>Ga0116228_10000475_pt1 | contig 30460 bp, 25 predicted proteins | sample S1TSphfallax_2_FD_89694 | JGI IMG/M metagenome (GOLD analysis project Ga0116228, IMG submission 89694) | Host-associated microbial communities from peat moss isolated from Minnesota, USA - S1T2_Fc - Sphagnum fallax MG | ecosystem: Host-associated > Plants > Peat moss > Unclassified | place... | reverse complement strand
TTAATGGCTATTGATGGTTGTTTTATTAATGGCTATTGATGGTTGTTTTATTAATGGCTATTGATGGTTGTTTTATTAATGGCTATTGATGGTTGTTTTATTAATGGCTATTGATGGCTCTTCTATTAATGACTATTGGTGGTTGTCCTATTAATGGCTATTTATGGCTCTTCTATAATGGCTTGGTGGTTGTTTTATTAATAATTATTTTATTAATGATTGTTCTATTAATGATTATTGGTGGTTGTCCTATCAATGGCTATTGGTGATTATTCTATTAATGGCTATTAATGGTTATTCTATTAATGGATATTGGTGGTTATTAATGTTATTATATTAATGGTTATTAGTGATTATTATATTAATAGTTATTAATGTTATTTTATTAATGGCTATTAGTGGCTATTTTATTAATGGCTATTGGTGATTATTCCATTGTAAACCATTGGTGATTATTGATGGTTATTTTATTAATGGTTATTGTATTATGTTATTGTTGGTTATTACATGTTATATTGCAACTATTGGTGATTATTGTATTATAAATTATTGTTAGATATTCTATGTTATAATATTGTAAACTATTGGTGGTATTATATTGTAAGGTATTTAAAATTATTTTTCATAGGTTATTACTTTCTATTCTAAATTATTTTTACCTTAGGTCATTATATTTATTTTAAATTTTTATACTTAAGATAAAATAATTCATAATAACATAAAGTAGAATCACATTGAATAACCTAAAATATAACTTGAAATAACATATATTAATTTAAAATAAAATAACCTAAAGTATAGCCTAAAGTTAATTGAATAATTTAATTTAGAATAACTTAAAAGTTTATAATAAACTAGTTAAAATACCTTCAAGTAAAAAATAACATAGAATAGTTTAGGGTACAATAATTTATAATAGCCTATAATAACATAAAATATAAGTTAAAATAACTAAAGTACCTTAAAATAATATAGGGTATATCATAAAGTGGCATTAAAAAAATATTTTTAAAAACATAGAAATCAACCTATTTACTATAATAAATTATAATAGTGAAATCTGTTAACTAGTATTGAAACATGATGTGTACATAGTGATATTATAGTGAAATAACTTTCACCAGGGTGAAATTAGTAAAATGCAATGAACTTATTTCACTTTTAAGGTTCCATAGTGATTTAGGCTAGTAAATTGCACCCCACTTTTGTAGTAGTGTATGCAATTGTATTCAACTTGAAATTTGAAATTTAAAGATCTGAAATTTGAGTGGAAAACCCATAAGCAAGTGACACATGGCAATATATCAACAAATGTGCCCTAATACATCAACGACCTTCATGCATTTATGTTTATGGTCAAAAAATTCAAAATGAACTTTTAAAAAAATCTTTATATTCAAACATTTTGTGTATTTCCTAATCTTTTGGTGATGCAATTTTCATATCATGTGTTATAATTAAAATATATTTTTTTGTTTAATTTAGACCTAAAATTAAATGGTTGTTATAAATTATATTATTTATTTAAATAACTTGGAGATTAAAGGCTTTTGTCTTTTATTTTGGAGGTTGAAGGTTTTCTTTTTCTTTTAGAGGTTGAAGGTTATTGTTTTTTATTTTAAAAAGGTTGAAGGCTTTTATTTTTGCTCTTAGAGGTTGAAGGTTCTTGTCTTTGCTCTTAGAAAGGTTGAAGGTTTTTGCTTTTACTTTTGAATGTTGAAGATTTTTGTTCTTGATTTTAAAGAGGTTGAAGGTTATTGTTCTTGATTTTAAAGAGGTTGAAGGCTTTTGTTTTTGCTCTTAAAGGTTGAAGGTTTTTGTCTTTGTTCTTAGAAAGTTTGAAGGTTTTTGCTCTTAGAAAGGTTGAAGGTTTTTGCTCTTACTTTTGAATGTTGAAAGTTTTTGTTATTTCTTTTGAACGTTGAAGGTTCTTGCTCCTACTTTTGGATGTTGAAAGTTTTTATTTTTACTTTTTGATGTTGAAGGTTCTTGCTCTTACTTTTAAATGTTGAAGGTTTTTGCTTTTGGATGTACATCAAAATTATGTATACAAGGTAAGATATTTTCAAAAGTACCTAAAATTGTAATTCAATTTACCTAATTGTAAAAACAATATTTGATTATATTTCCACATGTACAAATTTTAAATTAGTTTGTATCAATGTTCTATATGTTACATTTTAGTGACAAATAAGTTGCAAATTAATGGTAGTATAGTTGTAAACTAGATTTATTCAAATTGAAAGGATTATTTACATATTTTTCACATTATAATGTTATAATATGTTATTAATTTCATTTCACATGTGGAACTAAATGTCATAACATGGCAGATTTTAAGTAAATAAGATGCATTGAAAAAATTGCATGGCTCAAGCTCCATAAAATATAGAAAAAAACATTCATTTATGAAACATGGTGTTTTAAATGACAATATTTGATTATTGTGGGTCATCATTTTTATGATCTAACGTTTTATTTATATAAAGAAATCTATTTTTTATATATAGTTTGGGCATTATGTTTAGATTCATAATTAAATTGTCTTTTGATGGAAACATTTTCTAATTTTTTTGTAATGTATTTTTCAACATGGAATGTAAATGTATTTAAAGTTTCAAATCCATTTCATGTTTATGAATAATGATGTCCAATGCAATTCAACATTGTCTATTATAATTAGGACAAGATGATAATGGTTGTGTGAAGTTTAGATAATTGCATTATAAATTACAATTTAATTGTTTAATAGTACTAAAATCAACTACCATCCAATTGCTTTGAAATGCAAATTTAAACACCTAGTTGAAAATTAATCACTAAATCCATTATTTTCTTTTCATCTTTAGTTGTAAATTAGTTGCAAAGGATAGGAACAAATTCATTGCTCAAATGGATGAATGAAATAATTAAAAATATATTTGTTAAACTAGTTATAAAATAGTTGTAAATAAGTTGCAAAAGAGAAGGATATTTATAATCCATTTGTCAAATGGATGAATGAAATAATAAAGGAATATATTTGTTGAATTGGTTATAAAATAGTTGTAAATAAGTTGCAAAAGGTATTAACATACGTCATTTGTTGACAAATGGATGAAATGTCATGTTGGCATTTCGTTCGCCATGTTGGAATGTGTGTGCAAATTTAACATGGAGATTATTAGTTGCAAAGAAGTTGCATATAGTTGCATGTGAATTACACCATATATACAATATTATATATCACATAGGGTGTTCGTTGTAACTACTACAACTTGTTCAATAGCACTCAAGGCTATATAAATACCATGAGTTGCAAGTGTCAATTTCAACTAAAAAACCCAATTACAAGCCCAATTGTAAAACCCTATATTTTTTCATAATGTGATGACAACAATAGTTATAGGCACCAATATTGGTGCGCACAACAAGTTTGAATCGTTCGAATCATAAGTGCAAAGTCCTCATCGCACTCCAACTTGGCCTTCACATTGAACGAAATGGCCCCCACACCCCTTGTATTGATGCCAATAAAATGAGAATGTGGCTAAAGGCTAGTTTAATAAATGTGATTAGGAACCTCAAATGTGTATTACAAATCAACCTAGAGCTTATCCCACTTTAGGTTTATGTGCCTCCTAGCCCTAGTAATTGCCTTTCGTTCATTGCTACAAAATTGGGCTAGAAGGTTGCTCAAAGCCCTCATGTTCATGGCTGCATGATCTTGATGCTTCTGGCCCTCTTTTCGAATAGATGGGTGTCCAAGCTAGTTCAACTCCATGGTCACATTGTGGTGTGTTCACAAATGTCGTACCAAGTTATATTTGATTATATAAGATGCATCACACCCATCAACCCTATAAGAAAATTTGGGCCCATCCCTTCCCCAATGAGCACCTTCTAGGGCCATCGAAGGAGGGGCAACCACATTTGAAATAAAAAAACAAATAAAAAAAACCTAACGTGAAAATTAACATTTTGGATGAAGGTTACCCCTTACATGATGAAAGTATTGCATAGATTGAAAATTAAAACACACAATGAGGGTATTACACATAAATAAAAGAACAAAAACACACAATGAAGGTATTGTTAGAAACCAATATTGAAATTGCATAAAATGAAATTAACCCTAAAAAAACAATATCACCTACAAAGCTTTAAGGTATTGCTTAAATATTTAAACCAAAAGAAAAATGCCATGCCCACCTTTTCACATGGAGAAGGTGAAGCACAAGTTTAAAGACCACAATTAAAGAGAATATTGCAATCACAAATTTGACAAAAAAACCTCCGCCCATCTTCTCCACTTAAAAGGATGGGTGGGGAATAAATCATAATAAATGAGGTTCAATATATCACCTCCATCAATATGTTCATGAAGTTCAACATCCTCATTTACATTCTCTAACTTCAACATTTGAGTAGGAATTACATTTTTTTGTTCCTTTAACATCAAAATAATTTTCTCCAAATCCACCTTAATTCCATCAGCATCTTCCATAGATGTTTCCTTAATGTCTCCACCCACTTTCATTTAGTTTTCAACAATCTAACTTGGACCCAATACAACCACATGTTCAACCACCACTTATGTTTGTTGTTCTATTGACCCTTTCCAAATCCCCAATGCCATTTGTAGACTCAAGTGAAGCATATTAATTTGTTGCATTAGTGACGCACCCCCAAACTCCTTGATGGATTTAACTACGAGTCCAAAGAGGAAGACAATGAAAAGGAAGGAGTTGATGCGCGCTCCCTAGCTTGTAACACTTTGGGGGTATAGGGGCATGTTGGAATTCTGAGATAGGGACTAGGAAGATTGACAAGCAAGTCAACTACTCACACAGACCTGCACAAACCAAACAAATTGGTTAGTGCGTAGTTGGAACACCTTTGGTGCACAAATGAACAACAGGCAAACACAAACTCACAAGACTCATCATGGCCCGGACTTGGGGGAAGCCACCACCTTCCCCCTTATAGTGTTCTCTATGCTTGGCCACGGAGCCAGCACCCAAATGTCATTTTGTTCCAAGATTCCCAAGTGAGAGTCCTAAAATTCCCAAAATTAGGACTCCCGTGACTTTGGAAGCCCATAACTTTGTGTGTAGACCTCTGATTGAGGTGAAGTTTCAAGCAACATTGTAGCCATTGTCAAGAGTTCTCCAACGGTATGTTGCATGCCACTTGTACGCAAGGAGGTCAAGATGATTCTTGACATTTAGTGGTCAAAAGTCAAATTGGCAATTTGATTCCCGACCTTTCTTTTGGCCATAACTTATGTTTTAATTATCCAAATGGATCATGCGAGCCCATTTTAGACATCTAAGTTTCAAAAGTTTTTCAATGATATATGAAACGCTTCAATCCAATGAGTTTTCACCCCTACCATTGCCCTCTAAAAGGTTGAGAGTCCATCAAGACTCCAATTCCCAATGTGGGAGTTCATTTGGGAATGTGAGGGTTCATTCCCTCAGACTCTCTTGCATTCCTAGGAACATGAAATGTGATTTTTGAGCTCACCCTTAGCCTGCACCTTTGCAAGCCCTTGCCTTGGTTGCGAACCTAAAGCTAGGGTTGTGACAATTAGTCTTTATACTTTTTCAACTTTACATTTAACAAAAACAAAACCAACACCACAAAAAAATTGTAACAAAACTAAAAAAACCAAACGACAACAAAAGAGCACAAGAAGACCATGATTGATGCACCTATTATCATCTTCTTTGCAATAGAAGAGTAGAAGAAGAACACGACAACAACAAACCCCCTGGTTGTCCTCTTCGCAACACTCAAAAGAAGAAGACCATGATGATGAAAAACTAAACTCCTCCTCATTGTGGCTTTAAGGTGTGTAACAATGGAAAAAAGGAGATCGCAATGACAACAAGCCAAACACCTTGGCATCGTGGCCCTCCAATGTATAACAATGAAAAAAAGAAGACCATGACAACAAGGAGCTTGTAGCCCTAAGGTCTGCAATAGTGCAAAGAAAAGGACTGTGACAATGAAGAATTGAGCTCCTCTTATCATGACATTGGGGTGTGCAATGATGGAAAGAAGAAGAATGCAACAAGGAGCCCAATTCCTTGTCATCATGGCCTTCCTATGTGCAAAAGCAAAAATAAGAAAATCGCAATGATGAAGAACTAAGGTCCTTATCATTCAGGCCTTACTTTGTGTAGCAATGGAAGACAAAGACCATGATAACAAACTCTTCTTCATCACAGCCCTTGGGTGTGCAATATGGGAAAGAAGAAAACCACAACAATGAGGAGTCCAGCTCCTTGTTGTCACAGTTGTCGAGTGTGTAGCAATATAGAGATGAAGATGCGATAACAAGGAGTTTGGCTCCTTGTCATCCTAACCCTTGGGTGTGTAGTAGTGGAATGAATGAAGAAAACCGCGACAATGAGGAGTCGAACTCCTTGTCATCACGGTCCTAGGGTGTGCAACAATGGAATGAACAAGACTGCAACGACAAGGAGCCAAGCTTCTTCTCATTGCGGCATTAGGGTGTGCAACAATGGAATGAACAAGACCACAACAACAAGGAGCCAAGCTCCTCGTCATTGCAACCCTCAAATGTACAATAGGGGGGGGGGAAAGAAGATTGCAACAACAAGGAGTCGAGCTCCTTCTTGTCACAACCTTAGCATGTGCAATAGTGCAAAGAAGAAAATCACAATGACGAGGAGCCAAACTCCTCATCCTCATGGCATTGTGGCATGCAACAATTGAAAACAAAAGACCATGATAATGAGGAGCCAAGCTCCTTATCATCATTGTTGTAGGTTGTCCACTATGGAAAGAAGAAGACTGTGACAACAAGGAACCAAGCTCCTCCTTGTCACGGCCCTAGGGTGTGTAGTACTAGAAAGAAAACCACGATGACAAAAAACCAAGTTCCTTCTTGTCACGGCCTTAGTGTGTGCAAAAGCAGAAAGAAGAAAACCATGATGATGAGGCTTTTCATCATCATGGCCTTGGGGTTTGTAGCAATGGAAAGAAGAAGTTTGCAACAAGAAAGAATTGAGGTCCTTGTCATCATAACCATGGGGTGTGCAACATGGGAAAGAAGAAGAGTGCGATGACAAGGAACTTAATTTTTTGTCGTGCGCAACCATGAGGTGTGTGGTAGTGCAAAGAAGAAGACTGTGATGACAAGGAACTCAACTCCTTATTTTGGCCTTCAATGTGCAAGAATGGAAAGAAAAAGACCATGACAACAAGGAGCCGAACTCTTCATCATTACAACCCTTAAGTGTGCAACAAGGGGAAAGAAAAAGATTACAACAACGAGGAAATGAGGTTATCATCATCATGGCCCTGAGATGTGGAGTAGTGCAAATAAAAATACCACAATGATGAGCAGTTCAACTTTTCATTGTTGTGGCATTGGGGTGTGCTACAATGGAAAGAAAAAGACTATGATAATGAGGAGTCCAACTCCTAATCATTGTGGCCCCAAGGTGTGCAATAGTGGAAAGAAGAAGTATGTGACAACAACAAGCCAACATCTTCATCATCGCAGCCCTAGGGTGTGAAGTAGTGGAAAGAAAAAAACTATGTCGACAAGGAGCCAAGCTTTTTGTTATCAGGGCCTTAGGGTGTGCAGGAGTGGAAAAAGGAAAATCGTGGCAACAAGGAGCCGAGGTCCTCGTCATCACAACCATGGGGTGTGCAACAATGGAAAAAAGAAGATTGTGACAACAAGGAGCCCAATTCTTTGTCATCACAACCCTAGGGTGTGCAACAATGGAAAGAAGAAAATTGCAAGCTTTTCATTGTCATGGCCCTAAGGTGTGAAGTAATGGAAAGAAAAAGACCGCAAGGATGAAGAGTTTGGTTCTTTGTCTTCACGGCCTTGGGGTGTGTAGTAATGGAAAAAAGAAAACCACTATGATGAGGGGCTCTGGAAAAGAGCAATGGAAAAAAAAACCACAGTGAAGGTTTACAATGAAAAAAAAACATAGAAGGGACGAAAGGAAATTACCTTGTAACTCCGCTTTTCTTCACATTTTGCTCCATGGAGATGAAGTTCTTCCTAAGCTCCAAGCTCCTCCCCTTGTTTCTTTTCACTATTTTAAAGATTTGGTCCCCTAAACCCTAAATCCTAACCCCACTAAATTTCGAACGTTGGTGATGGAAAGGAGCTCAAACACAATAGAAAGGTGAGCAGAATGCAAGAGGTAGATAACTAGTAGGAAGAAGGGTGGTAGGAAAAAAATAATCAAAAGGGAGCTTGAGAGAAAAAACCAGTGAGCTCCCAAAAAAAGTTTAAGGGAAAAATAATGACCAAATAAACTAGCCCATGGGGGACGGTTTCATCCCATCCATGAAATCCCAGAATGGGATTTTTTGGATGGTGCATTGGTGGGTGCTAGTCATTCAAGCCCTGGGTTTTATGCTACTAACTAATTATTTTCAAGTTTCTTTAGTTTTGACAATCGACTAATTAAAACTCTAACAAGTGTTAGATCATGGTTCCACTTTAGTTTGGATGGTAACAAATATTATGTATGTAACAACAGGTGCAATGTATAAACAAGTTGAAATGGAGTGTGATTAATTTCAACCTTAAAAACATCTATATAAAAAAATAAAAATGCATGGACATGTGTTCATCCCAATCATTTTGGCTCTCATTTACCAATCTTATGAGTAATGTACCAAAGACTTTGTTAATAGAATCAACTTCCCCAATCCTATCGTAACCCTAGCCCTAGGCTTGCAACCAAAGCAAAGGCTTACAAAGGTGCAGGCCAAGAGTGAAGCTTGGGAGTCACATTTCATGCTCCTAGGAGTGTAGGAAAGTGTGAGGGAATGAACCCACACACTCCCAAGTGGGCTCCCATTTTGGGGGTTCCAAATTTTCAGAGGCGATTAAAGGGGACAAAACTTATTGGATTGAAAAGTTTCTTATACCATTGGAAAGCTCTTGAGACGTAAATGTCAAAAATGGGCTTGCATGACTCATTTGGGTACTTGAAACATAAGTTATGGCCAAAAGAAAAGCTAAAAAATTTGATTTCTTACCACTAAAAGTCAAGAATCTCCTTTATTTACTTACGTGTAGGTGGTGTGCCACCTATTTTTGGAAAGCTCTTGACGAGGGCTACAATTTTTCTTTAGACCTTGCCTCAATGGGAGGTCTTCACACAAAGTTATGGGCCTCTAAAATCACGAGAATCCCGGGACAAAATGATATTTGGGTGCTAGGCCTAAGGCCAAGCATAAAGAATACTATAAGGGGGAAGGTGGTGGTTTCCCTCAAGTTTAGGCCATGGTGAGTTTTGTGAATTCATGTTTGCTCGTGGCTCATCTGTGCACCAAAAGTGGTCCAATTATGCATTAACCAACTTATTGCTTGGTTTATGTAGGTCCATGCGAATAATTGACCCCATCCCAGTGCTCCAGCATGCCCTTTTACCCTTTGAAGTGCTGCGAGCCAAGGGAGCCAAGGAGTGCACTTCAATTCCTTAACCTTTGAATGTTTTCACCTTGGACTTGTAGTTGAATCTATCAAGGAACTTAGGGGGGTGCATCAATTCCTTTGTGAATAATAGACAATAGATTTGGTATGTCTCAATATAAAATGATCAACTTTAGATAATGATTGGCATCATTAATGAAATGAGTACCTTGATTTGTCACAATAATGGACAACTTAACCAAATGAAAATGTAATCATATAAGAAATTTGGAATAACAACAATTGTGTTGGTGTGCAAAACTTTCACTTCCACCCACTTAGTGGCAATTAGAATGTATTAATTACTAGAATAACGACTTGTTGGTTTGATGGGTCTAATGAAATTTAATCTCCAGTTTTAGAAAGGTTTTTCAAGCAGAGTAATAATTAAATTCACCATATTTTGTGCTAACAAATTATTTATTCATTAGCATAAGTCACAAGTTTGATAAAATTCATGATTTTTGTTCATGGTTGGCCATTAATAATCAGCATGAAAAATCTTCCTCAAAATGATGTTTGAGGAAAAATGTCTTCCACCAACTCCACTATGTAATTTATGTAGTATAGTTGGCACTTATTATGGTTGCAAAACATGATGAAACCTATTGTCTTATCCAATCTATAAAATACTATGTTTTGTAATACAAATGGCTTAGTTCTTTGAGCTAAATATTGTTTCAGTGAAATGGCAACTCTTTCTAGCATCATCCCCATAGTAGTGACATACGAAATATGAGTATTTTTCGAAGGTGCTCAAAAAGAAGTATTTTCAAGTATTTTTAAAAAAACATTATAACAATACAAAGGCTTGAAAATTGGCCTTCGTATAAAGTATTTTAAAGTATTTTTTTAAAAGCCCAAAAATACGTAAAATATGCGTATGTTTGAATTGAATTGAGAGTATGTCACTACTATGATCATCCTTTTTGATGCACTCCCAAGCTCCTTGATGGACTCAACTATGAGTCCAAAGGTGAAGACAATAAAAGGAGAAGGAGTTGGGGCGCATTCCTTAAGTCGCAACACTTTAGGGGTAGAGGGGCGTGCTGGAGCTCCAAGATGGGACTAGGAAGATTAATAAGCAATTCAATTATTCACACATACCTGCATAAACTAAACAACAAGTTGATTAATGCATAGTTGGACCATTTTGGTGCATAGATGAGCCACGGGCAAACATAGACTCACAAGCCTCACCATGGCCCAAACTCGGGGAAAGCCATCACCTTTCCCCCTTATAGTACACTTTATGCCTGGCCACGAAACCAACACCCAAATGTCATTTCTTAAATTGAAATTCCCAAAGTTGAGATTCTTGCAACTTTGGGGACCCATAACTTTATGTGTAGACCTCTGATTGAAATGAGGTCTGAAGCAAAGTTGTAGCCTTCGTTGAAAGTTTACCAATGATATGTCACATGCCACTTGAACGCAAGGAAATTGGGGCGATTCTTGACTTTTAATGGTCAAAAATCAAATTGGCAATTTGACTCATGGCCCTTCATTTGGCCATAACTTGTGTTTTAAATGTCCAAATGAGTCATGCGAGCCCATTTTGGACATCTAAGTTCCAAGAGGTTTCTAATGATATAAGGAAATTCTCAATCCAATGGCTTCTAACCCCTGCAATTGCTCTTTGAAAATTTTGGAATCCATCGAGACTCCAACTCCCAAAATTGGAGCTCACTCAGGAGTGTGAGGGTTCATTCCCTCACATTCTCCTACAATCCCGGTCCTACAATCCCGGGAGCATGAAATGTGACTCCCGGGCTTCCTCTTGGCCTACACCCTTGTAAGCCTTTGCCTTGGTCGAGAGCCCAAGGCTAAGGTTGCGACACCTTCTAATAGGTGATCATAAATATTTTATAACCACTTTGGTTGTAATGTGAATAGGTGATCATCAGTGGTCTAATTAAGTACATTGACCAATTCTGCTTGGTTAAGCAATTCATTTAATGCATCTACCATTAAATGGGATCTACTAAATTTATAAATAATTTTGAAATCAAACACCAAAAACAATAATAACCACCTAGCTATTTAACAAGAAACTTATGGTTTATTAATTAAGTACACAAGGGCCATGTGGTCAACATAAAATACAAACTAGTTACCCAATAAATAATGTTTAAATTTGTGTAAAGCATAGACTATAACTAGGGCTTCCCTCTTAATAGTAATGTAGTTTCTTTCAATTGAGTTTAATAATCTAAAGGCATACATAACCGGTTGGTCAAATGCACCAGTTGGGTTATAGGCAAATATGGCTCTTACTACTAGATAAAATGCATCTATATGAACATGAAATTCAAGCTCCCAGTTTGGACTGATCAAAATAGGGGCTTGTATGTATTAGTTTTTCATTTGCTCCCAAGCATTTTGGCATTTTTTAGTCCATTCAAAAACTTCAAACTTTTTGAATAGTTTATTGATTTGTGACAAATTAGAAGCAAAGTTTTTGATAAAACACTTGTAAAACTATGCCATCCCATTGAAAACTTGGATAACCTTGGGGGTAGTAGGTACGAACATGTTTATTGAAGCTTCAACCTTCTTAGGATCCATGACTTTGCCCTCTTTGGACATTATGAAACTAGGATCATTAATAGAAACCCCCCCTTTTGTAACTACATTTTCAACTAGTGTTCATTTACAAATTAAGTCAAAAACTACACATATAGTTACAATTTGTTTTTTGTAATTGGGGGAAAAAAATTATAACTACTAACTAGTAATGTCGACAAATACAAGTCGAGCATGAAATTATAGTTGAAAGTGTATGCCATGTGTCAACACCACAACAATAATTATTACTTGCCAATTTAGTTGAAATTGTTTGACTAATTTAGTCAAAGGATGTTGTCAATTGGATTCAACTAATGGTAGAACTTCATTTGTTGACTAGGCGTGACATCATCCAAAAATATAATTACAATTTCAACTAGGTTGCAACTATGTAAGTTGAACATTTGGCTAGTTATTTGGTGACAAGTGGAATAGTCATAGTGTTAACACATGGCACATTCACAAAATTTGGGGTCAATGAATAATTAAATGACATGTGGCACATCCACATTAATAGGCTAGGCCATATGGTGCCAAAGCATAGGTTAGGTTTAAACCTAGGCATTTAAGCTAAACCTAACATTAACCATTTAACTTAGGTTTAAATTAGGGCTAGACCTAAGCACCTATGTTAGGCCTAGACATAAGCCATGTGGCAATTAATAATGAAATCCTATTCATTTGGTTTAGCCTTTAAGGTTGAACCTTTTTTATTAATTCATCCCATATGGCTATTATATTTTCATGTTTATTGTGTTTTCCAACAATCATATTGCATTCCTTTATATAGTTTGAACACATATTTAATTAATTCTAGACTTTGAAAAGGTCTAAAAATAGAAATAATCAATTTTGAAAGTTTAAAAATAAATAGAATAACATCTTCAACCTAGGGGGGATCAAACAAAATGTTGAAATGACAAATTTTCATAAAAATATTTTTTCATCATCAAAACAATTAACATACATGACAATAGATAAACTTGGTGGCCACCAAAATTTAAGAACTAGAAGACCTTAAAAAAAAGGGTGCATAACTAAAGCATTGCATGACATCATCAAGTTTTTGTCGTGCCCACCAAAATCAACAAAACATTTAGTAAACAATTTGGTGGCAAAATCAAAGAACAAAATATGAAATATTTACTAAATTTTTTGTCATTGAATTTTACAAAGTATCAACAAAAGAATTTACAATACCTACAATTATTATATCTCATAAAATGTTGGTGGACCATTGAATAAAAAAGCTTAGGGGGCATTACACAATTGAAAAACATTATTTGTTAGAAAATAATAACATCTAGTGACCACCAATGGGTATCATAGTCCTAGCTTGAAATGTATTTTGACATATACATTGAAAATTTAGCCTTGAGTAGGAAAAAAATTCTTTAATATGAAATATGAAATATGAATTTCACCTTCTGGAGCTGACAACCAAAATAAACCTCAAGTGCATGAAAAAAAAATGATTATCAATTTATTGATTTCATACAAATACATTGAATATCAAAAACTACATCACCATCCATATAGGAATTCAAAATATGAGCTATTAAAACTGAAATTCAACTCTACAAACAACCAAAAATTGAGGAATCATCTAACCTTTTAAACAAAGAATCAAATATGCAACTACATCCTTTGCTTCCTTAAATAGAGAACTTGGTCAACAACATGATTTTCTACTAGTTAGAATTGTAAATGTTTTTGTGCATTTTACAAACAAAAACCATAATCCACTATAAACATAAATGAATAATTGAAATTTCCCCAAACTATAAACCTCAAATTGACAAAATATAAAATTAAAAAATAAATTGAACCAACATGAAATGAAAGACATGGAAAACATAACTGAAACAAGGAACATAAATGTTTACTTATGATGTCACCTAAAAGAAGTTAGCTAGAGTACAACATTTCCTTTCTTGAGCATTAAACATTTTTACATTGCTATTTGGTCATGTATGTTGTTAGAAAATGCCTTTGAAATTCTACCTTTGTTGATGCCCAAAACTCTCATCAATCTTATGGCTAAGTTAAGTTAGGCTATAATATTTATGGTTAAACTAAATTAAGATAAATTAAATTAAGATAAAATAAATATGGTTAAATTAAGTTAGGCTAAATTATGCTAAATTAAATTAAGTTAAATTAAACCATGTTTTTGGGATTTTTGACCCCCTTTACTTTGAAGGGCCATAACTTTCTCATTCCTAATCAGTTTTCAACTATTTTTAGTGCGTTAAATGCACCAAGAGGACGGCTTCAAGTTAATTTTGCACACCAACACCAACAGAGCCCTCCCTTGGCTGATACAATCTAATACATTAGTTACATTTAATGTGCAACTAGGTTGGTTCATGAGGTTTGCAATGGAGTGTTTTAGCCCATATCCTTTGGCTTCCAATTCTATTTGGATCAATATATAACGAGGAACAATAGCTATGTAGTAGCCAAATATCAAATGTCATTGGGGATGAATGAATGGAAAAAGCTTGACCCTTTTGAAATGGTTAAATTTAAAAATAAGATCGGATTATTTAAAACCTACCTATATAACCTAAACCTAGTTACTTTTCAACCTACTTGCATACATAAGTAAACATTTTTAATAGGGTTTAATTATTACCTACCTACCTATGCACCATGTGACGCACTCCCAACTCCTTGAAGGACTCAAAAATGAATCCAAGTATAAGACAGTGGAAGGGGGAAGAGTTGGGGCACGCTCCCTAGCTCACAACACTTTGAAGGGTAGAAGGGCGTGTTGGAGCTCCGGGATGAGACTAGGAAGAGTTGACAAGCTTCACTCACTCACACGGGCCTGCACACAACCCACACAAGGTGGTTACTACATAGTTGTAGCACCTTTGGTGCTAGAATGAACCACGGGCAACACGGACACATAAAACTCACCACAGCCTAGCTTGGGGGAAGTCACCACCTTCCCCCTTATAGTATATTTTTCACCTCTCCACGGGGCCCACATTCAAATGGCTTTTCTATCCCATGACTCCCAAGTGGGAGTCCTGAAATTGTGCCAGCCAGGACTTTTGCGACTTTGGAGCGCCATAACTTTGCAACAAGACCTTAAATCGAGGTGCAATCTCAAGTAAAGTTGTAGCCCTCGTCGAAAGCTTTCCAACGGTATGTCGCACGTCATCTGTAGCTAAGTAAATCAGGTCGATTCCTAACTTTTTCTGGTCAGGAGTCAAATTGGTAGTTTGACTCCCGACCCTTCTTTTGGCCATAACTTATGTTTCAAATGTCCAAATGAGCAATGCGAGCCCATTTTAGAAATCTAAGTTTCAAGATCTTTTCAATGATATAAAAAAACGCCACAAGCCATTGAGTTTTGAATCATAAAATTACTCTTTGAATTTTTGAGAGTCCACCGAGACTCCATCTCCCAAAGTGGGAGTTGCCTTGGGAGTGTAAAGGTTCACTCCCTCACACTTTTTTACATTCCCGGGAATATGTGATGTGACTTTTGGGCTTCCTTTTGGCCCGCAACCTTGCAACCCCTTTGCTTTGGTCGCAAGCCCAAGGCTAGGGTTGCGACATATTGTATCGTTATATTTTCCAATAACAAGTTCTTAAACCAGCAAAACATGTACATACAACACACAAAATAAAACTTAAATTAGTACAAATCTTAAACTAACATGTACACAAATTGTTCAAGCTTCAAGGAATTAAGTTAAAAGAAAAATGATCCATGTTCCATAATTGAAGAGTGAAAAACATAATCATGAACAAAATCCAAAAGTGTCGCAACCGTAGCCTTGGGCTTGCGACCAAGGCAAAAGGGGTTGTAAGGTTACGAGCCAAGAGGAAGCTCGGGAGTCACATCACATACTCCCGGGAGTGTAAGAAAGTGTGAGGGAGTGAACCCTCACATTCCCAAGGCAACTCCCACTTTGGGAGATGGAGTCCTGGTGGATTCCCAAAACTTCAGTGAGCGATTTCAGTGGTCTTTTGACGAAGCAAAGGTTAAGGGTTTTTTTTTAGACCTTCTTTCTACTTGCCAAGAAAGTGTTGGAAACTTGGGGACACCTAAATTAGCTTGAGGCAAGGTCTTACCACAAAAGTCGGCATTTGATGGCTAAGGATCCAAATGAAAACAATTGCATTGAGGAAATAATTTCTAAGTGTCAATGAGGACATTGACTTCTTCTTCTAGTGGGGGAGAGTGTCGTAACCCTAGCCTTAGGCTTGTGACCAAGGCAAAAGGGGTTGCAAGGTTGTGGGCAAAAAGGAAGCCCAAGAATCACATCACATACTCCCGGGAGTGTAAGAGAGTGTGAGGGAATGAACCCTCACACTCCCAAGGCAACTCCCACTTTGGGAGATGGAGTCCGAGTGGACTCCCGAAATTCTAGAGAACGATTTCAAGGGTCAAAAGTCAATGGCTTGTGGCGTTCTTTATATCAATGGAAAGCTCTTAAAACGTAGATGTCTAAAATGGGCTCGCATTGCTCATTTGGACATGTAAAAACACAAGTTATGGCCAAAAGAAGGGCCGAGAATCAACCTAGTTTGACTCCCAACCAGAAAAAGTCAAAAATCGACTTGATTTACTTATTTGTAGATGGCGTGCGACATACCGTTGGAAAGATCTCAACAAGAGCTACAACTTTGCTTAAAACCATGCCTCGATTCAAAGTCTACTCACAAAGTTATGGGGCTCCAAAGTCATGGGAGTCTTGGTTGGCGCGATTTCGGGACTCCCACTCGAGAGTCCTGGAAAAGAAAAGCCATTTGAATGTGGGCCCCATGGAGAGGTTTATAGTATATTATAAGGGGGAATGTCACAACCCCACTTTGAGGAAAGTGTGAAGATGAAATTCGCACTCCCAAAAGTGGGAACTTGGAATCCTTTGAGACTCCCAAAACTTCAAAGCTCAATTGTAGGGGTCAAAACACCTTGCTTTGAAATGTTCTTTATACCATTGGAAAGGTCTTGAATTTTAGATGTCAACAATGGCCTTGCATGAGCCATTCAGACATGTACAGCACAAGTTATGGTTGAAAGAACGGTCGGGAGTCAAATTGGCAGTTTGACTCCCGACCATTAAAAGTCAGGAATCAACCCAACTCTGATGTGTGCAGGCAGAGTGCGACACACCATTGGAAAGCTCTTGAGGAGAGCTACAAGTTTTCTTGAGACCTCATCCCAATTGGAGATCTAAACTAGGAGTTATGAGCTCCCAAAGTCCTGGGAGTCCAAACCGGGATAGTTTTAGGACTCCCCTTTGGGAGTCCCGGGACTAAAAGCCATTCGGATGTGGGTGTCACAGAGCAACACAAAGAATACTATATGGGGGAAGGTGGTGGCTTCCCCCAAGTTCGGGCCGTGGTGAATCAAGTGAGTTTGTGTTGCCCGTGGCTTGTCCCAACACCAAGAATGATTCCAAATGTGAACTAACCAACTTGTTTGTTGGTTTTTGATGCAGGACCGAATAATTAAATAAGTTGTCCCTCTTCCTAGTCTAATCCCAGAGCTTTTAGCACGCCCCTCTCACCCCCTTTAGTGCTAGAAGTTGGGAGTGACACCAAATTCCAACTACTTCCACTCTTTAACATAGTTGGACCCTTTTTGGGTCTAACGAGGAACTTGGGGGCGCATCACTAACAATCCAAAATTTCAAAAAAATACACCATGCTTAACTACCTGTACAACTACCAATTATTTCAAGTACAGGTTCCACAAACTACCTATTGACTAGCATGTCAACCTATCTTTTTAACCTAATCATTACCTATGAGGTTTAATAATTGGTTAGGTCAATACTACAACTTAAGTTAAATAATAGGTTAAAACATTTGTTAGGTTTAACAACCTACTTACATTATCAACCTATTAAGTCGTTGTTACCAAACTTGGATAACATTATCCCCCTTTGAAACCCACATTTCGTCCTTGAAATGTTAGCTCAAAGTTCCAGGTTAGATTTAACCTTCTGTAATTGATTAATTAATGATTTTTTCAACAAATCCAGCACCTTCTACCTCCACAAGTTTAGTTTGACTCAAAATTTGAAGATTGGTTGGCGTTATAGTTTTGTCACTTAGGTGTCTTCAAAGGTTGCTATGGGTGTTACAAATACCTTTGAAGCATGCAGGGTATTGGATATCAAAACAACCTTTTGACCTATACCTATCTAATGTGGGGTCAGAAGTGCATTAGTGGATATGAATTCCAAAGATTATAATCTACTATCTAATATAGTGAATGAAGGATTAATAGGTTGATTTGTTTCTTGTCAGATCTTTCACTACCTTCCATAGGTTGACTGACAACAATGGTCATTGAAATAAGTATAGTAAAAGTCTAAACATGTAAAGGTATGATTTCTAAACTTGTTCCACCTCTTAATGGACTAACCGGTTTAGTAACAAGTTGTACCACAAATGGCGTTACTGGAACTTTGCTACTAGTTTTAATTTCCATGGACACAAAACTCAAGGGTTTACAATGAAATCAAGGAAAACAATATGGTAGGCTTGTAATTCAAGTTGATAACTCATCATCAAAGTGAGCTAACTCCATACTATCTTGAATCTGCTCCTCTGTAAACTCCTAAACAATTTGCCACCACTCCTTCCACTTAAGGTTTCTATCTCCCAAGGCTTGGTTTTGCACCTTGAGTAAAGTATTGTCTAACAACTCAAACTCCTTCAAATTGTTGTTCATTATAACATCTAGAATGTGACTAGGTTTATTCAGTTGTACCTTCGCTATTCATATTGACCCTTCCAATCTTGGATTTGAGTAATAAAACTTTATTTATCCTTGTCAAATTTTATGTGGGCAGCTACATGTTGCTCCTTGAGTTCATGACAAGTATGTTTCAAACCGATTATGATACCTTGTTGTTCCAATTGAACTCCTCCATTTTGGCATAATTTCCCATCAACTGTTCCAAATCAGCTTGGAGACAGATCAAATCATTACGGGTCTTCCAATTGAGCTGGTTGAGCTCAACATGCATTTGTTGCAAGTTTTTAGTTTTCTTGGCTGCCTATTATACTTCATTCAACTTATTGGACAAGTTTTGGTTTTCATGCTAGACCCTATTCAATTATCCTTTGATTATGACTAGTTCCTTGTCATAGTTCTTCAAAGTTCTTTGCATTATTTCTAACTCTAGGTTATAGGTTTATAGGTGGTTATGGGTTTTAGACCAATTTCCTTGACTTGCTCAAGTTCGACTTTAAGGTTTGAAAGTTCTTGTAATGTCCTTAACAAGGTTGTGGCATTTTGAGCAACTTGTTCTAAAAACATGCTAATTTTTTTCAAAGTTTATGTGGAACGACCAAAAATTAAGACATGTTGAAATCCAAAAAACTATGGGTTTTTTATTTGTACAAGTTCAACTACATGTTGAACAAATTGGAATGATTCTATAGCTACAATTGCAAGTTCTGTAATGGAAACTATAAGTTCAACAAATACAACAAGTTCAGTTTGAATGTTGTCAATTACTTGATCTAAATTGGGTTCAGGTTCTTCTTCAATGCTAATTTGCGTAATTATGGCGTCAAGCTCTTCTCCTCCCCTACCTCCAATCTCATTTGAACAAGTTCACTTCTCATCCTTTTTTGAATCATTAACCAGTGATCCAAAAGTAGTCTTAGATTTTTATTTTTGTGGTGAAGTAACAACTCCAATGTTTAACATGTCCCTTGGTGTAGGCTATAAACATCTTCAATTGATGGGACTGACATGTGGGTAAAGGTGATGTTGTAATCAAACATGTTAGTCTTCTTTCTTCCAAAAATTGTTCCCTAGTAATAGCTTCAAGTGAAACCTATTACTACTATATAACTTAACATTCTTGACTGGTTGGTGATACAAGTTCTTTTGGAGTTGGTATTATTGGTGAATGCACCTTGGATAAAGGGAACCACTTCCTATATAGAATGTTTAAGATAGCCCTTGAATAATAATTATTTTTTTTGGTTTTGCTAGAAATTAGATTAGCTGTTGTCTTTTTCTGACTTTCAATCCAATGAGTTAATTCAACTAGAAACTGGGTTAACACTATAGAACACCAGTTAACAAGTTTCCCCTTGTTGGCTAGGTCAAAAGTAATAGCAATCTGGTTGCTGAAATAAGCTAACCTCTTTCTTTGATATAAAATTACAGAATAGCTACAAATTTTACATGAAATTCCTCTTTCATGCACATTACACTCCATTGTTCATTTTTAACAAAAGCATGTGATCATGTAATTCTTTTGAATGCAATTTTGGCTTCTTAAAAAATATTAGTAGCATCTACTATTCCTTCCTTGGAAATTACAAGTTGTTCATGAATTAGTACTTAATCAATGAGAATTTCTTGACCACGTACTTGCCCTAGAATTCTTCCATCTTTCGTTACTTCCGAGGTTTGTAAGAAGTATTATTACAAGTTTTTTCTTGGTGTTGTCCACTATAGGTTGAAGATGCTCTCTAAACTAACTTGTCTAGCCCATTTGAGTTTGTTGGAGTCCATCTTCATCCATTGTACCATCTTCTAGCTCTCCTTCACCTTAGACATTGGTTTCCTCTTAATAGGTTTCTCAATGTGTTATTTTATAAGTGCTTTGCCTTTTCGCTTCATCATAGTTCTTATTCTTGATCTTGGGCATTGAGAAATAGTGTTGGAAATAGGTCCTTCTTCAAAAAGTTCTTGGAGAAATGTTTTCTCACTGCTCATGAATTGTTGCAACTCTTTCTCCTCCACAGGTCTTGGTACAGGAACTAGCTATGGTTGTTCCTCAACAATATTTTGAGGTCCAATCTCCACTTCTTCCTCTAAATCTAAAATAATAATAACCTGCAGTGCTGGTTTTGCTATAGAAGGAATGGTTCTCCTTTAAAAGTTTGATTTTACTTCTAATTCTTCTTCCAATCTACTTCTTGCTTAAAAACTATAATCTCTTCTTATGTAGGTGCGTGCAAAACAAGCAATTCTACATAAATCACTCTAGTTAATTGAACTTGTTCCACTCTCTTTTTCTCAATCTATTCCTTCCTAAAAGCTTCAACTTTTTTTTTAACCTCTTTATCTCTTTCTTCTCATCTTAGCCTCTCTAAAGCACTCACATTCATGGCCCCTACTAATATGAAGAAGAAAATGAAAACAAAGAAACATAATGAAAAACATGATAGTTCTTTATATTATTTCATGTAAAAATGACTCTATGGTTGTGAATGGACACAACCTTTAGGGTTAGATACTCCTAAAAGGTAGACATCAATAAGCACCATTCCAAACGCATCATTTGGATCATTACTCATTACCACATTATTGTCCTGAACATGTTGATTATGATAATGATCAACAAGCACATTTGTTGTTTTAATTCCGCAAGGTGTCGAATGATTATTAACTAGTTCAAACTCTATAGGTTAAAAATCTTTAGGTTCAACTAGTAATGGTATAGGTTCTTTGGCTTGAACAGGTTCGTTAATGACCAAGTCACCATGTTTAACCAATACATGTTGCAAGGTTTTATCTTCAATGAACTCATATGGCTTCAACTTGTTGATGTTGACAAGCACTAAGATAGGATTAAACTTATCAATGGTGATAAGTCAAACATTATTGTTAAGCAAACAATATTGTATCTGATAGGGTCCAAACCATCGTCTCTATAATTTAGGAACATGCTTGGAAACAACCCTTAGAAAGCATACTACATAGTTTCCAAATTGAAACTTCATTTCAATGAACCGATTGTATGACCACAATGATATGTTCCACTAGTTAGAAGTAACTAAATCTTGTGTAATCAACCTATTTTCCCATAGTTTCTCTAATTCAGATAGTCGACTAATTAGGAATCTAACAAGTTCTAGGTATTTGTTGTCATCAGGTCTAGATGGTAATAGATGTTCTATAGGTAGCAATGGATGTAACCCATACACCAATTGAAAAGGGGTATGATTAGTTCCAACTTTGTAGGCGGTTCAATATGAAAATAGGATTGTGGACAGGTGTTCATCCCAATCATTTCTATTTTCATTAACCAATTTGGTTAATAAGGTTCCAAAAACCTTATTTGTAGACTCAACCTATCCATTTCCTTGTGGATAATAAATAATAGAACTGGTATGTCTAAAGATGAAATGGTCAGCAAGGTATTTGATCGCATCATTGATAAAATGGGCACTTTGATCGATCACAATGGTTAATGGACATCCAAATCTTGTAAGAATGTGTTCATATAGAAAGTTGGCAATTATTGCAAGAATGTTGGTACAAAGTTTTTGGGCTTCCACCCACTTTGTTGCATAATTAGTGGCTACTAAAATGTACCAATTATTTAATAATTTAGTTGCAAGTTTAATAAGTCTAATAAAATCCAATCCCCATTTTTGAAAGGGTTTTTTAGGTAATGTGGTAACCAATTTGGCCAAATTTTGGGTTAACAAGTTACTTGTTCTTTGACATTAGTCACAAGTTCAACAATATTCATGAACATCTTGATTCATCATAGGCCACCAATAACCAGCATCCATGATCTTTTACACAATGATATCAAAAGAGAAATGCCCTCTTGCAATGCCTCCATGTAATTCTTGCAAAATTGTGGACACATGTTCTAGTTGTAGAAATCAACAAAACATGTTATTTTGTCCAAATTTGTACAATATTCCTTGAAGCACAAATGGTTTAGCCCTTTGGGCTAAATACTACCTTTGGGATGTTGTAAGTTTTTTTGGCATCACTCCCTTTAATAGCTACTCATACACACTCTATAACCACTAAGGTTGTAAGGTAAATAGGTGAGCATCATAGGTTTAATCACATACTCCTATAGGTTCAATCTGATTGGGTAATCTATTCAATGCATTTGCCATTAGATGGGATCTACTAGGTTTGTAAACAATTTTGAAATCATATTCTAAAAATAATAGGAACCATCTAACTAACCTACTAGAAACCTATGGCTTATTAACTAAATACATTAAAGCCATATGGTCCACATAGAAAGTAAACATGTTGCCTAATAGGTTTAGGGTTTAGTACCATAATATAGGTACAAAAATTTATGAAGCATTTGTAAAACTAGGCCATTCCATTGAAGACTTTAATCTCCTGGGGTGTTTTAAACATTGGCATTTTGACTAAAACCTTTATTTATTAAGAATAGGTTTCTTCCCCTTTTTAGAGATTATAAATCCTAAAATAGTTATAGAACATGCCATAAGTGCACATTTTTTTCAATTCAAACTAATGCCATACTTTTTGCATTTTAGAAAACATTTATAAATTTTTCCAAATGAGTGGACATGTCACTAAAAATAGTAAAATCATCTATAAATATTTTCATGAACACATCAATGTATTCATGGAAAGCTTTAGCAATTGCCCTTTGATAGGTAGGTGGTTCATTTCTTACCCCAAAAGGCATTGCAACCCATACAAAAGCCCCCTAATCAATATCAAAGGGTTTATCAATATTGGTCTTTCCGTGTTATGAAAATTTAATGGTATTAAAAAAAACCATTAAAAAATGTATAAACCTCATGTCCAATTACGATGTCAATAACCTCATTAGTAAAAGGTAACAAATATGGGTCCTTTTTGGTAGTTGCATTAAGCTTTTCTAAAGTCCACACAAATTTTGAATTTCCCATTTTTCTTAAGCATTCCAATTATAGGTGATGGCCAAGTAGCCTCTTCAACATGTTTAATAAAATATGGAACAAACAATTTTGTTCATATCATGTTTGACAATGGTTACATGGTCAAGGTTTAACCGATACCTTGCTTGATGAGCAAGTAGTATTGATGTGTCCAACTCAATCTAATGTTGAGTTATGTTAGGTGGTATCTCCTTCAAATCTTTGTAAGTCCAAAAAAAGATGTCCTTGAATTCTTTTAGTAATTAAATTAGTTAATAACTAACATGTTCCAAATTTACACTGATTTTAACATGTTGCAAGTTTTTTTTAAACCCAAATTGATCTTGGTCAATTGTTCTTTTTCAGTGATAGTTCATCTTGTAATGTAAAGGTTTTGAACCCTGATTTGAGTAGGCATCTCATCAATCTCCAATTCTCTTACTTCATGTTGGAAAAACATATATAGTAAATGTTGTTGGAAAGTATTAGGGGGTATAGTTATCTTAACAAGTCGTAAGGTATCAGTTTGACATGTATATCAAACAAAACAAGTGATTCAGACACAAGTTAACATGTTTAATAACATATTCAATTAAATTCATACTTGTTGATGTAATCAACTTAACAAGTTGAATTGACCAAATTGATGTAGGAACAACTATGGTTCCTATTGAAAACAATTATGGTTATGTGGCAAACATCAAATCCTCCTCTTTGTTAAATATTCCAAAATGGAAATCATAACAAACTAATACTTTTGGATGATTGGTTAGTGCTCCAAGTTTCTTAATAACATGTATGGTTCTAATTATATTGACTCCTTGTATAGTGATAGTGTTGTTGCCCCAATCATGAGACACTTTAACATCCCTTAACCAAGGACAACCTAACAATGTATAGTAGTTGGAGTTCAACACACTACTTTGAATTATAATAAAAGTCACTACATAGGGAATTCCATGAACAAGAATGTTAAGATCCTTAATCAAACTTAAGGGTTTTATAACGATTTGATTAGCCATACATAGGTTATAAGGTTTTAGTTTTGATAGACCTAACTATACCCTCCATTTTTCCATAATAATATTAACTCTAGAACCACCATCTAGAAGCACATCTTCAATGAAGTTCTTCCCTACTTGAACCTACATTATTACCATTTGATTGTCAATGGCAACTGATGCAATTATCGGTCCTAGTAAATTAAAGTGGGTTTTGATGGTACTAGGCTAAAAATGTAACGTTTGATATCATGAATTACCTACAATAGTTGTCCCAAGTTCAATGTATACTTGGTTTTCAATACTTGATTACTGATATCCTTTATAATTTCTTCTAAAATCTTTTTTGTAGTAACTTATTTTGAAATGATAGATTGTTGATTCATTTCACCAATTTGATTTCTTTCAACTGGTTGGCAAGATTATCAAGCAATCCAACTTAATTACTTTGCAATGACCCTTCATTCATGGTAGTAGGTTGTTTTTCAGCCCCATTATGTTATAAATGTCTAACAATTTCAATAAACAAATCTCATAAATGTTTTTTTTGTTGCCATTCTTCAACCCCTTTGGCTTTAACCGACTCCCTTTCCTTGAACACCTATTGTTTCCGACTATTAACTGTGGGTGGTAACAACAACTACTACATTAATTGGCACATTGTCAATTTTAGGCAATTTAAATGTTATTGTGGCATTAGAACTAACATGTTTACTTCTAAACATGTTTTGTACCTCAATATTTTTGGAGCATTCTCCTTATCTATGTTTTACATCAAAGCAAATTATTCAAGGATAATGATTAAGTATTTTTCTTGATTTAACATGTTAGGTTTTAATTCTTGCTATAGGTTCCGTAGACTTAACTATAGTGATTGGCACAAATGGTACCTCTCTTTTCCTATTATGACAAGTTTCCACTGAATGACCAGTTTTACCATAATCGGTACATGTTAATGTTGATTTAATTGTCGTAGTAAGTATTACAAATTTATCCCTTGCATTACCTTTTGATGTGGTTAGTAGAATATTGTAACTCATACTAACAAGTCTATTTTCCTCACATACTAAAATAGCTTCCTTGTGTTCAATAAAGGTATTTCTTTTCATACATGCAATTGCTAATCTTAAGTAAGGTAATAAACCTACCCTAAAAACAATGGTGAGAAAAGCATCCATGTTCTAACATGTAAACAATTAATTAATTTCAATAGGCATTCATAATAAACCTCAACACGTTTGGCGATTTGTTGCTGTATGTTTCGTAATTACATTTAAACCTCCTCATCATTCTTCATTGTTCTAAATCAGTTGCAAAATGTTTACTCTAACTTTTCGAAAATGTAGTTTAGATGGTTTTGTATGTAGTTTTCTCCCCATTTAGAAATATTATCCCTGAAAGTAAAACCAAACAGGTTGATGATGTCAGCCTCCACTATTTCACCATTAACTTTAATGGCCTTCTTGAATACTTTGATGTGAGCATCCAAATCATTGTCTTTGACATAGATTGGGTATTGTAACTTCTTATATGGCAACTTGGTTGTTGGTTCTAAAACAAGTTACATAATAGGTGGTTGATATCATAGTGGTATGAACATGCATGGGATTAGGTGTTGGCCATCCAAAAGATCAAACATGTGGATTAAAAGGTGGCTTTCCAAGTAGATCTCCTCCATGTGAACTTCCTCTAGGCGAGTCTATAGGTTGTCCTCCATTTGGTGGTTGGTGAGTAAAACCTCTGGGTACATAAGTTGGTAAACAAGTAATAACCTAAATAGTGGTTGGCGTTAATGCAATAATAGGTTGCTAAACAATTTGTCTATCCTTACTAGTTGTTGGTTGAACCATTATAGGAAATTGATTTCCAATAGAGTTTAGTGTATATGTTGGTGGTACAACATGTTGTTCAGGTATGGGGTACACATTCCCATGTACATAACATGTATAATTCCTAAAGATTGAGGAATAAGTCCTTTTGTTCCAATTAGATATGTTAAATACAAGCTAGGATCTAAAGGCACAAAAGGGGGTATGACATTATACCACATTGGGTATGTTGAAGTAGGTAGCATATTGGTTTTACTTGGTACAATTTGTGTAACAAGTTGTGACCAAGTTGTTTAATAGTTAACAAGTACTGCCATATGACCTATATTAGGATTCATGGCTTGAGTTCTTAATACAAACACATTGGGTATTGCTATTATAGTGGTTAGAAGAACATGTTGATGAGTATTCATCACCTCCTCCCTCAATAATAGACTTAATTTATCATCAACAAATAAGCAACGATTGAATAGGTGTCCCACCTATTGACAATATGAACAAGTTAATGTTCCAACACCTTGATTTCCACTGAAAATCAATTTGTGATGTGGAATTTGTGATCTTTCACGTAGACCAAATATTAATTTCGTTGGTGAAGTGCCTTGTGGATAAGTGATTCTATATTGAACAAATGTGGGTGTTGCTTTGGGTTTAACATGTTCAACATGTGGTATAAAAATCGATTGATTAAACAATCTTCGGTCAACATGATGAAGTTGTTCCAATTTGTTGAGTAGGTGAAGTCATTCCATCTCTAAATTAATGGGTACCAAATGAATGTCAGTATGTGGTGGTTGGTTTTGAAAACCAGCTAATGTTGTAATTGGTGTAGATGCACTAGTTTTGGGTAGATTGTAACCTAGGGTTGTAGATTGCCATGGTTTTTTAACAAATACGACTTCATCAAATAGTTAACCAATTCATGATTGTCATCATTATGAACATTCGCCACCCTTAGTTGGGTTATTATTTGTGGTGTTTTTTTATGAATGGTTAAAAGCACTATCAGGTCTCTCTACACAATCGGTTTTGCTACATTTTGATGTTGTTTATTGACTTTTTCCTTTTGTGTTGCATCCTTGTTTAGTGCATTCACAGGTTCATCTCCCATAAGTTACACTTGTTGTTCATCTTGTTATCGTGCATGTTCATGAATAGGTTGATGTTTGACCTCCTTTAATTATTTTTTAAAAATTTTAGAAATTACTTTTGACATTTTCTAAAATCAACATGTTCTAGGAAAACCCTTGCAATAATAGATTTTTTTTCAGAGCAACCCCTCCGAATAATCAAAAGTTTGTATAAAACTTTTTTTACAGATTGGGCCCCTATCTATTTTCAAAAACCTTACATTAACCTCACCCTATTCTTAATGTTTTAAAATTAAACCAAGATAAAAAACTTGAATCCTAAAGTTTACACTAAACAAACAAACATGTGACAAATCAAAATTTGAAGCATGATCACTTTTCAAACATGATCTATTAAAACTATTAAATCTAAGCAGAAATTTTTAATGTGATCACTTCTAAATTCTGATACACTACGTGGTCACCAAATGTTAATAGGGTTTTTCTATTCCCATTAAGGTTATTTTACCTTTGGATTTTTCAGCAACAAATTCCTAAAACAACAACAGGTACATACAACACATAAAATAAAACTTAAAACTATTACGAATCCTAAACTAACATGTACACAACTTGCTCAAGCTTGAAGGAATTAGGTTGAAAGAAAAATGATCCATGTTCCATAATTGAAAAGTGAAACACATAATCATGAAAGAAATCCAAAAGTTTCTCAATAGGTTTCTCCTTTAGTCTTGTACTAGCCATTTAAAAATACAATAGTGATAATTGACCATTATAAACAGTCATTAACTAGTACGTAAATTAACATTCCAAATTTTCAAAAAAAATACACCTTACCTAACTATTTGTCCAACTATCAGTTCTATCAAGTATAGGTTCTACAAATTACCTATTGACTAACATGCCAACCTAACTTCTTAACCCAATCATTACCTACCAAGTTTAGTAACTAGTTAGGTCAATACTATAGGTTAGGTTAAATAACAAGTTAAGACACATGTCAGGTTTAACATGTTTACACTATCAACCTATTAAGTCACATGTTATCAAATCTAGGTAACACTCCCATAATTTTTTATACTTAGGCATTCTTAAGCTAAAAAAATCCCTAGGATAATTATGTTGCATTTAGTCACATTTAGTTGCATTATAATTACATCTAATTGCACAAATTTGAAGTGGTTAAAAACTTGATAAAATATCTTGTAATGAGGCTACCTAGGTTGACTTGGCAAAAAACCTAAAGCTAAGAACCGAGGCAAGCCTACCGAGGTTCACCTATTAATAAGGTAACCTATTCTAGGTATATTTAAACATACTATATGTAGTAAATTTATTATGTTTAGTTAAATAACTTACAAGGTAACATGTATTACAAAGTAGTTTTTTACTAAGTAACCTACATGCATAGGTTAACTTAATAGTTATGTTAACCTAAGTTAATGTGTTAAGTAGTTAAAAAGTCAAGGAGTTATGTGTCACCTTTTTCAAAATGATTATTAATATTGTAGTCTTAATTATAATTAACAATAGATTATTTAATACACATACACATGCATGTGAATTCATGACTTCAAAAGCCTCATGGCACACAAAAACATATGGCATGCCATGACAAATATTGGTGCCATAAATTCAAGACACAAAAACTTATGGTGTCACAAAAACTCATGGATTACCATGAAAATTTGTGACACCTTGTTGCCAAATGGTATGCCATGTCATTATCACATGGAAGACCGAATCATTATTAATCACAAAGGACAACAATATTTTCAACTAGCTAATAAATGACATTAATTCATCAAATCATGACATGAATCATGATGTGAAGTTAGTGTCACAAGTCATGAAGTGTTGTGACTACCAATAAACCTTGTTGCCATGTGGCATGCCACATTAGCATCACATGACCATAAGTTATTATTATGCACCAAAAGTTGCAAGAATGAATGGAATTTTGTTATTACCTAATTTTGGATGATTAAAAATAAATTAAAAATACATTTTTGAAAGTTTGATATTTGTCTAAAACCCATCTAATCGTGATATCAACTACAATTACAAAATGATAATGCATGTGGCACCACAATGTCTTTTACGACTACATAGTCATTAACATGAATTTATAATTACAATTGCAGTAAAATAAGGCAATAGTTGTTTTATTAACTAGTTGTACAACCCAATATGTGTTGTTGCACTACTAGGAAAATGTGGTGTAGTTCACTAGGCTATTTCACCGTGCAACCATAAAAGTGAATTAAGTTCACTATAATTTCACTAACCTTACTTTCATTGGTGAAAATGGTTCACTATACGGTGTAAATGTTTACTAAAGGTGAAGTTTGTTTACTAGGTTTGTTTTTTTAACATTATTAAAATAATTGAAAGAATTCATTTTGTGAAAATTAAGTTTTATTCGATTGAAATTAATGAATGAAATTGCATGCAACTTGAATTGAAGTGAATTGAATGAAAAATAAATGGGATGCAAATTGGCTTTAAAAAAAATCAAAATTTGCTTATGACTGTGGTGTTGGAAAAAAAGCTTTGAAAACACACATAATCAAAAAGACACTTTCCATATCTTTTTATTTGAGAATGGGCTAAACATGTTCCAATTTGGAATTTTTTGTCAGCTAAAAGTATGACTTATGAAACCTAAAATTGTTGTCCCTAAACTAGTTTTGACAAATCATATATTGTTGCTAGAATTTGGCTAATTCCTCTTGCGACGATAACTGATGTTTCCAAAATGGGGGAAAAAAAAACCCTAGGTCACACAATCATTCAAATTCTTAACAAAATTTGAAACCCATGTGTAATGTATTTTGGAAATACATGAATTTAGTCACACATTAGGTACTTAGATTG
>Ga0116228_10000474_pt1 | contig 30464 bp, 26 predicted proteins | sample S1TSphfallax_2_FD_89694 | JGI IMG/M metagenome (GOLD analysis project Ga0116228, IMG submission 89694) | Host-associated microbial communities from peat moss isolated from Minnesota, USA - S1T2_Fc - Sphagnum fallax MG | ecosystem: Host-associated > Plants > Peat moss > Unclassified | place... | reverse complement strand
GGTGGTGTCCTAGGCCTCTAGACGATGGGGACGCAGACCGACCAATACCAAGACCGACATTCAGCAAAACATAAACTGGTGGAGCCAGGCGGGATCGAACCGCAGACCTCTTGCATGCCATGCAAGCGCTCACCCAGCTGAGCTATGGCCCCACAAGGAGGCGCGGCACGTTACCTGAGAGCGCGGAATTCGTCAAGGAAAGAGCCAAACCTTCAATAAAATGAAGGGCCTAAGCCTTCCAGGCGGTCAGCGCGGCGCGCAGCCGGGCGACCGTCGCATCACGGCCGAGGATCGCCAGCGTGGCATCAATGGGCGGAGATACCGTGCCGCCACACATGGCGATACGGATCGGCTGCGCAATCTTGCCCATGGCCAAACCGGCGGCCGTTGCGCGTTCGAGGAGCAGCGCGTGGATGGCGACCGTGTCCCAATCTGCACAGGTGGTGAAATCGGCGAGCAGCAGCTCGAGCACGGCGATCACCTGCGGCGACACGTGCTTGGCTTTCGCCTTCTCGTCATAGGACTCGGGCGCCCGGAAGAAAAACAAGCTGTTTGCAGCCATCTCCTGCAACGTCTTCGCACGCTCGCGTTGCGCAGTCACAATCAATTCCAGCTGCTGATCATCGCCGGCTGCGACGCCCGCCTGCTCGAGCTGCCAGCGCAGCGGTGCCACCAAGCGCGCCACCGGCGCCCGCATCATATGCTGTTGATTGAGCCAGGCGAGCTTCTCGCCGTTGAATGCCGAAGCGGACTTGTTGACGTCGACAATGTCGAACAACCGGATCATTTCCTCGATGGAAAAGATTTCCTGATCGCCGTGCGACCATCCCAACCGCACCAGATAATTGAGCAATGCGTCGGGCAGAAATCCCTCATCCCGGTATTGCAGCACGCTGACTGCGCCATGGCGCTTCGAGAGTTTTGCGCCGTCGGAGCCCAAAATCATCGGCAGATGCGCATATACGGGGATTTCAGCGCCGAGCGCTGCCAACACATTCATCTGCCGCGGGGTATTGTTCAAATGGTCGTCACCGCGAATCACATGGCTGATCCGCATGTCCATGTCATCGACCACCACACAAAAATTATAGGTGGGAGAGCCATCCGAGCGGACGATGATGAGATCGTCCAATTCGCTGTTCTGAAAGCTTACCGGCCCATGAACGGCGTCATCGACCACCACTTCGCCGGACAAGGGATTCTTGAAACGAATGACCGGCGGCACGCCGGGTCTCGAGTCGGTTCGGTCGCGCCAGCGCCCGTCGTAGCGCGGCTTTTCGCCGCGACTTTGTTGCTCGGCCCGAAGCTGATCGAGTTCCTCACGGGTGCAATAGCAGCGGTAGGCATGTCCCTGGGCGAGCAGCGAATCCGCAACCTCTCGGTAACGGTCGAAACGTTTCGTCTGGTAGTACGGGCCCTCATCGTGATCGATGCCCGCCCACTCGAGACCCTCGAGGATTTGCGCAATCGCCGCGTCGGTCGACCGTTCGAGATCCGTGTCTTCGATGCGCAGGACGAATGCACCGCCGTGCCGGCGGGCGTAAAGCCATGAAAACAATGCCGTTCGTAATCCGCCGATATGCAAGAACCCGGTCGGACTGGGCGCAAAACGCGTGCGGACATTCATAAACGTCGAACCTTGATTTTCACCAGCTTAAGTCTAACAGACAGCCTCCGACTTCGGCCCAACGGCGGTACTCGTCACTACAGTCTGCCGCAAACCTCACGGCGACGATTTTTTTGCTACAATTTTGCAGCCAATGTTTTTGCATCGGCGGTTTTGCGGTCGGCGTTTCTGGAAAACATTCTTGGGCGGTTAGCTCAGCGGTAGAGCACTGCTTTCACACGGCAGGGGTCACAGGTTCAATCCCTGTACCGCCCACCACGCGCAAGCGCTCAGGACGTCACGACAATCGGATGTCCAGAAAGCGTGCCGCATAGCCCGCGACGATGACCGCCATCACCAGCGCTGCCGCAGCCATCGCGGTGGCGGGGCGCTCGCGCCAGCGCTCCCGCATGTCGGGGACCGCGAGCAACAGGCCAACCAAGATCGACATGCTCGTCCAATAGTAGTAGCGCATGTCAGTGCCCACTCCGACCAGCAGGTAGCCGGCTCCGTAGAGCAGCCCCGACATCAGCGCCAGCCGCGCCAAAACGACGGTCGGCGGAGCCTGCGGCCGCGGCGCGAGGAAGACGAGCCCGGCGCCACCGAGGGCGAGCCACACCACGGGCCAGAAGAGGAAGGGTTTGCGCAGATAGTCCAGGCGTATATCGCGCTGCGTGACCGGATCTGGGTTGATCAAGGCGCCGGCAAGCCTCACCTGCAGTGCCGGCACAATGAAATACAGAGAGGAGTTGTAGTGTGCGAGACGGTGCCGTGCATAATCGAGCGGATGCCTGATGATCGCCTCGCGCCATAGATGGATGCGCTCCGCCATGAGTTCGGGACTCACAGGCTCCTCGTTGGCGATATAGTCGAACGAGTCGCGCAGCGCCGCGCAGCTGCCCCAGGGGCTCAACGGGTCCCACGCGTACTCAGTGTAACAAGGGCGGATGTTGCTGAGGGCCGGCGCCGCGGGCCCGAGCACCGACGCATCACCCGACCGCACCGCGACCCCGACCAAGTCGTAGAGCTGCAGCGATTGCATTGCATCCTGTGGCTTGGCGCCGATCAGCTGATGATTGACGACATTCGACGCCACCAGCGCCACCACCGCCACCACCGCTGACATGGCGACCACCTTGACAACCCCAAAGCTGCGGCCCGCGCTGAACATCACACAGACCAGCGGACCCAGCGCGAACACCGCATTGGTACGGCATAGCGTTCCGTAGCACAGCAGCAGGGTGGCGGCTGCCAGCGCCCAGGCCGGAATGGGCCGGCGCAGCAGCAGAAATCGGGCGCACAAGCCGAAGGCGGCGACGAAGGCCGACCCCATCTCAACGTCCTTGAGCACCTCCCGATCGAAGAACAAGAACAGCGGAAATGCCCCCGCGGCCAGGATCAGCCACGCCCTCTTCGGCATCCGCGCGCGCAGGCAGCCGTCGGCCGTCAGGCCGAAGCCGAGCCAGTGCAGCGCCTGCTGCATGACCAGCAAAGAACCGGGCCGGCCGGTCAAATCGATCAGCCATGACCACACCAGCGCCATGACGGGCGGATGCCAATCACCGTACTGGTGAACCATCGCCTGGCGCAGCTGCTCGACGCTGTCTTGCCGCAACTGCCCCGGGAGTGTGACGACGAGCTGCGCAGCGCACAGGATCAGCGCCGCCGCCGCTAGGAGGTAACGGCCCAAGCCCGCGGTCGGGCCCGGGGCAAGGTCATGCAACTTCCGTGGAGTCATTCGGTACATAGAGTAGCATCCCTCGAGCGCGACGCGACGGCGCGCTCTCGACGTCCCCCCTGTCTGCTATGATGACCCATCATATCAATGGGTTAACCCCACGAAACGGGCTCATGACTGGTTTTCTGTTACCCCGCGACAGCGCCTCCGTCACCGTGATCGTGCCGACCTTCGGTGAGGCCGCCAATCTGCCCCTTTTGATCGACAGGCTCGACCTGTTGCGCAAGGCTGTCGGTCTCGATCTGACGCTGCTGCTGATGGATGATGACAGCCGCGACGGCACCGAGGAGTTGGTGCGCTCCCTCGCTCTGCCCTGGGTTACGCTGGTCGTACGCACCACCAACCGCGGCTTGAGCCTGGCGGTGCTGGACGGCCTCAGGCGCAGCACCAGCGACATCGTCGTCGTGATGGACGCCGACCTGAGTCACCCGCCGGAAAAGATCCCCGAATTGCTGACTGCGCTCAAGGATGGCGCCGACGTAGCGGTCGGTTCACGCTTCACCGAGGGCGGTTCCACCGCCGATGACTGGGGGCCGCTGCGTTGGCTCAACAGCCGGATCGCCACTCTGCTCGCCTTGCCGCTGACGACGATGAGCGACCCGATGAGCGGTTTCTTCGCGCTTCGCCGCAAGACCCTGAGCTCAGGCCGGGATTTCGACCCGATAGGCTACAAAATCCTGCTCGAAATCATCGTCAAGTGCCGCTTGAAATACATTTCCGAGGTGCCCATCCACTTCGAAAATCGACAATTCGGCGAGAGCAAGCTCTCTTTCAACGAGCAGCTGCGCTATTTTCGCCATCTGCGCCGGCTGTATACCTTCCGCTTCGGCACCTGGTCGCATCTGGCTCAATTCTTGGTGGTCGGCGCATCCGGTCTCGGCATCAATCTTCTGGCACTGACGCTGCTCCTCAAGGCCGGCACCGGTGAACGACCGGCGGTCGCCCTCGCCATCGCGGTCTCGATGGTCTGGAACTTCGCGCTCAATCGCCGCTTCAGTTTCTCCTATGCCCGACAGAACTCGATCGTGCGTCAGTTCTTGGGCTTCGTCGCCGCGTGCTTCTTGGGTGCGCTGGTCAATTACTTCACGACGACGGCTCTTTGGCTCCGGCTGCACCCAAGCCAGATGGCGGCCATCAGCGGCGTTCTGGCGGGAACGGCGTTCAATTTCGCGGCCAGCCGCTTCGTCGTTTTCCGCATCAAGCACGTCAAACCCGGTGCTTGACTGCCTGCCGGTCGAGGCGCTCGCTTGCGGCCGCTGCCGATTGTGACTCGCAGGCTCCTCGAGAGGGGTACCATTGCGGCTTAACTACGGAGATCTGTATGAACCAATTGAAACCGAATCCATTATCCGGTCGAACCATTGCCTCCCCGAGCGACGATCCGATGATGGACTTTCGAGCCCGTTTGGTCCACAGCCAGGCGGAAGCCGCTGAGCGCCGCCGTTTCGACCTGGCAGAACAATCTTCCCGCTTGAAGAGCGCGGAGGAACGGATCCGGATCTGGGAGCGAATCCACGAGGTTAATCTACCGCGCGACTCGCAGCACAATTTGGTCGAACTCATCGCCAGCAATACGGGCCTTACGGAAGCGGACGTGCGCGACGAACAGCTGCGGCGTGCCGCGGTTCGAGCGGCTGCTGCGGCGGCCGTGGTTTAGCTCGACAGAAAACGCGCGGGCGTTTTCGACCGGATCTCATCGACGCTGATGCCCGGAGCGGTTTCAACGAGCGTGAACCGTTCCTTGCGCGTCGCGCGCGAAAACACCGCGAGATCGGTGATGATCATGTCGACTACGTTGCTGCCGGTCAGCGGCAACTCACAGCGTGGTTTGAATTTCGGCTCACCGTCCTTCGACGTGTGCTCCATGACGACGATCACCCGCTTGACGCCGGCGACCAAATCCATGGCACCGCCCATGCCTTTGACCATCTTGCCGGGCACCATCCAGTTCGCCAAATCGCCGTTCTCGGAAACTTCCATGGCGCCCAGCACGGCCATGTCAATGTGACCGCCTCGAATCATCGCAAAGCTGTCCGCCGACGAAAAATAGGAAGTCATCGGCAGCTGACTCACGGTTTGCTTGCCCGCATTGATGAGATCTGCATCCTCTTCGCCTTCATAAGGAAAGGGACCGATTCCGAGCATGCCGTTCTCGGATTGCAGCACCACCTTCAGGCCCTCTGGAATGTAATTGGCCACCAGGGTGGGTATGCCGATGCCGAGATTCACGTAAAAGCCGTCCCGCAGTTCCCGAGCCGCCCGGGCGGCCAAATCCTCACGAGACCATGGCATCGGCTCCCTCCCGGCGCTTGCGAACGGTGCGTTTCTCGATCTTCCCTTGATACGGACCGCCCTTGATGATGCGCTGCACGTAGATGCCGGGGGTATGGATGGCATCCGGGTCGAGCTCGCCGACATCGACCAACTCCTCCACCTCCGCCACCGTGATACGCCCCGCCGTGGCCATGTTCGGGTTGAAGTTGCGTGCCGTCTTGCGATAGATGAGGTTACCTTCGGTGTCACCCTTCCACGCCTTCACCAGCGACAGGTCGGTGACGATACCGGTCTCCAAAATGTAGGTTTCGCCGTCGACGATGCGCGTCTCCTTGCCTTCTGCAACGACGGTACCGGCGCCCACCTTGGTGAAAAATCCGTAGATCCCCGCACCGCCCGCGCGTACGCGCTCGGCAATGGTCCCCTGCGGATTGAACTCGAGTTCCAACTCGCCGGCGAGGTATTGCCGTTCGAACTCCTTGTTCTCGCCGACGTAAGATGAAATCATCTTGCGAATCTGGCGCGCGGCCAATAAAACTCCCAGGCCCTCGCCGTCCGTGCCGGCATTGTTTGACACGACCGTCAGATCACGGACTTTCGATTCATGCAGGGCGCCAATCAGCCGCTCCGGCACGCCGCACAGTCCAAAGCCCCCGCAGCACAGCGTCATGCCATCCCTGAGTAATCCGCTGAGCGCGCTACGCGCGTCGGGATAGACCTTGGAACTCATAACCCCCCTTCTCGAGGGTGGGGACTCAAGTCCCCACCCCACCCGCTCGAGCGCATCCCCTGCTCGAGCTAGCCCATCAGTAGCGGTATTGCTCGACCTTGTACGGACCCTGCTGCGAGACACCGATGTACTTGGCCTGGACCTCGGTCAATTCGGTCAACTCTGCGCCGAGCTTGGAGAGCTGCAGCCGGGCGACCTTTTCATCCAGGTGCTTGGGCAGCACATACACACCCACCGGGTACTTGGCGGTATTGGCAAACAATTCGATCTGGGCCAGTACCTGGTTCGCGAAAGACGAACTCATCACATACGACGGATGACCCGTGCCGCAGCCCAGGTTGACCAGTCGACCCTCGGCCAGCAGGATGATCCGCTTGCCGTCCGGAAAGACGATGTGATCCACCTGCGGCTTGATGTTGTCCCAGGTGTACTTGCGCAAAGCCGCCACTTCGATTTCATTGTCGAAATGGCCGATGTTGCAGACGATGGCCTGATCCTTCATCCGCTTCATGTGCTCGTGGGTGATCACATGAAAATTGCCGGTGGCCGAGACGAAGATGTCCGCCTTGTCCGCGGCATAATCCATGGTGACGACGCGGTAGCCTTCCATCGCCGCCTGCAGCGCGCAGATCGGATCGATCTCGGTCACCCATACCTGGGCCGAGAGGGCGCGCAGCGCCTGCGCCGAACCCTTGCCCACATCGCCGTAACCCGCCACCACCGCGACTTTGCCCGCGATCATGACATCGGTGGCACGCTTGATGGCGTCCACCAAGGATTCGCGACAGCCGTACAGGTTGTCGAACTTCGACTTGGTCACGGAGTCGTTGACGTTGAAGGCGGGGAAGGCGAGCTCGCCGTCCTTGGCCATCTGATACAGGCGCTTCACGCCCGTGGTGGTCTCTTCGGTGACGCCCTTGATCTTGGCGAGCCGGGTGGAATACCACTTCGGTTCCGTCTTGAGCTTGGCCTTGATGGCGGCGAACAGTACCTGCTCTTCCTCGCTCTCCGGTTTGGCGAGCACCGACAGGTCCTTCTCCGCCTTGGTGCCCAGATGCAGCAACAACGTCGCATCGCCGCCATCATCGAGAATCATGTTCGAGTAGCCGCCATCCGGCCATTCGAAGATCCGATGGGTGTAGTCCCAATACTCGGTCAACGACTCACCCTTGATGGCGAACACCGGGGTGCCGCCGGCGGCGATCGCGGCAGCCGCATGGTCCTGGGTGGAGTAAATGTTGCACGACGCCCAACGCACTTGGGCTCCCAGGGCATTCAAGGTTTCGATCAATACGGCCGTTTGAATGGTCATGTGCAGGGAGCCGGTGATGCGCGCGCCTTTCAACGGTTGTTTCGCCGCGTATTCATGGCGAATCGCCATGAGGCCGGGCATTTCGGTTTCGGCGATCTTGATCTCTTTGCGGCCCCAGTCGGCGAGCCCCAAGTCCTTGATCAAAAAATCGGCGGGGGTCTTGATTGCTGCATTCATTCACGTACTCCTTGGATATCTCACTAAATGAGGCGGACTCGCTGCTCAGGCAGCGCGCGTCGCCTTCAGTTCCGCCGCGAGCGTCGCTGCCTTGTCGGTGCGCTCCCAGCTGAACTCTTCTTCCTTACGGCCGAAATGACCATAAGCCGCGGTCTTCTGATAAATGGGACGGGCCAAATCCAACATCTCGCGCAGGCCGAATGGCGTCAAGTCGAAATGCGCCCGCACCAGCTGGGTAAGACGGGCGTCCGGCAATTTCCCGGTGCCGAAGGTCTCGACCATGATCGATGTTGGTTCCGCGACACCGATGGCATAAGAGACCTGCACTTCGCAGCGATCGGCAAGACCGGCCGCAACCACGTTCTTCGCGACGTAGCGAGCGGCATAGGCCGCCGAGCGATCGACTTTGGACGGATCCTTGCCAGAAAACGCGCCGCCGCCATGACGGGCAAAGCCGCCATACGTATCGACGATGATCTTACGGCCGGTGAGGCCGCAGTCACCCACCGGCCCACCGATGACGAAACGTCCGGTGGGATTGATATGATACTTGGTCCGCTTGTCGATCCATTTCGCGGGCAGCACCGGCTTCAAGATCTCCTCCATCACCGCTTCGCGCAAATGCTTGGTGCTGATGTCATCCGAGTGCTGGGTGGATAGCACCACCGCCTCGAGGCCCACCGGCTTGTCATTTTCATAGCGCAGAGTCACCTGACTCTTGGCGTCGGGCCTGAGCCAGGCCAGCTTGCCGTTCTTGCGCACCTGGGCCTGGCGCTTGACCAGCCGATGCGCCAAGGTGATGGCGGCAGGCATGAGCACATCCGTCTCATTGGTGGCATAGCCGAACATCAAGCCTTGATCGCCGGCGCCTTGCTTGCGTTCGTCTTTCTTGTCGACTCCTTGAGCGATGTCGGGCGACTGCTTGCCGATGATATTGAGCACGCCGCAGCTCGCGCCGTCGAACCCCATATCCGAAGTGTCGTAGCCGATATCGAGCACCGTCTTGCGCACCAGCGCTTCCACGTCCACCCAGGCACTGGTGGTCACTTCGCCGGCCACGATCACCACGCCGGTCTTGACCAACGTCTCGCAGGCGACGCGACCCCGCGGGTCGACCGTCAGAATGGCATCGAGAATCGCATCGGAAATCTGGTCGGCGACCTTGTCGGGATGCCCTTCTGACACCGATTCCGACGTGAACGAAAAACTCTTGCTCATGTACTGATCCTTTGACCGAAAATATCCCCGGAGCTGACGCCGAAACTTGAACTATAGCGCCGCTCAAATTCCGCCTTGGTGAATGAATGGTTTTGGGGACCCCGCGATTCGATTTTGATCGCGCCCATCAGGGACGCCACCCGACCCGTCGTTTCCCAATCCAAACCACGCAGCAGTCCATGAATTAAACCAGCGCGGTAGGCATCTCCGCAACCCGTGGGATCGACGACCGCCTTGGGCGTCACCGCCGGCACGGTGAAGGTCCGCTCCTTGGTATGAATAACCGATCCTTCTGCGCCCCGGGTAACGATGAGCGCGTCAACCTTCGCTACGACGTCCGCGGCGGTGAGCCCGGTCTTCTGGCGCATCAATTCCCATTCGTAGTCATTCACCGCCACCCACGTCGCCAGTTCGATGAACTGGGCGATATCGGATGCACCGAACATCGGCAAACCCTGACCGGGATCAAAAATAAAGGGGATATTCGCGGTCTTGAACTGCGCCGCATGGTCGATCATTGCCTGGCGGCCATCGGGTGCGACGATACCCAAGGCGATCCGGGTGGCAGCGGCGGCAACCGCCACATCGTTCAGATGCGCATACTGCATCGCGCCGGGATGAAACGCCGTGATCTGGTTATCATCGAGATCGGTCGTAATGAATGCCTGCGCCGTGAATTCGGTATCGACGACCCGGATGTAATCCAGCTGGAGGCCCTGCGCCACCATACGTTCTCGATACGGCCCAAAATCATGGCCCGCCGTCGCCATGGCGATCCCGTCGTCTTCGAGCAGCTTCAGGCCATAGGCGATGTTGGCCGCACAACCGCCGTATTCGCGGCGCATTTCAGGCACCATGAAGGCGACGTTCAACATGTGCAGTTTGTCGGGAAGGATGTGTGCCTTGAAGCGGTCTGGAAACACCAAAATCGTGTCGTAAGCTACGGATCCGCAGATCAACGCCGCCCGACGACCGCCTGTCCCATTTAACATCATGCATCCAGTAGCAGCAAACCCCCATTCTATCCATAAAACAATGCCAAGCGCTGATGCAATCGTCGAATTCACCCAGACCGGCAAACCGCCGCGCATGTCGAAACTCCTGTTGCTGCTCGGCTGCATCTCGATCCTCGCGCCGTTTTCGCTGGATTTGTACCTGCCGGCCCTCCCCGCCATCGCCGGCGACCTGCATGCCAGTGCGGCCTCGGTGCAATTGACGCTGCCGGTCTTTTTTATGGGTTTGTCCATCAGCCAGCTATTCTTCGGCTCGATCGCAGACCACGTCGGTCGGCGCCCGCCGTTGATCTGCGGTCTCATGCTCGTGGTCATGGGCTCGGTAGGCTGCGCCTGGGCGCCGTCGGTCAGCGTGCTGACGCTGTGCCGATTCGTCCAAGCGCTCGGCGTGGGCGCGGCCAGCGTCATCCCGCGGGCGATCGTCAGGGACCGATTCGACGTGGCGCACACCGCCCGAGCGCTGTCACTGTTGGGCCTGATCGCCGGACTCGGGCCGATCCTCGCGCCGCAAGTCGGCGGACTGCTGCTCTTGGTGGGCAGTTGGCGGCTGGAATTCTGGGTACTCGGCGCGATGGCGCTGGTCGCCGCCATCACGGCCTACTTCGCACTCAGCGAATCCTTGCCGGTCGGGCGCCCGCCGGCGATGGGGCCGCGGCTGTGGCTGCAACTGCTCACCGACAAGCGGTATATCGGCTACGTTCTGCCCGCCAATCTCATCCAGTGCAGCTTATTCGCCTACCTGGCCGGTGCACCTTTCGTCTACATCAACATGCTCGGACTGAACCCACGACAATTCTCCTGGATGTTCGGCGTCAACGCCATCGGCTTGCTGATCGGCGGGCGCATCAATGCCCGCATCGTCGTTCGGCTGGGACCGGAACCGATCTTTCGCCGAGCCATGCTCGCGACCGCGGCGTCGGGCGTGCTGTTGTTCGCGGTGGCACTCTCGGGCTGGGGTGGCTTTTGGGCCCTGGCGGTTCCCCAGTTCCTGTTCATCTCGACCCTGGGGTTCAATTTTTCGAATGGCTTTGCCTTAGGATTGGCGCCCTTCGGCGCCTCTGCGGGCACGGCTTCCGCGCTGTTCGGCACCCTGCAGTTCTTGGTCGCCGGGTTGGGCGGAGCGGCGGTCAGCGCCTTTTACGACGGCACGGCGCGCGCCATGGCCGGCGTGATGTGCGCCACACCGCTGATAGCGGTTGCGCTCTACCGATGGATGAAATCATGATGGGCGCAGTGAATCATCAATGAAGGAGAGGCAAGTGAATCGGACCACCGCGGCGATGACGGCGATTACCAGTTTGCTGGCTCTAGGCGCCGCAGCACTCTCGCCGGCGGCGGACACCACGCCGAACGCGAACACCGAGAAATGCTACGGTGTGGCGAAGGCGGGCAAGAACGACTGCGCGGCAGCGACTCATTCCTGTGCCGGCCAGGCTAAGGTTGACGGTGATGGCAAGGATTGGATCTACGTCCCCAAGGGAACCTGCGAACGCGTGGGCGGCAGTCTCACGGCGAAGTGAGCCCTTCCACCCCAAGCGCCGGTATCGGCCTGCGTGCGCAGCACCATGCCACGGTCGTGCACGCCAACCCTGAGGTGGCGTGGTTCGAGGTGCACAGCGAGAACTACTTCGCCGACGGCGGGGCGCCGATCGAGAGCCTGGAGAAAATCCGCGGCCGCTATCCGCTGTCATTACATGGCGTCGGGCTCTCTTTGGGATCGACGGATCCCTTGAACTTGGAACACCTGACGAGCCTGCAACGACTGGCCTCGCGCATCGAACCCGCCATAATCTCTGAGCACCTGGCATGGAGTTCGGTCGGTGGCCGTTTCGCCAATGATCTTCTGCCGCTGCCCTATACAGAGGAGGCCGTGCAGCACGTCAGCGCACGGATCAACCACGTTCAAGATGTCCTGGGACGCGAGCTGTTGATCGAGAATGTCTCGAGCTATCTCGAATTTACCGACTCAACCCTCAAGGAATGGGAATTCGTCGCGGCGGTGGCCGAGGAATCCGGCTGCGGTATCCTGCTCGACCTCAACAACGTCTTTGTCTCCGCCTGCAACCATGGCTTCTGCTGGCGCGAGTACCTCGCCGCCATTCCGCCCGCGCGGGTACGCGAGTTTCATCTGGCCGGTCATCAGTGCATCGAGCGGGCGGGAGCCCGTCTGCTCATCGATACCCATGACCGCCCTGTCAGTGACGCGGTGTGGGACATCTATCGTGCGGCCCTGCGGCGCTTTGGTGATGTGCCGACCTTGATCGAATGGGATGCCGACCTTCCCGCGTTCGCGGTGCTGCAAGCGGAGGCGCGTACGGCGGATGGCCACAGAAATACCGTTCATGCCGACGCTGCGTGAGATTCAGACGGCCGTGCTGGACGCTCTTCTCCGGGGCACGCTCGAGGATGCCGGACCGCACATCGCCACCACCCCCGTCCCCGCCGCTTGGCGGCTCAGCATCTATCGCGGCAACATCGTCGAGAATTTTCTCCGTGCCCTCGCGTCGACCTATCCCGTCGTCCGGCAACTCGTCGGCACGGACTATTTTCGGCAAATAGCCGAGGATTTCCATGCCCAGAGTCCCTCTCGGTCGGGCGATCTCAAGGCGTCCGGCCGCGCCTTTGCGGACTATCTCGGCGAACTGCATCGAGACGATCGGTTCAGCTACTTGGCCGACATCGCCCGTCTCGAGTGGCTGATCCAGGAGTCCTCGCTCTCGGCGGATCATCCGCCCTTGGACTTGGCTCGTCTGGCGGTCGTCGACCCCTCGACCTACGAAGCCCTCGGGTTCACGCTGCATCCCACTTTGCGTTTGTTTGCATCACCCTTTCCTGCGTTGTCCATCTGGCAGGCGAACATGGCCGACGCCGAGCCGTCCGTCGTGATCGATCTGGCCGCGGGGGCAGACCGCGTGGCCATTCTGCACCACCGCGGAGAGTTCGACTTCCTGCGTTTGAATCCCGGCGAGCTGGCCTTTTTGCGTTCCTTGGGCACCGGCGAGTGCTTCGGTGCGGCCCTGACCCACGCACAAGCGGCGGATGAGGGATTCGATGCATCAGCCGTACTGCGGCGCCTCGTCTCGGCGGCTGCGATCGTCGATTGCTCGGTTCCGAACCGTTGACGACGCCTCACTCCCCAGCGACTCTGGGCCGCGACATCTGCGGCGACTGGGAAGCGGCCTGCCGCCGCGAATGGCTGGTGACCAATGGCTTGGGCGGCTACGCCTGCGGTACGGTAGCGGGCGCCAACACCCGCCGTTATCACGGCTTTCTCATGGCGAGTTGCAAGCCCCCGGTCGAGCGCACCTTGTTGGTGGCGAAGATCGATCTGCAGGTCGACTACCTGGGCGCATGCCACGAACTCGCGAGCAACGAATTCGCCGACGGCACCGTGGCGCCCCGCGGCTTCGAGTTGCTCGAGTCGTTTCGCCTCGACGGCGGAATCCCGGTGTGGCGCTACGCCCTGGCCGATGCGCTGCTCGAGCAACGTATCTTCATGGCCCCGGGCAGCAACTGCAGCTATCTGCAGTTGTCGGTCTTACGGGCCCAGGCGCCCCTCACGGTGCGGTGCAAACCCTTGATGACCTGCCGTGACTATCACTCTCAAGGACGCGGCAAACAACCGCTGCGGGCCGTCGGCGGCGGCAACGCGTGCACCGTGCTGTGCGCGGACGGAACGCCGCTCTGCGCGCTCGCGATCAGCGCGGGCGGCTTCATCCACGAGGAAATCGATTACTGGAATTTTCTGCACCGCGAGGAACGCAGCCGAGGATTGGACTCGATCGAGGACCTCTGGGGGCCGGGAACTTTCACTGCCCGCTTACTCGTCGGCGAATCACTGTTCCTGACGGCGAGTGCGAGTGCCGGCGCAGCAGCGCCCGCCACGGCAGCGGCAGCGGCAGCGGTACCAGCATCGCCACCGGCGCCAGCCGACGCGATCTTGCGCGAGCGGTGCGATCGGGCGGAGTGGCTCATCGCCGCGTTGCCTCCGGCGGCGCCCGCTTGGGTGCGTCAGCTCGCGCTCGCCGCCGATCAGTTCATCGTCCGCCGCGGCATCGCCGAGGCCGCCTCCTCGAGCGTGATCGCAGGTTACCCCTGGTTCGCGGATTGGGGACGCGACACCATGATCGCACTGCCCGGCTTGACCACGGTGCTCGGCCGGCATGCCGACACGGCGTCGATCTTGCGCACGTTCGCGAGCGTCCTCAGTCGCGGCATGTTGCCCAACCGCTTTCCGGACGCGGGCGAGACGCTCGAGTACAACACCGCGGATGCGACGCTGTGGTGGTTCCAGGCGATCAGCGAGCATCTTGCCGCCTGCGCGGATCAGCCGCTTCTCGAGGAGCTTTTTCCTCTGCTGGCCGAGTCGATTCACATGCACGTCATCGGCACCCGCTTTGGGATCCAGGTCGATGCCGCGGATGGTTTGCTGCGCGCCGGGCAAGCGGGCAGCCAATTGACGTGGATGGATGCCAGGCATGGTGACCGGTCATTCACTCCGCGCATCGGCAAGCCGGTTGAGATCAACGCGCTTTGGCTGAATGCGCTGGACGTCGCGGGCCGACTGGCCGCCGTGCTCGGCGATACCGTTCGCCAACGCGATTTCGAGGAACTGCGCAATCGCGCTAGCTTTAGCTTCGCGCGCTTTTGGAACGCCGCATCCGGCTGCCTTCACGACGTACTCGACGTCGACGGCGGCACTGCGAATGACCCGAGCATACGTCCCAACCAGCTGTTCGCCGTATCGCTGCCCCTGTGCGTTCTGCCGCCGGCGCAGCAACGGGCCGTCGTCGACACCTGCGCACGCGAGTTGCTGACCAGCTACGGTCTGCGCAGTTTGCGCGCCGGCGCGCCAGACTACATCGGGCATTACGACGGTGATGCCGCGCGACGCGATGCCGCCTATCACCAGGGCACGGTGTGGAGTTGGTTGTCCGGACCTTTCGCCCGCGCTCATTACCGGGTCTATGGCGACGCCAAGCGCGCGCAAGCCTTCCTCGAACCCTTTGCCCAGCATCTGGGTGCCGCCTGCTTGGGGCAAATCAGCGAAATATTCGATGGTGACCCGCCGCACACGGCACGCGGCTGTTTCGCCCAGGCTTGGAGCGTCGCGGAGATCCTGCGTTCCTGGGTGTACCTCGAACGTCAGACAGCGGCAACTTGAGGAACCCGCCATGAATATCGAGCGCGAACGGTTGCTTGCCAATGTGCCGGGCCCGGATGGGTGGCAGCACTGGGGCCCGTATCTGAGCGAACGCCAGTGGGGCACCGTGCGTGAGGACTACAGCGCCGGCGGCACCGCTTGGGAATACTTTCCGCATGACCATGCGCGCAGCCGCGCCTACCGTTGGGGCGAGGATGGCATCGCCGGCGTTGCCGATGCGGCACAAATAATCTGTCTTTCCCTCGCGCTGTGGAATGGTCGGGATCCCATCCTCAAAGAGCGCCTGTTCGGACTGTCGAACACGGAGGGCAACCACGGCGAGGACGTCAAAGAACATTATTTTTATCTCGACGCCACGCCCACCCACTCTTATCTCAAGATGCTTTACAAGTATCCGCAGCGAGCCTTTCCCTACGCGGAGCTGGTCGCCGCGAACGCGACACGCGGTACCCTTCTGCCGGAATATGAACTCATCGATACCGGTGTGTTCGCGGAGGATCGCTACTTCGATATCTTCGTCGAGTACGCACAGGTCATCCCGGGCGATCTGTTGATGAAAGTCACCGCTTGGAACCGCGGCCCCGACGCGGCGGACCTGCACGTGATTCCCCAATTGGTGCTGCGTAATACCTGGAGCTGGGAACCGGGCACCATCAAGCCGTTACTGCGCGCCGTCGGCGACGGCGCAATCGCCATCGAACCGCCAGATCTCGGCATGACCCGACTGTATGTCGACGGCACGGCTGAATTGTTGTTCACTGAAAACGAGTCGAATGCCGCAAGGCTTTGGAACATCGCCGGTGCCGGCTACTTCAAGGATGGCATCAACGACCACATCGTCGACCGCGGGCTCTCTTGCGTGAACCCCGCCAAGACCGGCACCAAGGCGGCGGCGTGGCATCAGTCGCGGATCCCCGCCGGTGGCAGCGTCGAGTGGCGGCTGCGGCTGTCGCGCCACGGTCAGCCGCGGCCATTCGAGGATTTTGATTCCTGTTTGAATCTGCGACGCGCCGAAGCCGACGAATTTTACGACGAGTTGCAAAAGGAGATGGCCTCGGCTGACCAACGCCGCGTGCAACGCCAGGCCTTCGCCGGCTTGATCTGGAACAAGCAGTTCTACCACTTCGACGTGCGCCGCTGGCTCAAGGGCGACCCAGGTCAAATTGCGCCGCCGGAAGTACGAAGGCATGGCCGCAACAGCGAGTGGGGCACCCTCAACAACGCCGACATCGTCTCCATGCCCGACAAGTGGGAGTATCCGTGGTACGCCTCATGGGACCTGGCATTCCACTGCATACCGTTCGCGCTGATCGACGCGGCGTTCGCCAAGCATCAGTTGGTGCTGCTGACACGCGAATGGTACATGCACCCGAATGGCCAAATTCCCGCCTATGAATGGGCGTTCGGCGACGTCAATCCGCCGGTCCATGGCTGGGCAGCCTGGCGGGTGTACCAAATCGACCGGAAACAGAATGGTGGCCAGGGCGACCTCGAATTCTTGGAGCGTGTGTTTCACAAGCTCATGCTGAATTTCACCTGGTGGGTCAATCAGAAGGACAAATCGGGGCGTAATATTTTCCAGGGTGGGTTTCTGGGGTTGGACAACATCGGCGTGTTCGACCGCAGCGCCCGGCTTCCCACCGGCGGTTTTCTCAACCAGTCGGATGGCACCAGTTGGATGGCCATGTACGCGCTCAATCTCATGCGCATCGCCTTGGAGCTCGCCCTGCAGAACCACGTCTATGAAGATATTGCGAGCAAGTTCTTCGAGCACTTCCTCGGCATTGCCGAGGCGATGAACAGCCGCTACAACGATGATGACGGACTCTGGGACGAACAGGATCAGTTCTATTACGACGTGCTGAATCTTCCCGATGACGTGCGGATCCGGCTGCGCATCCGCTCGATGGTCGGCTTGATTCCACTGTTCGCGGTCGAAAGCTTGGAGCCGGAGCTGCTCGACCGGCTGCCCGGCTTTCGCAAGCGCTTGGAATGGCTGCTCGCCAATCGACCGGATCTCGCGAAATTGGTGTCGCGCTGGCAGGCGCCCGGGCGCGGCGAGCGGCGGTTGCTGTCGCTCTTGCGCGGACACCGCATGAAGCAGTTGCTGCGCCGGATGCTCGATCCTGTGGAATTCTTGTCGGACCACGGCGTTCGCGCCCTCTCGCGGGCGCACCGGGATCGACCCTATGAGCTACGCATCGACGGCAATGACCTGACGGTCCGCTACACACCGGCCGAGTCCGACTCCCGGCAATTCGGCGGCAATTCGAATTGGCGAGGACCGGTCTGGTTCCCCGTCAATTTCCTCATCATAGAAAGCCTGCAGAAATTTCACCATTACTACGGCGATGACTTCAAGATCGAATGTCCCACGAATTCGGGCCGCTACGTGACCTTGGCGGAGGCTGCGAATGAACTTGCGCAGCGCTTGACCCGCATCTTCCTGGCAGACTCCGCAGGCTTGCGCCCGGTCCTCGGGCAATACCCGCAGTTACAACGCGATCCCCTCTACCGCGACCACATCGCGTTCTACGAATACTTCGATGGCGATACGGGCCGAGGGGTCGGCGCGTCCCATCAGACGGGGTGGACGGGATTGATCGCCAAGCTGTTGATGCCGCGGGCCGACGATTAGAAGCTATTTCTGATCAGACTTCCATTTCTGCACGGCCGCCAAGGTATTACCGACGTGGTGCTCCGGATCCATGGCCGTGTATTCGTAGATGATCTTGCCGCCGGGCGCGATGACGTAGGACGTGCGGTCGGCGTACTTCGGCTCCGCCGCCAGGACGGCATCATAGGACTTGGTGATTTTCTGGTCTGCGTCCGAGGCGACCGCGAATTTATTACGGCATTCGCTCACGGAAAATTTATTGAGGATGTCGATCGGATCATGCGAGACACCGATCACGGTCGCTCCCAACGCCGTGAATTTCGCCGTGGCCTCGGCGAATTCATGCGCTTCCACCGTGCACCCCGGCGTGAATGCCGCCGGGTAAAAATAAAGAACCACCGGACCGCGCTTCAGCGCATCGGCCAGCGAGAACGTGAACGGTTTGCCGGCAAGCGTCGCCTGGGTGGTGAAGTCGGGAGCCTGAGCGCCATCCGGGAGCGCCGCGTAGAGCGGAGCTGCCAATACACAACTCGCGAGACCGATCGAAACGAAGCTCTTCATGATCGATTTTCCCCCGTTCATTATCACCCTTTGGCAGTGCGCGCTGAGCCCCGTGCGGGCCGAGCCTGGTTGATTTTGCGCCAACGTAGGACGGCCCGCAAGGCAACGGGAGATCGTCCGTCGCTTCCTCACGCCGAGCTCCTCGACACCAGCACCACGCCCAGGCAGATCAAACCGATCCCCAGGATCTTCGTCGGTGTCAGCGTCTCACCCAGCCACAACACCGACACGGCGGCGACGACGATGTAACCCAGCGAGAGCATCGGATAAGCCGTGCTCACCGGTGCCTTGGACAGGGCAGCCAGCCAGACGCAGACGCTGGTTCCATAACAAATCATGCCGGCCCAAAACGGCAGGCTGGTGCCCAGGCTGACGATGCTGTAACGGAGCGTGTCGAATCCGAATTCGGAAAAATGCGCGAGCGGCCGGGTGGCAATTTTCAACAACAGTTGCGCGGCCGCGTTGAGGCCGACCCCGGTCAGAATCAGCATCCAGGTCACCGGACTCATTGTCGTGCCACGACCACGTGATCGACGTCGTGCGCTATCTCGCGCATGGGCACGCCCTGACCCGTGAGGTCTTCAAAAAGTCTCGCCTGCATGATGGCATAGCCTTCGGGCGCCGCGCGCCAGGTGCGCAAGAACTCCGGGAGATCGGCAATCTCCGCGGTTGCATTTCGCTTGAGACCATAATCGAGTTCTCCGCGATAAGACACCAACTCCACCGTCCTGCCCCAATAAAACGGCAGCGTCTCATCATACATTTTGATGCTGTAGATCGTCGCCGTCGGCGACAGAGAGCCGGCCATGCGCGCAAGAGTGGCGCCGGAGTAGATCGGCGCCACGGCCGCCGCACCGCGCATCAGCAAGAGCGCCGCGAGGCACCAGCCGACACCCAAGATCACGGCATCGCGGGTGGGCTCCCGGCGCCGGTTGGCGAGCACGAAGGCGCCCGTCACGGCGAGCAGCGCGGCGATCTCGAGCAGCGGTCGGGAAAGCTGCGCAAAACACTGTCCACGGGCGGTGGCCGGCAGGAACCGCGGCCCGACCAGCGCAGCGAGCAATGCCGCTGCCGCGATGACCAGCGCCATCAATGCGGCAATCGTGCCGTCACGCCGCCATCGCGGCGGCGGCGCGGCCGCCATGAGCAAAGCGAGTCCGGGCAGCGCCGGCAGGATGTACGGCATGAGCTTCGAGTCGGATAACGAGAAAAACACCAAGATGAAGCCCGACCAGATCCACAGGAATACGCGCGCATCGAACTGTCCCTTGGGTGCTTCTCGTCGCCAGCCGAGGGCGAGTACACGCAGCACCGACGCCGTCCATGGGACGCTGCCCGCCAGTAAAACGGCGGCGAAGAACCACCAGGGCTCCTCGCGATCCGCGCTCGGCGTGAGGTAGCGGGACACGTGCTCATGCACGAAAAAAAACTCCAGGAAATCCGGCAGCCGACGCACCGCCAGCCAATGCCAGGGCACGGTGACGGCGAGCAATAGCGGTAGTCCCCAGCCCACTTGAGTCCGGCGCCAGGGGTGGAAATCGCGGGTGTAGAGCGAATACAGTATGAGCACCGCCGTCGGGATCGCCGCGGCCACCAGCCCCTTGGTCAGCACGCCGAGCGCGGTGGCAAGCCATGCCACCATCATCCAGCCGTTCACCGAGCGCGCATCCCGCTCGGCGCTGCGCGGACGTTGCGCCAGCAGGAATGCGGCGAGACTCGCCGTCATGTAGAACGTCAGGCTCATGTCGAGGGTCAACAGCTGCCCAAGGATGACAAACATCAGCATGCCGGCGAGGGCGGCCGCTGCCCGGTACCCGGCCAACCCCAGCCATAGCCGCTCGGCGGTGAAGCCCACCACCAGCAGCGTCGCCAACGCGCAAGCGGCAACATAGAAACGCGCCGCAAGAACGCTCTGCCCCAGCACCTTGAACACCACCGCCGTCGCCCAATACTGCAGCGGTGGCTTCTCGATGTAGGCGAGACCGTTCAAATGCGGGATGACCCAATCGCCGTCGGCGAGCATTTCCCGCGGGATTTCCGCATAGCGGCCTTCGTCGGGATTGAACAGCGGACGCAACGGCAGCAGCGCCAACCACAACGCCGCCACCATGGCCGCGAGACCCCAATAGAGCCCCTGGGCACGCCCGCTGACCGACGGTCGATTCACGCGTCGGCGGCCACGACCGCGGACGGCATCGCCAAAACTCCCGAACGTCCCGGTATCTCACCCAAGGTGACCGGCCGCGCCGCCGGTGTCCGCCGCAGAGCCTCGGCATGGACTGTCGCCATCCGGGTCACCGCGGCGCCGGCACGCCGCCATTGGGCGAGCAGTGACTCGAACGCATCGAGCAGCAACATCCCCTCCAATTCGGCGTGCAAGGTGAACACTTGCAGGTCGAGGTCGGTGGCCGTGGACAGAGCGAATACCGTATCCGCCACGTTCGCTTCGGTGACCCCATCACGCCCCAGCAGTTCGTCGAACGTCGGCAACGTCGTGGGAAGTTGCACGCAGGAACTCGTTCCCCAGGGACAAAGAGGATAAAAAGGTTCGCGACCACGGGTGTCGCTCGCGTACTTGAGCCCGTGCTCCTGCTCGAGCTGCAAAGCCTGATCGTTGATCTGCCAGCCGGCGGCGGCGTGCGATTGCGGCAGCTCGCCGAACACGTCATTGAAGGCATCGAGCCCACGTTCGAATTCACTGCGTGTCCACTCGGGCGTGGCGCCCACCACGAAGTCCTGCCAGCGCACGTGATCGAAGGTGTGCAATCCCACCTCGAAGCCGGCGTCGCGCACCGCGCGCATCTCACCACCTGCCTGCCGCCCGATATGCGGCCCGGGCAGCAGCACGCCGTACAACAAGGTCTTCAGGCCATAGTGTTTGAGCACCGAGGTCCGCGCCACCTTCTGCGCGAATCCCCTGCGAAAGACGCGGCGCATGGCGCGGCCGGTGTGATCCGGCCCCACCGAGAAATAGAACGTGGCGTCCACGCCATGCCGCCTCAGCAACGACACGAGGCGCGGCACACCCACGCGCGTCCCGCGCAATGTATCGACATCGACCTTCAGGCCGATGGTCTTGCCTTCAAGCATGGCTGGACAGCAGCGCCGATGCCGAGGGAAGGCTCTCGGCATAGGAGTCGAAGATGGCCTCGAGTGCGGCCCGCATGTCGGTCTTGGGGGTCCAGTTGAGTTCAGTCATGGTGTTCTTGATCGACGGCAGCCGGGCGGGAATGTCGGCATATCCCTTGCCGTAGTAATCGAGCGCCGAAATGTCGACCAATCGCGTGTTCTTCGCGGTCGGCGCGTACTCGGGTCGGGACAGCGCGATTTCCAGCATCATCGTCGCGAGTTCCCGAATGGAGTAGGAATTGTGTGGATTGCCGATGTTGTAGATCTTGCCATCGGCGATGCCGCCTGGATTGTCGATGATGGTCGTGAGGCATTCGACCGCGTCGTCGATGAAGGTGAAGGCGCGCGTCTGGCTGCCTCCATCCACCAACTTGATCGGCTCACCCCGTACGATGTGACCCAAGAACTGGGTCAGCACGCGGGAACTCCCCTCCTTCGGATCGTCCATGCTGTCGAGTCCAGAACCGATCCAATTGAACGGACGGAACAGCGTGAACTGCAGTCCCTGCTGCCCGTAAGCCCAGATGATGCGATCGAGCAGTTGCTTGACGCAGGAATAGATCCAGCGTTGCTTGTGGATCGGTCCGAGCACGAGTTCAGACGTCTCCGGGTCGAATTCCTTGTCACGGCTGGCGCCGTACACCTCCGATGTCGAGGGAAACACCACGCGCTTCTTGTAGTGCACGCAGTGGCGAATGATGGGCAGATTCGCCTCGAAGTCCAGCTCGAACACCCGCAGCGGCTCGCGCACGTAGGTGGCGGGCGTCGCGATCGCCACCAGGGGCAGAATCACGTCGCACTTGCGCACGTGATACTCGACCCATTCCTTGTTGATGGTGATGTCGCCCTCGACGAAATGGAATCTCGGGTTGCCCAAGAGGGTGCTGACGCGTTCCGACTGCAGGTCCATTCCATAGATGTGCCAATCGCTGTGGCCGAGAATGTACTTGCTGAGATGATGACCGATGAAGCCGTTGACGCCGAGAATCAGAACGTTTTTCAAGTGTGTCCCCAAATCTTTTAAGATCAATGCAAATGCACCGGCAGGCGCGCAAGCGCCGGCACCGCGGCCCCGGGCTGAATCAGCCGCTCGCCCTGCGCCAAACGGACGATCTTCAATCGCCGCCCATCGAGACAATCGACGAACCACCCATCCTCTGCATAGAGACAGGGCGCGGCGCTCGCGTGCCGTGCCGGCTCCGGATCGACCCGGGTTTCGAGCAGCGCAAGCCTACACCCATTGACGTCGGTGAAGGCGCCGGGAAATGGCGGTGCTACCGCCCGGACGAGATCATGGATCCGCCGGGCCGGCTGGCGCCAATCGATGCGGCCATCCTCGGGTCGACGGCGACCGAAGTAGGATCCGGCCGAGAGATCCAGCGGCTGCGCCTGCGCGCTGCCGTCGATCAATCGCGGCAGGCTCCGCCGCAGCACCAGCTCCGCCGCTTGCGCCACTTTGAAGGACACGTCGAGCGCCGTGTCGTTCTCCAAAATGGGTACGGACTGCTGATCGACCAGGGCACCGGCATCGGGCTTCTCGACCATGTAATGCAGGCTCGCCCCGGTCGCGGTTTCACCGGCGATGATGGCCCAGTGGATGGGCGCGCGGCCGCGATATTTCGGCAACAGGGAACCGTGCATGTTCAACGCGCCCAAGCGCGGAATCGACAGCCACGACGTGCCCAACATGTACCGGTAATAGAATGAAAAGATGAAGTCGGGGGCCATCTTCCGGCCTTCATTCAGCCAAGGCTCCGTATTCGGATCGACCGGCGTCTCGGTGCGCACTCCATGCGCCTTCGCGAGCTCGAGCACGCTGCCGAACCACTGTTGCTCGGCGGGATCATCGGCGTGGGTGAAGAGCAGCGCGATCTCGACTCCCTGAGCAATGAGCTCGCGCACACAGCGGAGCCCGACCTCGCTGTAGGCGAACACCACGGCACGGGTCATCGCGCGGATACCCGATCCGTCTGCGGCGGGGCGACGACGGCGCCCGGTAACACGGCCGCAGGTGGTGCGGCCGCGGGTGATGCAGTCGGTTCCGCCTCGGTATCGAGCACGGCCTCGATGATGTAGCGCGGTCGCTCGCGAACCTGCGCGTAGATCCGGCCCACGTACTCGCCCAACAAGCCGATGCCGAACAGCGCCAGGCCGATGAAGAAGAACACCACGCCGAACAAGGTGAACACACCCTCGGCTTCGGGACCGACGATGATGCGCCGCACGAACAGATAGACCACCAACAACGCGGAAAGCGTCGACACCGCCATGCCCACCATGGAGAACAGTTGCAGGGGTACGACGGAGAAGCCGGTAATCAGATCGAAGTTCAATCTGATGAGGCTGTATAACGAATACTTCGATTGGCCGGCATAGCGCTCCTCGTGGGCGATCGGCACCTCGATGGGATTCATCGCATAGAGCGAGGCGAGCGCCGGGATGAACGTGTTGATCTCACGGGTCTGATTGAGCGCCGTCACCACCGAACGGGCATAGCCGCGCATCATGCAACCCTGATCCGTGATCCGCACCGGCGTGATCCGCTCGCGGATGTTGTTCATGCCCTTCGACAGCAGCCGGCGCCAGAGAAAATCCTGGCGTTGCTGCCGGATCGTTCCCACGTAGTCATAGCCCTTGTCGAGCATGGCGACGAGCTTGCCGATCTCCTCGGGAGGGTTCTGGAGGTCGGCGTCGAGCGTCACGACGTAGGCTCCACGGGCATAGGACAAGCCGGCCATCACCGCGGAATGCTGGCCAAAATTGGCGTGAAAGAGCACCACTCGGGTATTTTGCGGACGGCGCTGCCACTGTAGACGCAGCAGCGCGACGGAGCGGTCGCGGCTGCCATCGTTGACGAAAACGCATTCATAGGGGATGCCGAGCGCGTCGAGGGCCGGATACAGCCGGGCGAACAAGGTCGGCAGCACCTGCTCTTCGTTGTACACCGGAATGACGACGCTCAGCTTGGGATCAGGACGAGGCATGGCAATGCCGAAGAATCAAAAAAATCATGCGTCGGCGACGATGGCGCCGTGCGATTTCAGCAGGTCGAACAACTCATCCGTCTTGCTGCGCATCAATTGCTCCGACCGCCGCGCCTCGACGTTGAGCCGGATCAAGGGCTCGGTGTTCGATGTCCGCAGGTTGAAGCGCCAATCGCTGAATTCGTAGGAAATACCGTCGGTACGGTCGACTTTGAGAGCGGTTGCGCCATAGCGGGCCTCGAATGCGGCGATCGTCGCCCGCGCATCGGGAACCCGGTAATTAAGTTCGCCGCTCACCGGAAACAGGCCGATTCGTTCGCCGACCAAGGCCGACAGCGGCATGCCGGTCTCGCACAGAATCTGCGTGACGAGGAGCCAGGGAATCATGCCGCTGTCGCAATACGCGAAGCGGCGAAAATAATGATGCGCGCTCATCTCACCGCCGTACACACCGTCGACCTCACGCATCCGTTGCTTGATGAATGCATGACCCGACTTGGACAGGACGGCCTCGCCGCCGGCCGCCTCGACGATCTCGATGGTATTCCAGGTCAGACGCGGATCATGCACGACCCTGCCGCCGGGCTCGCCCTTGAGCAGCGCCGCGGCCAAGAGCCCCACGATGTAATAACCCTCGAGGAAGACGCCCTGCTCGTCGAACAGGAAACAGCGATCGAAATCCCCGTCCCAGGCGATACCGAGATCGGCGCCATGCTCGCGAATCGCCGCGATCGTCGGCGCGCGATTCTCCTCCAACATGGGATTGGGAATCCCGTTCGGAAAGTGCCCGTCGGGCGCATGATGAACCTTGATGAATTCGAACGGCAGATGCGCCTCGAGCTGATCGATGACGAGTCCCGCGCCGCCATTCCCGGCGTTGACGACGATCTTGAGCGGCTTCAAAGCCGGGAGATCCACGTAGGAGAGTAGATGAGCGACGTACGCCTTCGCGGTGTCGACGCTGCGGCGCACGCCGACCCGGGAGGGCGCCGGAAACTCACCGCGCTCGGCGAATCGGCGGATGTCCTGCAGACCGTTGTCGCCGCTGATCGGTTTCGATTCCGCGCGGACGAACTTCAGGCCGTTGTAGTCGGATGGATTGTGGCTCGCGGTCACCATGATCCCGCCGTCGTAGCCCCCATCGAACGTCGCGAAATAGACGCCCTCCGTGCCGCAGACACCGATGTCGATCACATCCACCCCGCTGTCGGTGAGACCCCGGGATAGGGCGTCGGCGAGGCCGGCACTCGAGAGACGTATGTCGCGCCCCACCACAACCTGCCGCGGACTCAGGAACTGTGCATAGCCCCGGCCGACGCGATAGGCCACATCCTCATTCAACTCCGTGGGTATTCTGCCGCGCAGGTCATACGCCTTGAAACAGGTGATGGCGCTCAATTGCTGGTCCCCTTCCGTCCATAGTTGTCCTCGAAGCGCACGATGTCATCCTCGCCCAGGTAGCTGCCCGAACGGACTTCGACGATGTGCAGCGGCACCTTGCCCGGATTCTCGATGCGATGCGTCGCGCCCACGGGCACGAACGTCGATTCGTTTTCAGACAAGAGGAATGTCTTCTCGCCGCAGGTCACCCGGGCGGTGCCCTGGACTACGATCCAATGCTCAGCCCGGTGGTGATGCATCTGTAACGACAGAATACCGCCCGGCTTCAGCGACAGTCGTTTGACTTGGAAACGCTCGCCGTCATCGACGCTGTCGTAGCTTCCCCAGGGCCTGAACACCTCGCGATGCCAGGCCGACTCGCTGCGACCGGCGCGCTTCAGCAAATTGACCAGTTCCTTCACGTCTTGGACGCGGTTCTTCGGCGCAACCATCACCGCATCCTTGGTCTCGACGATGATGTGGTCATCCATCCCGACCGCCGTCACCAATCGGCTGCTCGAATAGACGAAGCAGTCGTGCGTGTCATGCACCAGCGTGTCACCGTGCAGCACGTTGCCATCCTCGTCCGATGGCAATGCATCGAACAGCGAGGACCACGATCCCACATCGCTCCAGCCGGCGTCCAAGGGCAACACCACGGCATCGGTGGTACGTTCCATGACGGCATAGTCGATGGACTCGCTGCGGCAGGCGGCGAAGACCTGCTTGTCGATGCGCACGAAATCGAGGTCGGCTCGGGCTGCCCGGAAGGCGGCGGTGGACGCCTCGAGAATATCGGGCGCATACACCCCAAGTTCCTCGAGATACCGTCCGGCCTTGAACACGAACATGCCGCTGTTCCAGAAATAATCACCCGACTGCACGAACTGGATGGCCACATCGAGCGGCGGTTTCTCGATGAACTGCGCAACGGGATAGGACGGCCCCGGGCCTTCGTCCCGCCGGATGTAACCGTAGCCGGTCTCGGGCGCATGGGCGACGATGCCGAAGGTCACGAACTTGCCGCTCTGCGCGAGTTCGACGGCGATCTCGGCCTGACGCTGAAAGACGCGCGCATCGCGAATGACATGGTCTGCCGGGGCCACCACCAAGGTAGCCTCCGCGTCCAGTTCCTGCGCCTTGAGCGCCGCCAATGCGACCGCGGGCGCGGTATTGCGGCCGATCGGTTCCAACAGAATGGCTGAGGGCTCGACGTTCATGGAGCGCAGCTGTTCAGCCACCGTGAATCGATGCGCTTCATTACAAACGATGATGGGTGGGCGGGTACCGCGGATGGGCGCCAGCCGGTTGACGGTTTCTTGGAGCATGGACAGGCGGCTGGTCAGCGCGAGCAGCTGCTTCGGATACATTTCGCGGGACAACGGCCACAATCGGGTACCCGCCCCACCGGAAAGGATGACTGGAAAAACCCCGCTCATGAAGCGCGAACTCCCGCCGGCCGAGCGCGACCGATGGCCTGATAGGCAAACCCGGCGCGTGCCAGATGCCCGGGATCATACAAATTCCGGCCATCGAAAATCACCGCCGTGCGTAGGGTACTCTTCAGGTAATCGAAGTCAGGGCTGCGAAATTCCTGCCACTCGGTGACGATGGCGAGGGCATCGGCTCCCTGCACCGCCTCGGGACTGGTCTTCACCAGTTCAAGATCGGCGCGTTCGCCGTAGATCCGCAGGCACTCCGGCATGGCAACCGGATCATACGCCCGCACCTTGGCGCCGGCCGCCCACAACGCCTCCATGAGCACGCGACTCGCCGCTTCCCGCATGTCATCGGTGTTCGGTTTGAAGGCGAGCCCCCACACCGCGATGACCTTGCCCTGGAGGTCGCCGAAATAAGCTTTGATCTTGTCGAACAGCAGCCGTTTTTGTCGGTCGTTCACTTCCTCGACGGCGTTCAAGATGCTCGCCTTGTAGCCGACCTCGCTGGCTGAGCGCTTCAGCGCCTGAACGTCTTTCGGGAAACACGAACCGCCGTAGCCGACTCCGGGATAGATGAATGCGTAGCCGATCCGCGGATCGGAACCGATGCCGACGCGCACCGCCTCGATGTCGGCGCCAAAATGCTCGGCGAGATTCGCCAATTCGTTCATGAAGCTGATCTTCGTCGCCAACATGGCGTTCGCCGCGTACTTGGTGAGCTCGGAGGAGCGTACGTCCATGACGATCATGCGATCTCGATTGCGGGTGAAGGGTTCATACAGGATGCGCATCAGATCGGCCGCGCGAGTGCTGTCCGTGCCGACGATGACGCGATCCGGCTTCATGAAATCGGCAATCGCCGCGCCCTCCTTCAGGAATTCGGGGTTCGACACCGTGTCGAATTCGACGACCGCGCCACGCAGCTCGAGCGCCTTCGCCACCGCGGCCTGAACCTTGTCGGCCGTGCCCACCGGTACCGTCGACTTGGTGATGACGACCTTGTACTCCGTCATGTGCTCGCCGATGCTCTTCGCCACCGCCAACACATAGCGCAGGTCGGCTGAACCATCCTCATCGGGTGGTGTGCCCACCGCGATCAATTGGAACTGCCCGTGGTCAACGCCTTCCTTCGCGCTGGTGGTAAAGACCAAGCGGCCCGCCGCGAAGTTGCGCTTCACCACCGCTTCCAAGCCGGGTTCGTGTATGGGCACGAGGCCGCGCTTCAGCATGTCGATCTTGCGTTCATCGACATCGACGCAGACCACATTGTTGCCCGCATCGGCGAGACACGCGCCGGTCACGAGGCCCACGTAACCCGAGCCAAAGATCGTAATACGCATACGTAATGTTATGATTTAGCTAAGAAAAATGACCTGCAGCGTATCGGTTTTGGTAGGTCAAGTAAAGCGCGCGGCGGCGTCTGACGGCAATTTCACCGAAAGCGTCAACTCCAGGGCTCGGCCAGCAGCTTTCGCTCCCAGGCCAACGAACTCGTGACGATGGCCTTGAGGTCATCATAGCGCGGCTCCCATCCGAGCTCCGCGCGGATACGATCGGCGCGCGCCACCAAATACGCCGGATCGCCGGCGCGACGAGCCTCCTCGCGAATGTTGAGCGGCTTGCCGGCCACCGCTTCGACCATGCGCAGCACCTCGCGAACCGAATAGCCGTGACCGTAGCCCACGTTCAGGGTCACCGACGGACCCGCGCTGCGCAGATAATCGAGCGCCCGAAGATGCGCCGAGGCCAGATCTTCGACATGCAGGTAATCACGCACGCCCGTGCCATCGGGCGTCGGATAATCGCTGCCGAACACCGCCACATGCGGCCGCTTCCCGACCATGGCCTCACAGGCGACTTTCGTCAGCAACGTGGCCCCAGGCGTTGCCTGGCCGATTCGCGACAAGGGGTCGGAGCCTGCCACGTTGAAATAACGCAATGCGACATAACGCAGAGGATTCACCGCCGCCACGTCGCGCAGCATCCATTCGCTCATCAACTTGGACGTGCCGTAAGCATTGATCGGCCGGGTGGGTGAATCCTCACCGGCATACCCGCCGTCGGGGATGCCGTAGACCGCGGCAGTGGACGAAAACACCACGTGCTTGACCTGGTGATCGACACACGCCTGCAACAGGCTCCGGGTCGAGCAGGTATTGTTGCCGTAATACTTGAGGGGCAGCGCCACCGACTCCGGAACGATGGTATGCGCTGCAAAATGCATGACGGTATCGATACCGTGATCCACCAGCAATCGGGAAACCAGTGCCTGGTCGCCCACATCGCCCACCACCAATTCGCCGGCCGTCACCGCTTGGCGGAATCCCTTGCCGAGATTATCGAGGACGACAACCCGCTCACCGGCCTCGCCTAACTGACGCACCACGTGGCTGCCGATGTAGCCGGCCCCGCCGGTGACCAGAATGGCTCCCTTGCTCATGACTCGCTCCCGTACACAAATATCTTTAACGTATTTACGCGGTCATGCGCACTTCGGCTGCATGTTCCTTGAACCAGGCGTAAGTCTGTTCGATGCCCGCGCGCAGCCTGATCTTCGGCTTCCATCCGAGGGATGACAAGCGCGAGGTATCGAGGAGCTTTCGCGGCGTGCCATCCGGCTTGCTGGAATCGAAGGCCAGTCGGCCGCCAAAGCCGACGACCGAGGCCACCGTTTCGGCCAATTCCCGGATGGTGAGGTCCTCCCCCCAACCCACGTTGACGATGGGCTCCCCATCATAGGTGAGGAGCAGATGCACCACCGCGTCGGCCAGATCCTCCACATGCAAAAACTCCCGTCGTGGCGTGCCCGTGCCCCACACCGTGAAGGTAGCGTCGCCACGCTCCTTGGCCTCGTGAAACCGTCGGATGAGGGCAGGCAGCACATGAGAATTTTGCAGATCGAAGTTGTCGCCGGGGCCGTACAGATTGGTCGGCATCAACGAAATCGCGTTGAAGCCATACTGCCGACGATAGGCCTGGCACTGCTTTAAACCGGCAATTTTGGCGATGGCGTACCACTCATTGGTGGGCTCCAAGGGACCGGTGAGCAGCGAGTCCTCATGGATGGGCTGTGGCGCCAGTTTCGGATAGATGCAGCTCGAGCCCAGAAAAACGAACTTCTC
>Ga0116228_10000473_pt1 | contig 30542 bp, 31 predicted proteins | sample S1TSphfallax_2_FD_89694 | JGI IMG/M metagenome (GOLD analysis project Ga0116228, IMG submission 89694) | Host-associated microbial communities from peat moss isolated from Minnesota, USA - S1T2_Fc - Sphagnum fallax MG | ecosystem: Host-associated > Plants > Peat moss > Unclassified | place... | reverse complement strand
TTCCTAGTCCCATCCCGGAGCTCCAACACGCCCCTCTACCCCTCCAAGTGTTGTGAGCTAGGGAGCGCATCCTGACTCCTCCTTCTTCCGCTGTCTTTCACTTGGACTCACATTTGAGTCCTTTAAGGAGTTGGGAGTGCGTCATTTTGTTGTACAGCAGTCGATGTCAAACTAAAGTTTATGGCAATGTTTCTCTCTGTAGCTCCCTCCCAAAGGCTTACTGCCAAAAGTAGACTCTATTGCAACACCCATGCATTGTTACAAAAGGTCAACTAACCTGTCTGCCCCCAGATGCCCAATTGAATCAATAACCCATAGGTTTCCAAGACTCGCCACTACGGCAAGCTAATACTCTTTAGCTTTTGATTTATCATATTTGAACCGAGGTAAAAAAATAATTATTTCAATTGTATGTTACGGCTCAACAAAGTTGCAATTGATGTTCAACCATAGGCATAATGGCTTATGATCAGAGTCTCCCCCCACCGCGCAATAGCAGGTGTCATTTATTATCACTTCAAAGTGTGTAGTAGCTTGCCAAACTATAAGTGAGCCAACAATATAATCGACAATGTTGCACCCCCCATTTGCTAAACAAGTGAACTCCTTTAATTTATCACCAGGCATCTGACCATTGAAGATGAACAACCCAACATCACAGTAGAAGTCTAAAAGGTCGCGGCCCCAACCGCCAATAATGGCGTCACGGTCTTATCGTTTAGCCACAGTGCTTAATTACTTAGTCTCAACAAGCTCAAGCACCTGTAACAATTCACAAAGGTTGCTAGTGTCAATGGTATCTAGTAGCATTGCAGTACATGCATTAAAATCCCCTCCCAATAGTACTATGCCCCCTAGAGTTTGAACTTCAATAATATTTGTTGCCAGGTTTTGGAACAAGGATTCATTCTTATGTTTGGAGCCAATAGGGGTAGTGTACACCACATAGAAAAACAAGTCGAGGGCAGCACCCATGTTGACTCGTACCCATAGATAAGAATCGTGGCTTCCTTCCTTCCACTATGACAAGTTTGGGTTCAGGTGGCTGCAAAAGTAAACAACAACCCCCTCGCTATGTTTTATCATTTTTGTTTTTCCCAACTGCACAGTGCACCCTATTGCAAGTGAGTCAAAGCCTTCAACATTTGGCAAAATGTTGGCTTGGGAAATGTCAGGTTTCGGTTAATAAGACGAGGTCAGCACCTTGAAACAATTCTAATATTTGCACCCCCATTTCTAGTTTATTTACACCACCCCCATGCATGTTCCATAATACCATGCATAAGTCTCTTTGGTCCCCACGCCCCTAGATAGAGGAGGGCGGGCAAATTTTAGTGCCATCGACGAAGAGTTTGATTGCACGCCAAAATGTGCGCTTGCTCGCTACTTTGGCTTCCTTGAATAGCGGCCACATCTCCAACTTGTGCGCTTTGTTGCACAGGCATGAAGTTTTCATCCAGGCCCAACTTGGTCCCCACCATGCCCTTGCGCCCTCGTAGCGTAACATGGCAGTCCTTGCTCGTTGCGAACTTGAACATCACTACATTGGGGCGTGCGCCCATCATCGGGCAGAGGCCCACGCAGTAGTAGGCCATTGCTACGTGGTGGTGAAGACCTTGGCGTGCAACTTCATCTAGCCCTATAACAACTTTGTGTTGAACCACTACACTAGCTCCTTCTCAGTCTTGCCCTGATGGCATGTATTGGGGATTTTTTTAAAGGCCAATCCTTTTAATGGACAATTTTTTTCTATGGAAAATTGTAATATATTGACAAATTTTTTAAATTATAATAAAAACATGTTATCACATATTGTTTATTAATTCACGAAGTTTTTAGGATTTTTTCAGAAATTTTGTTATTTATTACTTTTTAAATATATAATCAAAAGTTATGATTATTATTTGTTTCTCTTTTTTCCTACACAAGAAAATTGTGTCTACCAAGGAAAGATTATAAATTGATGTAGTTTTCAAAACCATGATGACGTACCTTTTTTTGTATTGATAAATGAAGTAATTCTTAGTTAGTTATATATAATGAGTTGGTTTTACAAAGTTTTGACTACCTATATTATATATATATATATATATATATACATTCTATCACTTGTAGAAGTAAATATAATGTAATTTGCATTTTTTTCAAAAAATAAAATCAATAGCATTATATTTATATTTGCATAGAAACCTTGTTAAAATGAATTTTGTTTTTCCTTTCTTGACACTGATTATTTTTTATTGATAAGTTACATAATTGATTGATTTATATTTACAATGTTTTTTATTTTATGTGGTTGGCATGACAAACATCCAATCATTAAAGAGTTCAATATTCCTAAACATAATCAATCAAATTTTCTTCATATTAAATGCCACATTTTGGCTCACATTTTGTGTGGGACACAAAGAAAAAGACTTGTTCCCAAAAAAAGAGTAATTGGTTTTGTTCTTTTCCATGTGTTTATAACAATTTAATTATTTTGAATGAAAATAACTAACTTTTTTATTACTATTTACGTGAATAGTATCCCAAATTATGAAATATTTGATAACTATATATGGTAGTACCTTTTCAGGTTCGGCATTAATGTGCCGAATAATGAATATAATTTAAAGATTTTGATTTGTGCTTGAGTTTTTTTATTTTGAAATTTTTGACATATAAGGAATAAGTTCAATAAATATTGTTAATATTTTCATGAGTTTCTTGCTATGCTTTTGGTTAGACTGATGAAAGGCTTTCATTATTTGGTTGAATTGGTGGTGGATTTGAATGTAGTCGCCTTGATTGAATTTTTCAAAAGTCAATTTATTTTTATTTTTTGGGAAAATTTTGGCAAAAATGAAAATAATAATTTAATTTATGCGGAACCTGAAAAGGTACTAGGGGAGTAGAGTTGTGGGTAAAGTAAGGAAAGCACGGCACCAGAACCCTGAGTTTGGTCATACACAAGGTGAGATATTTTTTGTAAAAAACCTGCAAAAGAGTACATTAGCATGCATTGGCTCCATCACTCACAGAGAGCATTTTTTGTCAGAAACTTGTGGAAATTTTTTTAAACGTGAGATTTCTTGGGCGGCGTGGGCGGCGGAAGCCTTTCCTTTCAAGGTGAAATTTGGCCAAATAGAAAAAAAAAATTTAATTAAATGAAAAATGAAGCTATTTTTTTTGCAGTGGAAATATCGCCAGAAGTGAACCAAAAAAAAAAGTAAATATATAGGCCGATTTATATGTTTGGTTTTCAGTGTATAGCCATGAATATAAAAGGTTTATTAAAAAAATTTACTCCACATCTGGTTTATAGCCATATTTGGCTAAATCTTCCTTAAGATGATTGCCATTTGTTAACATCTTCCTATGGATGATAGCCACTTAGGCTACATTAAAAAAAATCCTACAAAGCACGTGGGGTGGGTGATGGGGGAGGTTTCAACTTCCCCGAACGTCTTGGATTCTGTACATAAAACCAATTTCCTGAGCTAAACCAGCATGTGTTTTGACTTTCTTCATCCAATTTTACTCTGCAGGATCACATACTGGAGATGCTCTTAGTAGGCATTTGTAACTACTGGAGCCGCCGCTTTAGCACAAGGCAATTTGCTCCTAGTCAGGGGTGGGCATTGCTTTTGGATTCAAATGTAATCTCCTATTTTGAACCACATACCCTATGGCTAGGTTGATTCCGAAGTAAAGCTTACCGAGTCAAAACAAATGATTTGTCTTGGAGATCATCCTGGAGGGAAACCAATGAAGAAGAGAAAAGATGTGTCGGAGGGAAGGTTGGTGTGGTAGTGGAGATCCCGAGGCCCAAGAGCTTCTCCTCGAACACACTCAGTATGGGACCCCATCACTGAAAAGCTTTGATGAGCTTCTTCATGAGTAGGAGTCAAGTGGAAGACTTGCTGGGACACTGCAAAAAATGCACCACTTTCAGAGCCCGTGGAGGAGACCTGGAAATGTCTATCTAGTAAACACATTCAAATTGTGTTTATTGACTCCTCCGTGTGTTTCTGATTGGGTAGATAGTTTGATTGGTCCAAGTGGGTGGCTATTAGGTAGTAGTCTCTCATACCCATTTGCAATCCCAGTTTCATTTTTATAGGTGGGGTTGCAGAGAAGTCAGGCTAATAACTAAAAACTTGGATGTGAGAAATATCTTTGCAGGGTTCAATACTAAACATTGGTACCTTACTTTGGCTTAACCTTACAAAGAGCCTATGGAGATGCTTACAAAGAGTCTATGGAGATGCTCTCAATCCTGACTAAGTTGACCAAAAGGACAACTTGACAAGATGGGAACTTGAAATAAAAGTAGATGTGTGTAAGGGAAGAAGGGTTGTTATGGACATTGGTCCTCACTAGGTTCATGGGGGGAAGGGAAACTTGGGTAGCCTTGGAACTTGGTCCTTGTGAGGGGCCAAGGCAATGGGCCTTCCACGAGGACCATAAAGCACTTGTAAATTTTCATGATGCAAAATTTCTTTTTATCTGACAAATATTTGGGCATTGAAGTCTCTGAGAAATGTGAAGTAGGTTTCATGCCAGAAGGTGAATGAAATGGAATTTTAAATTTTCTAAAAAAATTTAGAAGACTAGAAGCCAGAAAATTGCATCATAGAATGCCTCAAATGAAATAACCCATATTTGGGGGAAGTGCATTGCCTATAGTTTTGGCATTAATTATTAAAAAAAACTTGACAAATTTTTTGCCTTGTCAAACCCTAGGCACTTTGCAGCAAATGTAACTGCAGAGTGCCTTACATTCCATAATGGAGTGTCAGCAGCAAGCAGGCATTTTGAAAACCAAAAATGCCTCCAGAGGCAAGTGGCTATCTTTTCAAAATGTTCACATTACTTTTTACTAAAAATTACCCTGATACTCAATGGGTACCATCCAGATGATACCCGCGGGGTATCACAGGAATTTAAAAAAAGTAAAAACTGAGTTGAATTTTACATAAGAATTTTCTTAACTTCCAAATATCTGAATTTGTACACAACAGTCTTATGCTTTTATATAAGTGTAGTGTTGTGTATAAAGTGTTTAGGTTTCACCCATATATGTGTTTAGGTTTTGGTGTGTTCAATGGTTGAAGAAGACAAATATTGTTTAATTGAAAGTGTGGATGGAGTTGATGAAGATGCATACTAATTGCCCTTTGATGTGATCCTTATCAATTTCAGATGTTAAAAATGTGCATCTATAATTTAACAACATGTCAAATGTCAATGGTTTCCAACTTGTGGTTGTAAAAGCACAAGTTATAGCTTGGAGATTTCATAGTCAAATGTCTGTCTATTGAAGATTTTTTTATCGTCAACAATGACCTACCTAGTAATTTGGTAAACTCACAAATGTTGTCATGCATAAATTATAAATATGAGTAAACATTCAATGATGATTTGACAAAAATATTTTCCTTTTGCTAGGATTTAATTATATATAACACAAAATTAATGATAAAATTCTCATGAATATTCATGTGCAAAACACACATTGTAAGCTGTTTGTTAAAAACAAAATAGTTCAATGAAAAGGTGGTAAAATGAACTCATACTTGGCAACTAGTGAAAAAAGTTTGATGAGTTCATTTAATCATGCAATCATTGTATTTTTTAGTACCACAAACCCCTACAAAAAAAATGATGATGTTTATTTATAATTTTTGAAAGATTTCGTGTTTTATATTTGCAAGGGTTATAGCCCTTGTTCACTTGCAAAAGCATTTAGCTTCAAAGGTTAGTTCTACACTTTGATGCCCTTGTTTTTAATTTCCTTCTGGTTTTCTCTTGTGTAAAAAATGTTGTTCACCATGATTGTCATAACCTTAGCCTTGGGTTCGTAATTAAAGCAAAAGTTTGCAAGGGTGCGAGCCAAGAATGAAGCTTAGGAGTCACATCTCATGTTCCCAAGAGTGTAGGAGAATGTGGTTGAATGAACTCTCAAACTCCCAAATGAGCCCCCACTTTGAGAGTTAGTCCCAATAAACTCATGAATCTTCATAGAGCAATTGCAAGGGTCAAAACCCATTGAATTGTGGAGTTCTTTATATCATTGAAAAGCTCTTGGAACATACATGTATGAAATGGGTTCACATGACCCATTTGGGTGATTAAAACACAAGTTATGGCCAAAAGAAAGGCTAAAATTCAAATTGATTCTTAACCATTAAAAGTCGAGAATTGCCATGACTTCCTTGTGTGCAGGTGGTGTGTCATATATCATTAGAAAGCTTTTGACGACGGTTACAACTTTGTTTTGGACTTCATCTCAATCGAAGGTCTGCACACAAGGAATTTTGGGAATTCCAATGGGAAAAAAATATATGGGGAAAATATGTATCAAAATGAACAAATGAACTTTTATGAAGAAAGAAAGAAAAAGCACAAGAGGATATCATGAAATAATTTTGATGTGAATAATGTGTGGGTGCATAAAAAGATTGGCTGAAGTTAAAAAGATCATAATTTTCACACCTCCATTTCAACATTTAACATTTCAAAAATTGGAGGGTTAAATTTCTTGAAACTTTTCCAAAATTGGCTACTTAAAGTTGAGTTTAAATATGAACACTATGACATAAAGCTAAACAACTCATTTTCCACACCCAAAAAAAGGGGGGGGGATTGTGAGAAAATTGTTAACCAAAAAATTTAGTGAAACAAATCCTTCTTCAACACCAAAAATGGCCAAGAAAAGCCTAAGTCTAATAATTACTCTTGGACACCAGTTTTTTAAATTAAAAGAAAACAGAGAAAGAGGGAAATGAAAAGGTTTAAGCAAACCAATCAATCCCTTGTCAATTTTCAAAATTAAATTAAAATTTGACATCAAGAGGCTGAATTTGACATATGAGTACCAAAGTAACATTATGGGAAAAAATAGGGGAAAAAAATATTACTACAATGATGATAATAAACTTTCAGCTATATATTGACACAAACAAGACACAAAAGGGATAGTAACATCCTGCGGTTTTTACTATTCCTATACTGAATCTGTACAAAATCTTGGAGGCTGTTGGATTTTCCATCTTCACATCCAGACCATTCAAACCATATTACTTCATGATTTTAGCATCCTGGGTTGTTGCTTTGAAATGTTGGTTTGGAGTGTGAAATCTGGCCTTTGGGATTTGGACTTGGAGCAATCTGTGGGCAATCTTTTTCCATTTGTTTTGGGATGGATGTGGAGGCTCCAAGTGTGAGCCCATCTCATTGAGCATCTGAAATAGGGGCTTCAATTAAAAAAGTTCATAGACCACCTGGTGGAATTGGCCATCTATGGTTTGTTCTCTAGTTCATAATTAACCATCTCCCCCAAAGTTTTTGCACATGCATCCAGCTTCAGCTATGCCATGGAGAAGGAAAAGAAGGCCTTCAGACATGTTTGCATCAACATCAGCTTTCCATTCGGTTTTTCTATCTAGCTTAGCTATACTCACAGTCATCTCACAACTCTATTGGTCAAGCATTGATCCATTGTAGAAGCGCTAAGATTATTAGTCACTGTAAAATGAGATCTGTCCTTTTTTTAATGAGAACTTGTGTTTCCAGAGTTCCTTACATGATTAACTACATAGTTTCAAGGCATTTGAAACTCTCCAATGGAAAGTGACTGTCCCTACAGCAAGAAATGATTAGGCTCTATATCAATGGCTTTCCATCAGGCTGTTGTGATTACAAGAGACTGTGACCCTAACTGTGACCACAAGAGACTACGAAGAAAGTGAAAAATAAGGGATATTAGTTTTCCATCTTGATGTTTTTTAATAATAGGAACTTGTTTAAGTGAAAGGATATCATGCAAAGGTTTGCTTATTGAAACCAACCATAACGTATCCAGGTGTACATTCCTCCATCCATATCCTATTTTGATGCTCGGTGCTACTTAAGTAGTCCCATGCTTTTGCAAAAGGTATAGTAAATTAACAAGAGGATGCAGAATCCCCCTAAATGGGGTTCTGGTGCAAAGGCAGGTTCACTCTGACTCAGAAGGCACGGCCACAATGAACCAGCACCCACCAATGCACCATCCACTGGATGCCTATTATGACTCAGTTGTGAATGATCCTCAACCGAGTTACCATTCGGTTTCATCTTGGTAACCCAGTCTGTAAGAAGTAGGTCTAACATATAGACAGGTAAGTAACAAAATAGGGGACTACTAGATACGTAGATAGTTTATACATAGTGTGTAGGCGATGCGTTTACTACCTACCTAGTTGGTAGGTAGTAAGTAAATAAACCAACTGAGCTAACCACCATGGTTAGCTAGGGAACTGGAACCCAACAAAAAACTGTTTCCTGATCACATGTCATCCATCCTTGATGGTGTACTGGTGGGTGCTGGTTCACTGTGGCCCAGAAGACAAGACTTGGAATCGGAGCCCCATTCCACCTCACAAGGTCTGTGACATAACAAAGTCCTTTCCTCACTCCACCTCAAGAGAGGTCTGTGACAACAAAGGCGAAAACTCAAAAAGTGCGTGGCACAAACCCTTGTTTTTATCTATTTGTTGAGGTCCTGATTCTGATGCTAGGTACTACTTATGTACTCTCTTATGAATGGGTATTAGGGTTATCTGTAGAGTCATGCGATTAGGGGGCGAGAACAGCTAGTTTTGGCACAATAGGACATCAAAGGTGTAACTAGAATTATACAAACTAAATAAATGGGGCCCAAACTAGTTTTTCCACCAATTTTGGTCGGAATCTGAGTTTCATCCTGTCTTTCCTTTTTCCTGAGCGCCTCCACTGCTGCTACATATATATTTTTTCCCTGCTGCTTCATGTATAAGTAGGATAATTACTCTCGAACCTTGTGCATTAAATGCTGAGTTCAGCATTCCATACTGAGATTTAATAAAATTTCCATACTTTGCGGGTACCACTGAAAGAGAGGATAGGGGGTGAAAGAGAGGATGACTTTATGGATAACTTTATCAGCCTACGTAAAAAAGGGTGCTGAACAGAGTTAGGCTTTAAAATGAAAAAGATGAAAACCACTGTTTAGACAGGTATGGGAGCCCATATACGAGAAGTACAAGGCAAATAAAAGCACAAGAATACATGTCACCAAAGAACATAATAATCAAGACATCATTAATACATTAATAAAACAGAAGATAGTAAGCTAAACAGGCGTCATCTGCCACAGGAACATCCAACTACTTTCAAGGATTAGCTTTCAAAGCTGCTATAATAATCCCCCACTTTGAATCATCACTTGCTTACCCATTGGCAATACATAGCAGTTACCCAATATAAACAAGTTACCCAAGTATAAACAAGTTGGTTATTGTCATGGGTAGCATTTGGCATAACCTAAATTTTTAATGTAGCATGGGTTCATACTAATAGAAGCCACAACCACACTTAGAATGACCTTTCTCATCGTGATCCTATATATTAAAGCAAATGTGGTGTCTGTCTGTTTGTGTGTTCGTCACAGATTCTGCAAACATGCGTCAGCGTGCCAGGCAGGGGCAAGCAGTGCATGTGTGCAAGGACCAGTTACCACTCCGACTTCACTTATGTTTGCACCATCATTGAATGGCATGCCTATGCTTGACGTGCAGGGGCCACCTCCGCACTGGCGCGCGCCGTGGCTGTCTAGCATGGCGATGCAGCTGTCCACCGACTTGACGCTGCCAGGGACAACAGTCGCCTGCGTCAGCGCTAACAACGGGCTTGGCAAACAGCTGAACAACAGTAGGCAGCTCGCGGTGCTAGCGCAGCTCGCATGCGTGCTACCTGGGCGGCACAGCCTGCCGAACCGCAGCAAGCAGCCAGGCAAAGGAATGCTGCCGCCATGCACGTTGCCAGGGCAGCCCAGTCCGTTGAACTGCAGCAAGCAGCCAGGGAACGGGATGCCTTTGCCAGGTGTGCTGCCAGGGCAACCCAACCTGCTGAACAACTGCTGAACAGTAGCAAGCAGTCAGGGAACGGGATGCCTCTGCCAGGCGTGCTGCCAGGGCAGCTTAGCCTGCTGACCAGCGGCAAGCAGCCAGCCGAGGGGCTCGCGCCCAACGAGCTGGGAAGCAAGCCCTGGACACTGCGATGAGGTGGAGGGGTTGGTGGTACACTCATGGGGTGCCATGTCACATAAGTGCACACACTGCAATGCACTCCGCTTTGAGCACGAGAAAAAGCGCACCATTTTGTGTTGTGGCGGTGGCAAGATGTCTGGGTTGAGCAATGCTTTCCCCGCCCCTGCACTTCAGCCACTCAAAGATTTACTCACCAGTGTGCCCAGTGAGCACCAGCCTTTGCCACCTGCCACTAAGGATTTCAAGCAGAATATTCGTGCATACAACTCTGCATTGCAGATGGCCTCAACGGGCCTGCACATCCATTCCCCGCAACAAGGGATCAGCATGATTGCCATCAAAGGGGCTGTGCATCACTTGTTGGGGCCTTTGCAGCCCGCCGAACATGATGTGCCACAATTTGCCTAGCTATACATCATTGATTCCATGGATGCACAAGTCACAGCACGCCTTGCAGCTTTGGGTGCTACGGGCACTACTTTGCATCAGCCAACTTTGGTGGGGCTACAGCAGATGTTGCATGATCACAACACATTTGTGCAGCGTTTCAAACAAGTCATGGACATGCCCGCACACGACTTGCCTCAATGGGAAGTTGTCATTAGGGTCGATGGCAACGTTGACAAGTGCCGCTACAATGTTCCTACCACCCTCGAAGTGGCTGGGCTGCTGCCAGGTGAAGTTCTTCAGCAATGTGTACTATTGTGTTGTTTGTTTGTTGCCATCGCTCACTTGATGCACTGTTCCTCATTCATTGACATAAATGTTGTTGCTTCTGCATAGGCGGCGGTGACGAGCCGGTTACAGGCAGGGACATCAGAGTGCGCGCATGCGGCGGCGGGCTATGGAGGATCAGTGACTTACACCCTGCTTACGATCCGTTGCACTTTGTGTTGTTCCATCCTCATGGTGAACCCGGCTGGCAGCCAGGCATGCCCCATGCTGCTATTGCCCTTGTCTGCTGACGGGCTGTTGGCGACGAGGAGGAAGGTGATGCTAAGCATGTTGCAGCAAATGCAGAGCCAACACAACCTGCACAGGATGATGGCAACGAGGAGGAAGGTGATGCTGAACATGTTGTAGTAGATGCAGGGCCAGACAACCTGCACAACGCAAAAAAATCACTGCACGGGAGTGGGCTTGCTATCACATGCACGATAGGAACCCGACATCGCACGCCCTCTTTGTGTATGGCAAACGTTTGTATCAGGAGTGGGGTGTTGACCAATATAGCAAAGTGGAATCACAACGGCTGTTTTACATACGCAATAACCAGGGCCCTTTGCGTGCTGCAATTTATGGTGGCGTGAATGATGCTGTTGCCAATAATGACGCCAACACTGACAACCTGGGCAGGCTCGTTATATTGCCATCCTCATTCATTGGTGGCCACCGACACATGGCTCAGTTGTACCAAGATTCCATGGCCATTGTCCGCCAATATGGCAAACCTGATTTGTTCATCACCATGACCTGCAACCCCAAGTGGGAAGAGATTGTCAGCGCTCTGAAGCCCGGCGAGATTGCCAATGACCGCCCTGATTTGGTCACACGCGTTTTTGTTGGCAAATTGCATCATTTGCTGGATGAGCTTTTAAAGAAGGGCATTTTTGGCGAGGTGGTGGCTGACATTCATGTCATTGAGTGGCAGAAGAGAGGCATGCCCCATGCACACATTCTGCTCATTCTGCACTCCAATCACAAACCACGAGGGCTCGATGAGTACGACCGCATGGTGTCTACAGAGTTGCTTGATAAGGATGCACACCCCATTCTTTTTGAGGTCGTTATAAGTTGCATGCTGCATGGCCCCTGTGGCACCATCAACCCACATTGCCCTTGCATGGCTGACAACGTTTGTTCAAAAGGCTACCCTAAGGCCTTCACAGAGCACACCACCGACACCACCAGCTCCTACCCAACATACCGCCGCCAGGATGATGGCTGCACATTTGAGCGGTAAGTGTGCTGGCAATAGGACCATGCATTTGGACTGACAACATGCACGACTATGTTGCCATGCTTGCGTTTATTGACCTGTGGCACAGCTCACGTAACAACTATTATTTGGCTGTTGCTGCAGGGGTGGGTTTGCTTTTGACAATCGCTGGGTGGTGCCCTACAACCCGTACTTGTCCCTGCTCTTCAACTGCCACATCAACGTGGAGGTCTGCACCTCCGTCGCGGTTGTCAAATACCTCTATAAGTACGTCTACAAGGGCCACGATCGTGCACAAGTGGACATTGGCCCGGTAGATGCTGTTGCACCTAATGGTGCTATGCCCGCTCAGCCACACATGCGGGATGAGATTAAGATCTACCAAGACGGCCGGTATGTGTTGGCCTCTGAGACCAACCACCATCTATATGGCTTTGATCTACACAAGGAGCACCCCAGTGTCGTTCGACTTACTGTGCACTTGAAAGGGTGTCAAACCATCCTATTTTAAGAGGGCACTGATGCTATGGCCGTACTTAACCGAAACCCTCACACAACTCTAACTGCATGGTTTGCATTTAACAAAACAACATGGGAGCATCTTAATCCATTTGCACCATTGCGTTTGGCTCTCAACACGCTTTACCATGACTTTCCACGCATTGCCACATGGAAAAAGAAGGAAAAGCAATGGGCACTCCGCACACAGACGCCAGGTCTGCTGCCTGTCGGCCGCATGTACTTTGTGCAACCCTCCGAGGGGGAGAGGTACTTCTTATGTCTTTTGCTGCATCACGTGCCTGGGGCTACATCTTTTGAAGACCTCGCATGCACCAACATGCACTTGCAACATCCCACGCAGCACACATCTTTCAAAGAAGCATGTCAACAACGTGGTTTGCTGCAGGATGATGCTGAGTGGGCCCAGTGCATGGAGGAGGCTGCAAGCATGGCCAGTGCCTCATGCCTCAGGGCACAGTTTGCTGCCTTGCTGGTGTTCAATGTTATTGCAAACCCATTGGCTCTGTGGGAGCGCTTCAAGGAGGACATGGCAGAAGACTTCCTGTATCAAGCATGCCAGGTTGGTGCTTAGCTTTGCCCGTGTATGGCTTTGCATGTCAGCCTGCCTTGCGGGTTTGCATGTTGTGCGGCGCTCAATGCTCACTATGTCGTGTGTGTGCTCCTATAACGTGCAGGGCGAGCCAGCGCGGCAACTCGATGCTACCATCCAGGACATGGTGCTGCGGGAGTCGGCGCTGCACTTAGCACACCTCAAGAACAGCCAAGGCTTGGCAGCATTTGGCTTGCCAACACCTACGGCCTAGCCTGCAAGTGCTGTGGTGGCAGACGAAATTGCCAGGTATGACGCGGCAACGCAAGCAGCCATGCGAGATGAGCGCGTGCCGCAACTTAACCTTGAGCAACGGGCTGTCTATGACAATGTCATGGCCGCTGTCAACCGCCCTGCATTTTTTGTCGATGGCCTTGGCAGCACTGGCAAAACCTTTCTCTACAGTTGCTTGCTGAGCACCGTGCGCGCACACGGTCGGGTCGTTGTTACTATGGCATCGTCTGGCATTGCTACATTGCTGCTGGACGGAGGCTGCACTGCACACTCACATTTCAAGATCCCTGTGCAAGGCCTCAACAGCACGTCCACATGCTACATCAGTAGGGACTCTAAGCTGGCAACACTTTTGCAAGCAGCTACGCTCATTGTGTGGGATGAGGCTGTCATGATGCACAGACATGTTTTTGAGGCTGTCAACAGGTCTTTGCAGGACATCATGGTTGTCATTAACCCAACATTCAAGTTCTTGCCCTTTGGCGGCTTGGTTATGGTGTTTGGCGGTGATTTTCGGCAAATTTTGGCCGTTGTGCCCTGTGGCACCAGGGGAGATGTCGTCGTTGCAGCTTTGAACCGTTCCAGCATATGGCAACATGTGCATGTATTCAAGCTGCACACCAACATGTGCGTGCAGAGGTTGCTGGCTCAGGGTGGGGCGCATGCACAGGCAGATGCCACACGGTAACAGGCATTTGCTGATTACTTGCAACGTGTGGGGGAGGGCGTAGCGCACGTGTATCCTTCTGTTGGTGAAAACTCCATTCTTATTCCTCATGACATGTGCTGCAATGGCCTTACTGTGGTAGATTTAATTGAAGAAGTGTATGGTGCTCTGTCATCTATTGTTGAGTATGTTGCAAGATCTACATACATCATTAAACATGTAATTCTTACACCTTTGAACGAAGATGTGGATGCACTCAATAAACTCATCAATGACAAATATGCATTCACAAAGCACGATGGTTCGCCCGCATAGCACCGCATGTATTACAGCGCGGATTCTGTGGTGCATGGGGAGCAACATGGCATTTACCCCACTGAGTTCTTGAACACACTCAGTTTTTCGGGCGTACCACCCCATGAATTGCACTTGCAGGAGGGTTGTCCCATCATATTATTACGCAACATGACCAGTGGCCTGGCTAATGGTATCAGGCTCATTGTCATTCAACTCATTCAACATGTCATTGAAGCAGAGGTGGCAACAGGTCCTGCAAAGGGCCAACAAGTGTTCATTCCACGGCTAAACATCACACCTTCAGACACAGAATGAATGCCTTTCACTTTGTGTCGTCGCTAGTTCCCTGTGCGCCCTGCATTTGCCATGACCATCAATAAGGTGCAAGGGCAGACATTGAAGATGGTCGACATTTTTCTGCCCAAGCCTGTATTTACACATGGCCAGTTGTATGTGGCCATGTCGCGCATTGGGTGCCCCGAGGGGATGAAACTGCTGGTTACAGATGGATGGGAGGATGCTCATGATGCACCTGCCAGTGTGTACACTCGCAATGTTGTTTACACAAAGGTGTTGTAACATGATCGTGCAGAAAGTAGAGCTTAACATAGCGTTCGGGGTGGTTGGAGTGGCGTAGCCACGGGTTACCCACTAGTTTTTTTAATAGTTTAATTGAACCCACAACCCAATTGCATGGCAAGCAAATGTGTATGTCTCTTTCTTTTGTAGCACTGGAGACCCCTGAAAGAACAAATAGAACCATGCAAGCTCAAAATGACAAGCCTGAGCAGGACCCAAAAAATAAAACCTCTTTTGTATGTGACAGAACAAGGAGAACCATGCAATGCCCAAAACAAGAGACAATCCTGGGCAGAGCTCATTAGGGTTATTTAGCGGAATTTAGCGTCTCTCTCTCTCTCTCTCTCTCTCTCTCTCTCTCTCTCTCTCTGTGCAATTCTGCTTATTTGGAGTAAGACTCGAGATCTCCGTAAGACTCAAGATCTGGATTTGGGGCCGTCGTCTTGATGCCTTTACCCTGCCAATACCTCCGCCTCCAACACCCACGCGGAAGTGCGAAACAACCGAGTTTGCGCTGCAGGGAAGACGAAAACAAGGGAAGCTTTCCTCGTTCTTGCGCTTTCCTTTCTACTCCCACAAGTATATAATGTGGTGCCTATTGCTTCTGCTCCTTCATTGCCTCACCCACCATACTTACCTCACACAGATCAGTAGACACACTCAGCTGCTCCCATCCATTCTGGTCTTCATTATTTGCAAATTCACCTATTAACAAATAGTTCACGCTTATAGTGAAGTTTTTGAAGCGGCAACGTCTGTGGAGAAAAGCTTACATGAGCTGTGAAGAAGCTCAAGAACAAAAAGAGTTTCAAGACGAAGAAGAAGCAGTAATTTTGCAGGAGAATTTGTAGGTTTTTTTTTTTTTGGAGCGGGGGATTATTTTTCAAGCTGGACGAAGAGGCGAGGTTCTTCTTCTTCTTCTTCTTCTTCTTCTGTAGCAATGGGGTGTAGTAATTTCTGGTCTGGGCTATTGAACTTCATTACGCTGGTATTGTCGCTCCCTATCATCGGAGTTGGCATCTGGCTAGCAAAGCAGCACGATACAGTGTGCGTGCGTTTCCTGGAATGGCCGGTCATAATCATCGGGATTTTCATCTTTGTGGTGTCGTTGGCCGGCATGTTGGGTGCGTGGTGCCGAGTGTCGTTTCTCTCGTGGCTCTACCTGTTCGTCATGTTCGTGCTCATTCTGCTCCTCTTGGCGTTCACCATTTTCGCATTCGTGGTCACAAACGCCGGCGCCGGGCAGGCCGTGTCCGGGAAAGGCTTCAAGGAGTACCACCTCGGGAATTACTCTACGTGGCTGCAGAAAAGAGTGGACAAGCCTTCCTCCTGGGACAAGATCAGGAGCTGCCTCAGCGATGCCAAGGTCTGCAACAGCTTGGATAAAGATTACCCGACCTTAACCCAATTTGACGCTGCTTCCCTCTCACCCGTTGAGGTATAGTTTGTGTCCTTTCTCAGCTTGTTCCCCCGCTTTCCCAACTTTCTCTGTGGCTTGTTCCCTACCTGGATTTGCTGAAATTTTAGAAGACCAGCTTTGTGGGCAGCAAAAGACTCTCCCGGTTTTTAAGGCCACCTCCACCGGTGCTCACTATGTGGCCCTGCAATAGAAATTTGGATGAAGAGAAGTCAAAACATGCCTGTTTGGCATAGCAAATTTTTGGCTTAGCATTTTTGCACAGTTTCCTTGTAGGCTGGTAAAAATGCGCATAAAAGCCTACAAGCAGCTCCCATCCATGCCTAGTATGCCAGTGGAGTTGCTCTAGACATGCCAGAGAAGAGTGTGACAAATCTGACCTGACAGCTGCTCCCTGTTTCTGATTGGCCAATCCTATTATGATTGGTCCAGGTGCTTTGCTATTAGTAGTCTCCCACCTATTTGCAGTCCCAGTTTTAGTTTTATGGGTGGGCTTGGGAAAAAAGCAACTAACTAAACTTGGATGCAAGAAATACTTTTGCAAGATCACATATTGAGCACTGCTGGAGATGCTCTTAGACAAGTTTTGACTACCAAGAAAAGATTATTGTGTTGGTTTGTTCTAGTCACATGCCATTGTGCATTTCAATCAACCAGAAACCCGGCATTCATGTCACTTTCTTTGATTGTGCAGTCGGGCTGTTGCAAGCCACCTTCCAGTTGTGGTTTTACATTCATCACTGCAACAAACTGGCAAATCACTTCCTCATCGTCAACTACAGACCCTGACTGTGTGGCTTGGAGCAATACCAACCTTTGCTTCAACTGCACTTCATGCAAGGCTGGGGTTCTTCAGGACATAAAGCATGACTGGAGAAAGGTGGCAATTGTAAACATAGTCATGCTGGTGTTTCTTATCATTGCCTACTCTGTTGGCTGCTGTGCTTTCCACAACAACAGAAAAGAAGGTGGTTTTGGCGGTGGTTATGGCAAACAAGGCTACCCATAAGTTTTGGCTCATGTTCGTTCTGGACTTCTAGGGGACCTCTGAGTTGTAGTGGGTATTTGAAATTTGTAAGAGTAATTGAAGCCTCAGACTGAACAGAGTGGGGCAACTTGTAGCTGCACTGTTTTTGGCAGTAAATATGTGGTTAGCATGTATAGAAGTAGGGATCAAAGGAATAGTGCACTCCATGATTGGATGTGAAGTTTATAAACAGCCGTCTTCTCTATGGCACAACAGACTTTGCCACTTCTAATTGCCCACTGCAAGGAAGTAGATTTGCATTGACTCCGAGTAGATAAGATAGCAAGAAAAGTGCCTAAGTTGCTACTTACCTTGAATCTTGTATTTGATTTCTGTCTACATGTAAATTTCATTGCAAAGAAGTGTTGTGTGTTTGAAAACATTTTTAGATCGACTCCTGTAATTGCTCCTGTTCCCATATGCACAGTTCACTTCTTTTTTCTTACCTCTGCTGTGAAAGGGAAACATTGATGTCAAGGAAAGGGCATGCTAAAACCAATTGATAATTCTGTTTCTTCTTCCCAACCCTGTTTCTCAAGGACTGTTGGTTGCATGGTATGATGGAAGCTATGTTGCTCACATTGCTTGTGCTGAAAGATGTGGTGGTGAATTCTTTGGTTCCATAGCCAGCTCACATGTGTACTCAGATCATTAATCCACACTCTTGTGTCTTGAAGCTTATAGCCCGTGAAAACAGCTTCCTCATCAGGCAGAGGCCTTTTTACTCTTTTCATACCATGAACATGTTTTGCAACCTATGTGAGTTTCATGTTGTGATACCCAGTTGGCATGTCCTTGATGATCAATTTTGGTCCAGAATCTAGGGATGATGCCCTTTTTTGAAATAGTTATAAGTGGTAAAACAGATAGGCAAGTTCTTCACGCCAAAAAGTGGTTGTTTTCTACTTTCAATAAGTGAAGCCTCTGAATATATAGCACTGCTGTTTTGAACCCTTTGGTGCACCCTTTTGACCAAATATATATAACAGGTGAAAGACTGCAAGAAGAACAAGAGCACTTGCTGTTCAAGAGAATGGAGAGCAAACATCTCATAACACTAGAAAAGTGAGACCTAATTTAGGCTCTGCTGACCAAGTGTGCCTATTAGTATTTCGTCACCCTTTAAGACTTCTGCATCCTATGAGCAGTTACAACAGTATCATATTGACATTTGAGCACTCCATCTGGAGGGATTTTGAGCTCTGAACTTTGGAGCACTCATTGCGGAACTACCCAATGTTCCTCTGCCTAGATCTCACATCAACTGTGTCCATGTTTTCCAGGAATTCCAGAAAACACTTTGACAGACTTACCAGGACCTGCTCACAAGCAAACCCTTCAAGGTCTTGTCAAAGGAATTGGTTTGTTGTATTTCCTGTTTCTCAAAGGTTTGTGAAATTCTAAGTTTGAGATTGTCAGATGTTAAGTAGTTTAATGTCTGTAGCTTCAGTAAAATAGGTCACAGCATCTCCATTGTTGTTGCTTCAACTTTCAGGGTTACCTCTTTTTTCTCTGGTCCAACATGCACTATATTACAATAGGGGGTTCCAGAGGTTGATCATCTTTCAATTGTCTACTTACAATAATCAATTGTTTTATAATCAATCATCTCAAATGTCCAGTTGGCCGCAGAAGAGTGAATTGATTATTGAATCGTTGATTATTCAAAACTCTACTCTTGAATAGAGTGTCAAACGATCAATGATTCAAAGGTCATTTTGATGAACACTTCTTCCTCCCCCTAGAATACAAGGGATTTTAGTAATAAATGGAAGTAAGGTTAGGTTTTAGGCTTTTTATCTTTTATGACCCTAAGTGTTCAAAGCAACTTCTGAATACCTCAAATGTTATGAAGGGAAGGGTGGGTGCTTTGAAGGAGTTAGTTGTTTTGCTACAAAATGCTTTTGTGTGATGGTGAATGTTTTGAAAAGGAGATGAGCATTGTTTTTAAAGAGTCGGTTGTTTTGATGGAAGAGGAAGGGTGTGTTTATTTGTGGTTCTCATAGGAAGGATAATAATGTTTGCACATTTGAAATGGTGATATTTTTTTTTCCTAGATTCACCATGTGAGCAATAATCCACAAGATAAGTTTGAGATAAACACAAATTGAGGTGTTCAAAGCTTCAAACTCAATAATCACATAATCGACAACATAATCAAACATTAAATAATCGATTATTTGAACAACATAATTGATCTTTGAAGCCCCCCAATGACTGGCCACACTTAGATCAACAATATGGTTGCTAGTTGCAACCTTGGTTGCCCAAATCTTCTAGCTCTCAAAGACCTTTTGAAATTTCCAAACATTTTTGTGTGGAAAAGGTGCCTACAAAACATTTTGTGCATAAGAGTGCTACCAAAGTATGTAAAGAATTGTAGAGGTTTTCCTCGACTTTTTTTTTCACTTCTTAGGAATAACCTGTGTGAGATCTTACAACCTGCACAAGATCTTGATTTTTTTATTTATGAAGGTGAAAGGTTTTCATTTAGACCTTTCCAAGAATTTTAGCCCCTCCCCTCAGCCTCAAGATGGGAGCTTCGATTCCCATAAGGGTCTAAATGTAAACCCTTCTCCTATACTTAAAGAATTGCATTGTTTTTTATAGTGTAATCGGAAAGCACCTTACACAACATATTTTCCTTTTGCTATTTGTGGGGCATTTTAAAAAATAAAACGCCCTCTAGTGATGGGCACTAGCGGGCATTTTAATCTTCAAAATGTTTCACAAAAATATAAAATGAAAAATGGGCACAAGTCTTTATGTTCAATAAAGCCCTCAACCATAAGCATTATCAAAATCAAGCCTACATTCAACTTCTGCAAGCCCTTCTCCCAATTATGCCCATGGCCTTGGGCTTTACCTTACACATAACAATTGTTCTTTCTATATATAAGATATGCATTAAAAAAAATTTGACTATCATTGACGCCATAAAAGTTATAACCGATTCCAAATGGATGGATGGGCCTCCTTATGAAAAGAGGATTTGAAAGTTGAAGAGGATTTAAGTTTTAAAAAGAAAAGAAATACCAATAAAGGACAATCCTTAAACATTTCTCTATTGGTTTCCACTTCCTTAACTAATTTCGATCATGGTTAGCTAAGTTATTGTTTTTACTATTTACCTATGGTATATTTTTTGCTCAGTTTATTTTCACGATGTAAATATTTAGCATTACAAACTTCATGATGTAAAAATTTCAAGGTTACAACTTTTGAAGGTCTTCTTCTCATGGTTCATATTACATAAATGTCTATTGTAACAAACATATATCATGACTATTATTTTAAGTATAAATTTTCATGGTTTACGGTGTAAAATTGTAAAATGTAACAAGCAAATTTCATGATTGCGAAAGTTATTTTCTAGTAATAAAGGACATTTAAATTAGTGATGTGACACATTAAAAATCATAGGATTCGCATTGACAAAATAGCATCATTTGCTTATTGTATTATGTATTGTATGACTTTGTCAAAGACAACTTTCATGGTGTAAAATTTCAAAGTTACAAATTTCATGGTGCATTTTTTTCGGTGGTTATGGATGTGATTTTTCAACTTTTTGTGCTTGCAATTGTCGTATTTCATAATTTCAAGTTGCATTTTTAATGGATATTAGTGACATGTGAATTTTTTTAATAGATACATATAACATTTTTTAAGGTGTCATGTTACCACCAAATTGTAACATGACAAATAAGTGGTGAGAATAACACTATTTGCATAAACAAAATGTGAAGGTGGAAAATAACAAAATGGCAATCAAAAGATTTTAAATTTAAATTTTGGGCACATAAGAAAAAAAATTGGGGGCAAATTTCATATTGAAGGGCTATTCAAAGGACATTCAAAAAAATAGATTGGATTTTTATGTAGTAATCATATTTTTTGCCCATTTTACCATGTAATGTGTTGTTTTTCCATAAACAACTTTCATCATGTAAAATTTCAAAATTACATCTTCTAAAAGTTGTTTTTTTATGATTCATGGAACATAAATGCATGATGTAACAAACATACTTCATGCTTATAACATTTTAAGTATAGTTTTCCATGATTCATAGGGTGTAAGAAGCAAATTTCATGGTTACAAGGTCTATTTTCATTTTTTAAAAGTGCACTTAAATAAGTGACATGACATTTTAAAACCACAATATTTGCACTCAATGACATAATAACACAATTTTCATGTTGTAATATGTATTATACAATTTTTTCATAGATGACTTTCTTGATGCAAAGTTTCAAGGTTGCAAATTCCATGGTGCACTTTTTCATGATTACAAATTAAAATTTTCAACTTTTGCTAGTTGCAATTGTCATATGCCATGGTTACAAATTGCATTTTTAACGGATACGAATGACAATAGATTTATGGGGATAAACCGATGTGGCAATTGTTGAACATTGATGTATGTGAATAATGGTACAAATGGGGTTGGATGAAAGTTAGACTAAATGTGTGGGTGAGGTTGATTGAATTTGAACTAACACATTCATGTTGATGCACAACCACTTCTCCAACTTCTTTAAAACCTATCTTGTCCCATGACTACCAAGTTTTCTTACTTTTCGCTAAGTTATTTGCCATCACTATTCAATGCCACATTGTTTCATTTGTTTGTTTGTTTAATTTTTAATTGACATCATCATTTATTCTTATTTTTGTTAAGATTTGAACTATTCATGACTGGATTTATTTTCTTGTGAATGCCCTTTGTTACCATGAAAACAAACTTTGTAATTATGAAAAAAACTTTGTTACACTCACCATACATTTATGTGTCATAAACCATGAAAAAAGACTTCACAAAATTGTAACCCTAAAGTTTTACATCATGAAAATAAAATGGGTAAAAGAGTTCCATACCTACCTATTAACAACCAAATAACCTTTGTTTATGTAATGACACCTATTTTCTTACCTACATATACAACCTATTATTTATAGGATAGGTTCCCAAGGTGAGACATATTTTTGTTTTAAATTTAAATTTTGATTGATTTTTCTTTTTTCACAAAGCATTTGCTAGTTTTTTAACATCAAAAAATTGGAAAAAAAAATTGTGTTAACAAAAAGGTGCAACTAAATACATTGGTAATTGATAATTCAATCAGTTAGTTACACTACATATAGATTGATTGAATTAGAAACGTGTTGTCCAAGTTGGAGAAAAAAATTTAATTTATTTTTGACTTGTAGGGGTCAAATTGGTGGTGGTACACAAGTGGTAACTAACACGCATTTTGCAAAAGGACCTTTGCATTAAAATAATTTCAATAAAACATGATTTTAAGTTCCCTTAACCAAAAAAGAATCTTATAATCTCAAAAATAGATGCCCATATATATACATCATAATTGAACAATAGGTTTGTTAAGTGTTTTGACAAATAATTATTTAATTTTTAACTTTTCATTTCAACAACTTGAATATTTTTTAATATTCCAAAAGATGTTTCATTTTCCTTCACAAAAAATATTTTTTGAAAATGTTAGCATGTCAAAAAATAATATTATTTTGTCAAACTTGTTATTCACCTACAATATATGATTGTACAAATGTTCATGTATGAACATATTCTTAAAGAAGGAGTGAACAAGGGAGGGGCACATTGCTAATGATGTAAGTGGTAACATGTGGGATTATAACCTCTTAAATCATCATATTTGAAGGTAAATTGTTGTATCTACAACATTATATATGAATATATAGGTTTTTTCATGAAACTTGCTACAAAACAACACTAGTGCCATAATTGGGATTTACAACATGTGGATGAAGTTAAGTAGTGAACACATTGGAATGACATTTGTTACCAAAATTGTTTCATCTTAATTTGTCAAGCCTTTGTTCCATCTTTACATTTTGATCTTGTGATTTCAAAGGTTTGTTTGATAAAAGTGTTATTTTATCATTATATTAGTATTATTTCTTGTTGAATTGTTGATTTTTACATTCAAATGTGCAAACTAGTTGAAAAGTGCTAGCAAAAGCTAGCTATGTAGCATCCGCAACTCAACATGGAAAAAAGAGGTCATGATTTTGAATGTTGTTCCAGAGAGCAAAAAAATGTTTGCAAATTTCATTCATTAGTTGATTCAACATAAATTCTCAACAAATGACAAAGTGATACAATCGAAAGTAAGGTAAAAATGTTGTAGTTTCCAAGACCCCTCCATGTCTAGCAAATAATCCTACAAGACTTTCATTCCAAATTTTAATTCTATAATGTAAATTAAGTTAAATTAAATAGTGTTTATGAAGGCATTGTGGAAGTTCAATATCACAAAATACTTGTTTTCATATATTGTAGCCTCAATCATCAAGAGTGGTAGGCTAGATCTTGTTAGTGCCACAATCAAAGGTGACATTTCTTAACATTTCTTAGATCTTTGCATGTGATTTAAGATTGCAAGACTCTACACTTGGGAAAATAATGTTCTTTGTTCCTACTTGTTTTCTTACAAGATGAAACCATGTTTTGCCTCAACATTACATATGTAAAGTTGGAATATTAATTCACCATAGTTTACACAGCTTGTTTGTCTTCATTCTTAGTTGTGTAATTTGTTACAAAGATATACAATATGCACAAAAATTATTTTCCCCATGTTGTGCATCATGGAAGAGTTGATTTCAATTCTTTAGCACTTGGAGATTTGTTAAGATGTTCAACATTTAGTGTAGTATTTGGTTTGCTTAAAGTTTTAAATGTGAAGTGATGAAGTTGTGAGGACCATGGAGTTAAATCGGTTATTATATATCTAGGGATTATGAGTTGACTTCTTAAAACATGAAACAATTTTAATGAATTGAGGTGAAGGGGTTGGGAGTTTCTACCCTTGGCCTTTGGGATCCAAAATCTACATTTAATTATTTGCAAAAAAAAATTTGGTAATGTGAGTGATTTTGTCACATTCCAACCATAAGGATTATCAAATATTCCACTATATATGTTTGGTAACACTAGCAGTTTGTTGGAATCAACAACAATAAAATGAGCAAATCATTACATCACATAGATCCAACCTAAAACATAACACCTTGTTTATTCACATTGCAACAAAGGATTGGGATATCGAAATACAATGTGCACATCAAAGATTAAAACAACACATCTTGCCCTCCTATATCAAATTATTCATTTTTATTTTCTTGCCCAATTTGATAATCAATGTACTAGTTCAAGGTAATGTGAACCAAGTTGCATTCACCTTGTTATAATTCATTCACTTCCTTTCCTTTCAAAGATTCAAAGCATGTACTCACTACCAACAATTGTGATAGATGAGCTTTAGAATTTCTTAAAGTTTTTAGTTCCTGGTGCAAGTGTGTTGTTCGACATAAAATTAAAAAAATAGAAATAAAATGAATGATGTTTGAATTGATCTAGGAATCTTATAATTAGACAAGTTATATAATGAAAGGTTTTCAAAGTTCTTATACTATGATTAGTTCCAAGAATTAATAATCTTGTAAGTGTTCTAAAGTTCAAAAGACTAAAATCTCATAGGTTTGAGCCTTTTCCACTACACCACAACCTAAGATTCATTTCCATTGCTTGCACATAAACCACAAACCTAAACCTAGTGTGAAAGAACATTTCATATTTTCTTACTTGGAATTCTTCTAAAAAAACACTAAAAACACACACATCTATCTAGCTTTGATGTAATAGGTTGCCTGATGTTTTGATTTGTGTACAAAATAGGAGGCATAGACTTTAATTAAAGAGGTGTACTATAACCCATATGTAGTTGCATGGATGACTTTGCTTAACGCTTGCGAAGGTCATGATAATGTGGAGGTGACAAAACTCATTGCTAAACAAGTTTTTGAATTGGAACCTAAAAATATTGTAGGCTATGTATTGTTACTAAACATTTATGTTGATGTTGGCAACATGCATTTGTGTGAAAAAGTTGAATAGCAAAGAAAAGATAGAGGTGTAAAGACATAGCTGAATTGCACCTAGGTTGAAATGGATAATCAAACGCATGCATTTATAATAGATGATCAAGACCACCCTCAAATGGTTGAAAAATGTGTAAAACTAAGGGATTGTCATGGCTCATGCATGATGTCCAATACGTGTCATATACAAAATTTGTTCCACGTGATGAAAAGGAAGAAGAAAAAAGGCTTCATTTGTGTCACCATGTTATATTAGGCTCATAAATAGAGCTTTTGGTATTCCATTCCAAAAAAATAATAACACCTTCTAATTTGTTAGAATTGCCACACTTCCTCCTTCAAAATTCATTTAAAAAATAGTTGAGAACACAATCATGGTGAGGGATGGCAAGTCTTTTCATCATTTCAAAGATGGTGGTTGTTCTTGCATGAACTATTGGTTACACTAGTAGTTTTGTCTTGATGATCATTCTATCAATAAAAAAAACCCATGACTTTTACTATGATCCATATTAATTAGTTGGGGTTGTCTTTTAAGTTCAAATTTTATTTTAATGGAACGAGCCTCTTTGATTAACTCACAACAAAAAAGTTTTGAAGACTTTCAAATATAAAAATATTCATTCCAAACATAGAAACATGTTACAATAAGGAAACTTGAACACATGTGTGTTGAATAATTAATCAATTTTGAAAAAAAAATCCAAAAAATTCTTCATGCTCTTTCACAAAAAAAATGATTTTTGAGAAAAGTAAAAATGGAGAATTGCAACATTCAAAAAAATAATACACCTGATTTGTGCAAAAGACACCAAGGTACTATAGTATAAGTTGCAATATTCAATTACCTATATAGGTTCCAAAAGGATAATGTTGGGCAAAACATATGGGACAAAGTGAACTACTATTCAAAACATGTTGGGGGGACACCTTGGAAATTTGGGCAACATGTCGAAAACCCATTAGGAATTTGATGACAACATATTGGGAGGTTGATGGGAACACAATGGGAAGAAAATAAAAATCCAACATCCCCCACTTTCCCCAAAATGAAAAAATTGGGTCTATTGGGTAAATGCTGCAAAACTTCATTGGTGAAGGTTAATTTATATTCCCAATTATGTTCATAAAATATTTTGGCCTGAGCTAACTGACACACCATTTCCCACTTGCTGCCTTGTGCTCCAAGTCCCTTGCCAAGATCTTTTCGTGTCAACTATTTTAGCTCCTAGTTAGTTACACACACCACTACACACTTGGTTAGTCCTAAAGTTTCAACCACTTAAGATGGACTCAAATTTTCTACTTAGATTCACTAGACCCTACTATCAAGGCTAAGTCTTAGTTTAACTATAACAAACCAAGGGCTCAGCTCCCAAAGTTGATCCACATGGCTTTTAACCCAAATAAACCCCAAGTTGACTCTGGAACCTCCTAGGCCCAACTCCTATAGTTGGTTCAAAAAGGACTTGGACTACGATGACTCAAATCATCCCGGGGCCAACTCTCTTTTGGCAACTTTGAAGTTTTAAAAGGACAACTTTTAATCATCCCAAGTGCTTTAACATGCCCACCCCCTTGGGCAACCCAAAAGATTGTTTAATTGTCCATTGAGGGTTTTAAGGGGATAATGCCCTGTACTACAGTCTTGAAGATAGCCCCTAATCATCTTGTCCAACAAGAGCCCAAGCTCCCACCTTAACCCATCCATACCCCTAAGTTCGAACATATCCCAACTCTCAGATGGGTCAAACCTTGCAGAGCGATCTCTAGACTAACTTTCATATCGCCTTAATGCCCCATTAAAGTGGTCTCGATACGAGGCCCACATCTGCTTAGGACATTTTTAAGCGGAAGGGCATCTCATTCACCCCCACTTTTGGGAGGTATATAAGGTCTACATCCTTGTAAACACAAATAACATGTCACTTTTGTTATGGCAAGTCCACCCCTTTCGCCACCCTCTTACTTCAACCTTTAGGAGAATAGCTAGTTTTTGACTTAGGTATAATTCGATCTTAGATTTTTTCTATTAAATGCAAGAGGAATCTTAAACAATTTTGTTGTCCATCTTTGTGACAATCCCCTTCACTGCACTAACCTTTTTTAGGTTCACTACTCTTACCAAGCGGCATTTCCCCTCTTTGGGTGGCCTCAAAACACTTGAAGGTTAAGTTTCATGCCTAGGCTTGTTCTTTTGGTGACCCTAGGCAACCACGTTAGGGTACAATTATGAAACACACCAACAAATAATGCCAACTTGGGCTTAGCCAAGTTAGGCCCCTTGGCCCCCTTTGCATTAAAAGGACATGGTTTGTGACTCCATGCACTTGAAACCTTGTTCTTAGAAGCTTATTTTTAGTTCAAGGACATGCCATTTAATGCACACACATCATCACCATATTCTTGTTAAATTGAGCCCTTAGGAAGTTTTTTTTTTGAGTTCAAGTCCTTAGATCTATTTTCATTGGTTGTCATCACCTCAACTCAACCCACATTTACTTCTTCCATGGTCTACCCCATTTCATACATCTTGACTTCAAATTGATTACCATTTACCCCATATTCAGTTTAGGTGTACATCCATTTTTCTAGGTTTTGCTTTCACCTTTCACCTTTCACCTTTTGGAAATTGATGTCTTCATCAAGGTTATGTTTATGTGTTGGACTTATTTTTATGCGCTTTCCTATTTCCCATCTCATGGCCACACTCTTGTTCAAAATTTTCAACCATTTTTCACAAATGGTCTAAATGAACAAGCTTCACCCACTTAAATTCTTCTGGATGACATCCCTTCCACTTGACCAGGTATTCTTTGCCAACTCGCCTATTTTATCTTGTGGCTAGGATGCACTCCATTTCCCCAATGAACTTGTGTTCAATGAGGTCGAATCTTGAATGATAGGCTTGTTTCCAATCCTTCTTTTTCTTGTCCTCATGAACTGGCTTCAATTTGGACATATGGAAGGTCAAATGGGCTACCAACATCATTGGTAATTACAAAGTATACACATCTAGGTGGGGTTTACAAATGACCTTATAAGGGCCTACATCCTTTGGAAAGAACATGTTCATTAGAGTTTTGAACATCTTAAAATCCTTTATGTTTCACCACATTAGGTCCCCCACTTCGAATTCTATGTGCCTTCGCGACTTATTGGTTTGTTTCTCATAACTAGCTTGTGCTTTCTCTAAGAGTTTGATGGCCCGTGATTTCTTTTCTTCACACTCCTTGGCCATCTCTTCGGCCTCCTTGTTGCCTTTGTGGAGAGTGCCTCTTGTTCTAGGAATGGCTAGATCCATGGGTTGTTTTGCTTCAATTCCCAAGACCAATTCAAAGGGATTCATTTTACTGGGAGTGTTTTGTGGAGTTTTAACAAAACTCTACCCCAATCTTTATGATTGTTGGCAATGTAATTATGGAAATATTGATTCAATATCATGTTCATTATTTCGATTTGTCCATTGGTTTGTGGATGGAAAACGGTACTAAATTTTAGCTTGGACCCCACTTTTTTCATGAATAACGTCCAAAATTCTAACATAGATTTCACATCCCGATCATTTACTATGACCTTTGGCATACCATTATGTCAAACCCACATGTCAAAAAAAAGCTTTGCCATCCCTACCACCATGGCGTTTGTTTGGGTTGGTGCAAATTTAACCAATTTTGAAAACCTGGCTACCACCACAAAGATGGCATCCGTCCCTTCCCATTCTAGGAGACATGTCACAAAATCCATTGAAACATTGTTAAATGGACCTAAAGGGATTGGGAGGGGCATATACAACCCAAACTTCTTGTGTAGGACTTGGTATTTTGGCACTTCACATGTGCAGATGTATTGCTCTATGTCTTCCTTCATTTTGGGCTAATAGAAAATTTTCCCCAACAACTCTCTTGTTGTCTTTTCACCACAATGTTCCACCATGGGTACATCATGCATTTCTTGCATGACTTTTGTATGCAACTTTCCTTGTGGCACATAGTCTTGTGATCGTTTCCATCTTAGCAATCCATCTAGAATGGTGATCCTTTTCACCTTCTTTTTTTGGCACAAGTCATTGAAATAACTTTGTGCCAAACAATCTTCCACATATGCTTTTCATATTTTCCTCTTTATATCACTTTTTTCGACGAACATGGCTCGAAGAATTTGAATACTTTCCCAATGCATCCCCCTTTGGTATTCCTCCATGCGATTTAACACATATGGCACCACATTGTTTTTGCCATGTTTATGGATCAACTCAATATCCATAAGGGCCAAAGTATCATGCCAATGTAACTCCTTAGCCATGGCCCTTGGCTGGGTTTCAAAATATCTTAAGGATACATTATTTGTAAAGACTTTGGTTTTATGAAAACCCAAGTAGTGTTGCCATGCCTTTAAGCAATTCATCATTGCAATGATTCTTTTTTATGAATTGGCCATCTCAATTGGGCCCCCGCCAACTTTTTACTTTCAAAGGTTATTAAGTGTCTTTCCTGCATACGGACTTATAACAAAACCCACTCACATCAGTATGCACTTCGAAAGGTTTTTCAAAATCTAGGAATTGCAACATTGGTGTTGACAACAACTTCCCTTTCAAAAGGTTGAACACCTTTTGCAATTCACCTTTCCATTAAAATGATCCTTTTTTTTCAAGAGGTCGGTGAGCAATTTGGCCAATGCCAAGAAGTCTTTAATGAACTTATTATAGAAATTGGCCAATCCTAAGAATGACCTTACCACTAGTAGAAATTGGCCAAAATGTAACCACTCTATTTACGACTACATGCAACTATTAGTTATTTGCAATTACATTTGGACATTTTTGCAACTATTTCTTGTTTTGGTCATATTTGCGACTACATTAAAATTAGTTTGCAACTATTTTGGTGTTCATCCTTCCATGTGAACAACATTTAGTTTGGTTTTCATCCAAGTAGAACACTTTATATCCCATTAGTTGCAAATGTCAACAATTTAGTTGCAACCCTATGAATATACAAAGGTGTATTTTGTGAATTCTAAGGAATATAATTAGGTGTACTAATATTTATAAATGTATATTTTGAATGTATATGAACAACCATATTCCATGTGTATTCAAGTAATATTATTAACATAAATAGCCTCAATATAATGGTTACACTAATTAATGTATATTTTGAGTATATTAAAATTTTATTTAAAATATTTACTAAATATATTGTGCCCATATTACAAGTTTATCCAAACCATCTTATTATACTTCTTCAAATTATTACAAATGATATTTATTAATATTAATATTAT
>Ga0116228_10000472_pt1 | contig 30577 bp, 27 predicted proteins | sample S1TSphfallax_2_FD_89694 | JGI IMG/M metagenome (GOLD analysis project Ga0116228, IMG submission 89694) | Host-associated microbial communities from peat moss isolated from Minnesota, USA - S1T2_Fc - Sphagnum fallax MG | ecosystem: Host-associated > Plants > Peat moss > Unclassified | place... | reverse complement strand
CCGAAGGCATCGACGACTTCGCCCACGAGCGCGCGCTCGATGAGCGGCAGCGAGCGCGCGTCCGGCAGATCGCGCGCGAGCCGCGCGAGGCGCGCTTCGGCCGCGCGACGCTTTCGAAAGAAGACTGCCTCGACCACACGCTCGGTGCGCGCGTGGAGGAAATCGAATGCGAACGCGATCGAAATCGCGATCGCAGCTTCGGCGAAGCGAGAGAGCCGAAGTTCTTCGAGCGTGGTTCCGAAGAGCCAATCGAGGAGGCCGAATACGCCGGCGAGCATCGTGGTGAGCGCGGCATACACGAGCGCGCGGCCGATCACGAAATCGATATCGAGAACGCGATGGCGTACGACGGCGTGTGCGACCGTGAGCGGCAACAGGACGTTGAGCGACACGAGCACGTTCGTGACCCAGAGCGGCGGAGCGATCGGAATCAACGAGCTGAAAAGCAGCGTCGTACCGAGATAATTCGTTGCGAGTCCGAGCACGAATCCGGCGATCACCCAACGCAACCGTTCGCGTTCCTCACGCGCGATCCGGGTGTACGAATCGAAGATGATGAAGATCGCGAGCGCGTACGTCGCGCCGAACGCGAGCTGAAGCAAGCGGTTCTCGACGCTGGCCGGCGTCGCGTAGATGATGTTCGCGATGTCCGGATACGCCGTCATCATCGCGAGCACGAGGAAGACCGCCGGTAAACTCTGCAGCACGCGCGCGCGCCACGGGATCGCGAACGGCCGCGGAAACTCGAGGGCGAACACGACGAGTCCGACGACGCCGACGTTCTGCACGACGTCGTACCACATCAGGAAACTAAAATCAGCCGCCGCAGGCAAGAAGCGAAACGGATCGTTCGCCGTTGGAAGCGCGAGCATGCAGTACAGTCCGAAACCCCACGTTGCCCGGCTCGGCCGTAGGACGATCAGCGTCGCCCCGACCACGACGAAAACGACCGACGCGACGCACTGTAAGAAAAGCGTCAACCGATCCGAATCGGAATAGACCTCGGCCTCGGAGACGAGCGCGACGTCGCGCGAAACGCCCTCGCGAACGAAGCGGACGTGGACGACCGTGCCGAGCGGCACCGCCGCGTTGAGGCCCGCAACGAACCGCCGATCCCCGAACGGCGTCGCGCTCAGATCGATGCGGTCCCCGGCTCGGATACCGGCTCGCGCCGCGGCGCCACCTGGGATGACCGATCGCACGACGGCACCGTAATCGTTATCGAGACCGAGGGTTCCGCGTGGGAGCCATAGTTCGCGCGCGGCCGAATAGATGCTGATCAGTGCGAAGAGGACCAGCAGCGTAACGACGGCGTTGCGAACCAGACGCCTCAAAACGACCTCCGTCGAAACCTATCGACCGCGACCTTCGCCGAGAGCGCCCGGAATCCTAAGGAACCGCAGAGGCGCGCGGGTTAGCGCGCGAGAGCGACCCCGAGTGCCGTGACGATCTTGGATCGCAGCGGCACGTACGCCCGCCGCGAAAACACGTTATAGCCGTTGAGTTCGATCGCGCTCAGAATCCGCCGATAGAGCGAGAGCGCGAGGCGCACCGTGTAGCGGCTCTCGGCGGAGAGCAACGCGATGCCGGGCTCCGCTTCTGCGTAAAGCTCGCGAACGCGAGCGATCTGGAACTGCATGAGCGCGACGAAATTCTCGTCGACCACCTGCTCGAACACGCGGTTCTCACCGTAGCCGAAACGTTCGAGATCCTCGGCCGGAAGATAGATGCGACCCATGAGCGCGTCTTCGCCGACGTCGCGCAAGATGTTCGTGAGCTGCATCGCGCGGCCGAGCGTCACGCCGAACGGGAGCGCGGCCTCCGAACTCGTGCCGAGGATCGGCGAGACGAGGAGCCCGACGGTCGACGCCACGAGATAGCAATACTCGCACAGCTCGTCGTAGGTCGCGTAGCGGCGGATCGTGATGTCCATGCGGGCGCCGCGCAACAACTCGAGCGCCGGCTCGAGCGGAATATTGTAGCGCTTCGATGCGTCCGCGTACGCGATGAAAATCGGCTCGTTCGCACGGCCGCGGGAAGCGTTCAGCAGCTTGCGCTCGAGATCGTCGAGCGCCGCGATGCGGTCGACCGCAGGCGCCGTGCGATCGACGACGTCGTCGGCGGTTCGGCAGAACGCGTAGACGGCCCAAACGGCACGGCGCTTTTCCGCCGCGAGAAACAGCGATGCGAGATAGAAGGTCTTCGAGGCGATCCGCGTGATGTCGCGGCACGTCTGATACGCCGCACGCACGTCCGGTGCGACGCTCAGCGCGTCGCTCGCCGAGAAGTCCAGGTCTAGTCTACGTTCGAACACCGATCTGCTCCAGGGCTCCTTCGACTGCTGCCTTGGCACTGCGTACCGCGCCTTCGATGCTCGCGGGGAAGCGGTGGTTGGTGTAACAGCCTGCCAGGAACAGATTCCTCGTCGGCGTGCGGGCTCCCGGCCGAAGCCGCTCGGAACCAGGACTTGCCCGGTAGACGCTCTTGGGAACGCGGACGAGTTTCGCCTTGACGAGGTGGTCGCGCGTCGCGGCCGGATAGAGCCGCTGCATGTCGCGCATCACGCGATCGATCACCGCTTCGTCGTCGAGGCGCATCAAATCGTCGGCCGGCGCGACGCAGACTTCCACGAACGAGCGATCCGGCCACTCGTAGCCGCTCGAGGCTTGGCCGAGGTCGGCGTGGACCGGCAAGATCGTGCCCGGAGCGAAGATCAGGTTCGAGAGCCGCGAGATCTTGATATCGAACCACAAGTGCGCGTTGATGATCGGGCTCGACGTCAGTTTCCCGACGCCGTGAACCAGCGGATCGCGCAGCATGTCGGCCGGGAGCAACTTCGCGGCGTCGTGCACGGGCACGGCGAGAATGGTCGCGCCGGCACGATACTCGCGGCCGTCGCGCGTGCGCGCCCCCGCGACGCGGTCGCCCTCGAAGATCAACTCGCCGACGCCGGCCGATACTTCGACGTCCTGGCCGCGCGAGCGAACGTACTCGACGAGCGGATTCACGAACGCCTCCGACGGCGGTGCGTTGAAAAACCCGGCGCGACTCGCATTTTTGCTCGACGCAAAATACGCCATGACGCGCAGCATCGCTTCCGCCGAGATCTTGTCGATCGGCGTGAAATTGAGCGCGAGCGCCATCGGCGCGAAGAACGTCCGCAGCATGTGCTCGCTCATGCCGCGCTTGCGATGCCATTCGACGTACGTGAGGTCGTCCTGGCGTTCGGCATACGCGTGGTCGCCGAGCAGCACCGGCAGCGTACCCTTCGCGAAGAGCAGCTTCTCGAGCGTATTGAAGACGTATTTGCCGTTGAGAACGGCACCGACGCCGTTGAGCGGCGCCGGAAGATCGACGAAGTGGAACTCTTCGAAAACGGGCTCGCTGCCGCTCCAGCGCGGCGAAAAACCCGGTGGGAAGCCCCACGTCAACGTATGCGGTTGCCAGAGCACGCGATCGGCGATGCCGACGTCGGCCAGCAACTCGTGCACGTTGGCATAGCCGCCGAAGAGCGAATGCAGCCCCGTCTCGAGCCAGTCTCCGTCGCGGTCGCGCCACGACGAGAGTTTTCCACCAGCGATCGTGCGTTTTTCGAGGACCAACGCCGTCTTGCCGGCATCCGCGAGATACTTCGCGGCGGCAAGACCGGCGGGACCCGCCCCGACGATGAGGACGTCGGGTTCGGCGGTTGCTATCAGAGCACGAACTCCTGGAGACCGGCGGCGGTCGGCAAATCGACGGGCATCAGGCCCGCGATGATGATTTCTTCGTATACGTAGCGCAGGGCGCTGGTCGTCGCCAGCACGGTGGCCGAAACGGTCGATCCGTCGTAAGCGGCGTTCGAGACGGCGGGCGACGCGTTCAATTCGGCGAGCAACTTGGCCGGGTCCACGATCCCGCCCACGATGTTGCGAACCGGAACGTCGAGGGCAACGGTCGTCACCTTGCCGAGGCCTTTTTGTTCGAGCCGCTCGACGAGCCGGTCGATATTCCCGGGGAATTCATACCCGAACGTGATCTTACCCGAGGCCGTATCGAGCGACACGGCGGACGTCCCGGGCGTGCGCAAGAAGATAGTCCGCGCGTCGTACGCTTGCGCGGGGGTCCCGAGTGCCACGGGAACCGTAATCGATGCAGAGGCCGCCATCGTTTGCTCTCCTGAAATTCCGGGGCCTCGCTGCCCCGAGCGTAACTGTAACCGGACTAGGGTCGCACGCTCGGTGACTCGCCGCACAGGGCGCCCGCCGAGCGTCAATACCATCATACCGAGATCTCGTTCACGAAAGTTGTAGCCTGCGACTCATGCCGACCATCACTCCCGACACCAACATTCGGACACTCGTTTCCGATCTCCCAATCGCCGCGCAGGTACTCTCGGCCTTCGGCCTCGAGTGTTCCGGTTGCGGCGTCAACAAATATGAGACGCTCGAAGCCGGTGCGAAGGCTCACGGTCTCCGCATCGAGCCGATCCTCGCGGCCCTGAGCCAGGCGCGCCTCTCCGGCCGCGTGCCGACGATCATGAATGAAGACAAGCGGCCGCACCGCGGCGCGCCCGGTCCGTTCGTCCGGCGCGGGTCGTTCAAATCGGTCGTCGCCGTCATGTCGGGCAAGGGCGGCGTCGGGAAGTCGCTCACGACGGGGCTGCTCGCGATCGGACTCCGGCGGGCCGGAAAGCGCGTCGGCATCCTCGACGCCGACATCACGGGCCCATCGATCCCGCGCCTCTTCGGGTTGCGCGACCCGCTCGGCATCGAAAAAGATCCGAACGAAAAGGTTCCCCCGGGCGGCCAGTCGCGTCCGCTCTTCGTGCCGGCTACGACGCGCTCGGCGATCGAGGTCGTGAGCTCGAACCTGCTGACCCCCGAGGAAGAGACCGCGATGATCTGGCGGGGACCCATCGTCTCCGGCGTGATCCGGCAGTTCTACGAACAGACGCTGTGGAGCGATCTCGACGTGCTGCTCATCGATCTTCCGCCGGGCACCTCCGATGCGCCGCTGACCGTGTTGCAATCGCTCTCGATCGACGGCGTCGTTCTCGTCACGATGCCGCAGAAGCTCGCGACCATGATCGTGCGCAAAGCCGCGAATTTGATCCACACGATGAAGAAGCCGATCCTCGGCGTCGTCGAGAACATGTCGTACTACGTCGCGCCCGACACGGGCGCGCGTTACGACGTGTTCGGCCCCTCGCACGCAAACGAAGTCGCCGAGGGCGCGCGTGCGCCCGTCCTCGCTCGCGTGCCGATCGATCCGACGCTGATCGAGCTCGCGGATTTCGGGCGCCTCGAAGAGATCGACAGCCCGATCTGCGACGAACTCGCCCGCGCACTCGAAGCCGCCCTCGAAGCCAATCCACGTCCCAAAGAGACGATCAGCATTATTTAATTGCTGTATCTTTAAACAGCCCGCGAGTGCGGGCTTGGGGGCCATCGGGGGGCACGCCGCCCCGATCTTAACCGATCAGCATTATCTAGCGGTTTGGCGCACGATTGCTGCGGCGTCGGGAACGGTGTTTACGAGGAGGTCGACGATGAAGCGCGCGTCCGTTGCGGCGGAGACGCGGTAACGCCACGTGCCCTTCGCGCTCGCGAGGCAGCGCGATTCGAGATCGGCCGCGAGTTGCGCGTCCGTCGTGCCGGGCGGCGGGACGACCGGGATCGCGCGTTCGCTCGCGGCGTCGCCCTCACGATCGAACCCGCAGACGAGTGCCGGTGCGTCGCGCGTGAAGCCACCCGCCCCGGCCGGATACGCACCGATCGTGTGATGCGTTCCGTCGAAGCGAACGACGTCGAAAAAGAGGCGCGGCGTGCCCCGGCGCGCGGTAATGGCGGTGGGACGCGCGCGCAAGAGCACGAGCCAAACGGCATCGCTTTCGGGAAACGGCGGCGTAACGGATGGGCCGAGGATCGCGGCGACGATGGCGCCGGATTGGGTCGCGATATCGCCCCAGTGACCGGAAGGTACGGAGGCCAGCCCTTGACGCATCGCTTTGAGACCGGCGACGAGCGTATCGGCGACGTCGATCGCGCCGAGCGCGTGTCGAACTTCGGCGTCGGTCGAGGGCGAGCGTAACACGCGCGCGTTGTACGCACTCTGTTGTGCGAGCAGGCCCACGTCGAAGAGGCGATCGCGCGGAAATGCGAACGCATGCAACACGTCGTGAACGAGCGCGACGAGATCGCCGTCCGCCTTCGCGCGATCGAATGCGGACGCATCGCTCGGTCGCAGGTCGTCGCGATCGCGTGCCACGTCCGCACGAACGCGTGCGTCGCCCGTCGCCGCGGAGACGCGTGCGAACGCGTCGTCGACGAAGCTCTGCGACGACGAGCGCGCGAGAAGCGCCGGCGCGTCGACGAGTTGCGCGACGGCGGCGATCGCGACGCCGAGGCGCACGTCGGCGAGCGATTCCGTTCCGAAATCGATCGGCGAAACCGCTTGGGCACGCAGCGGTAGCGGCGCTGCGAGCGCGAAAAGGCAGGCGACGCCGATTGCGGCGACGCGCGCGAGCGAGGAGTTACGCGAAGGCTTCACGGCGTATCGGTTCTCGTATGCGCCGCTTTTTCATCGGAGTTGCAACCGGAGCCATCCTCGGATACGCGTACGTGCGCGCCACGGAGGCGTTCTCCGAACTTCGAGAACCCTCCACACCGCTCGCCGCCGATCCGAAAGCGTACGGCCGCTTGCGGCGCGGCCTCATGCTCGGGGGCATGGCGCGCTCCCTCGCGACGCTCGGCGTCGCGGCATACGTACTGGCGCCGCTTACGGAGCCCGCGGAAGGCGAACGCGAGCCGCGCGCGCGACGAATGGCGCTCGTCGCGTCGTTCGTCGTGCTGTCGGCGGTCATCGATCTTCCCGCCGATTATGTGGAGGGCGTCGCGCTCGAACGGCGCTACGGACTCTCGAAACAAACCGATGCCGACTGGTTCGGCGAACAGGCGAAGAGCCTCGCCGTCACGACCGCGGTCGCGATCCCACTGATCGAGTTGCTCGCATTTACGATCGAACGACTTCCGAGCACGTGGCCGCTCGTCGCGACGGCCGGAAGCTTTCCGCTTCTCGTCCTCGCAAACGTCGTCGTTCCCACATTCATCGCGCCGCTCTTCAACACGTTCACGCCGCTCGAGGGCGATTTCGCCGAACGCGTCCGCGCGCTCGCGAACCGATTCGACGCGGGCGACGCGCGACTCTTGCGCGTCGATATGAGCAAGCAGACCGAGAAAGCAAACGCGTACGTGACGGGCCTGCTCGGCACCAAACGCATCGTCATCGGCGACACGTTGCTCGATCGCTTCGAAGCGGACGAGACGATCTTCGTCGTGGCGCACGAACTCGGCCATTACGTGAAAGGCGACGTGTGGCGCGGCGTCGCGCTCGGAACGCTCGCAGCGGCCTTCGTGTTTTACGGAAGCCGTTCGCTCGCGCGCAGAGACGGCACGGAACTCGCGACGACGTCCGGGCTCGCGCGCCTCTTCTTCGCCATGTCGCTTCTCGGAACGATCGCGGGGCCACCGCTCTCCGCGTTCTCGCGACAGCGCGAGCGCGCGGCCGATCGCTTCGCGCTCGAAGCGACGCACGATGCGGCATCGGGTGCCGCGGCGTTCACGCGCTTGCGCGAACGCAATCTCGCGGAGGACGAACAACCGAAGTGGATGGAGTTGCTCTTCTCCTCACATCCCTCGCTCCGTAGCCGCATCGAGCGGCTCGAGGCCGCAGCCGCGGTCTAAGCCGCGAGCTACTCCTTCGCTTGTGCTTGCGCGATGATGTTCTTGAGCTCGGCGACGTCGGAGCTCGAGATCGTTCCACCGTTCTTCACGTCGACTTGCGCGGCGGTCACGTATCCGACTCGGGGAGAATAGACGATCCCCTTCGAGATATCGCCGTCGCCTGAGAATTCGTAGAAGAGCGTGACCGGCGCGATCGGGCTCTCGTCGAACGTTTGAATGTTCGCTTTCCGCTCGCGTACGCCGTCGCGCAAGCGGACGATCACGCCGCGAGCGGCCGATTCCGTATCCTCGCGCGTGGTCGGCACCTTGAGAATGCTGATCGTCACGAGCTTCGTAAACTTGTCCGCGGTCTCGCCGTTCGGCGTGAACTTCAGCTGCAAGTACGAGTGGTCGGCGGGTCCGATCGAATCGACGAGATGTGGAGCGCCGAGCGCTTGCGCGAGCTTGAGGTACGGCGGATCGACGGCGAGTGCCGGCGCGGCCGTCGCGAGCGCGACGAGCGCGAGCGACATGAGGAACGGACTACGACGCATCGTCCGGCCTATTCGCGTTCGAGTCGATTCCACATCCCGCGTACGATTTCGTCCCAGCCGACGGCACGCGCACGTTCGATACCACGTGCGACGCGGTCCGCGTCCGAACGCTCCGAAACGGCGACGCACGCATCGGCGAAGGCCTCCGCTCCATCGGCAACCGTCACGATATCGCCGTACGCGCGGACGACGTCGGCGATGGGCGTGGAAACGACCGGTTTCCCGGCCGCGAGATACTCGGGCGTCTTCGTCGGCGAGATGAATCGCGTCGCCGCGTTCGCCGCGAACGGCATGATCGCGACGTCGATGCCCGCGAGTACGGCGGGGAGATCGTCGTACGCCATGCGGCCCGTGAAATGCACGTTCGGGCGACGCGGCAACGTCGCCGGGTCGATCTTTGCGAGCGGACCGATCAACGCGACCTGCACGTCGCGCCGCGCGAGCGCTTCGATCGATGCGATATCGATGCGCTCGTCGACGACGCCGACGTAGCCGAAGATCGGGTGCGCGAGGTGCGCGAACAACGGATGCGCGTCGGCCGCGCGCGCGAAATGCTCGAACTCGACACCGCTCGGTGCGAGGACCACCTTCGCTCCGAGTCCGCGGCGCGCGTCGTAGAGCGACGCTCCGCCGCAGAACACGAGCGCCGCGCGCGCCGTAAGCGCCGCTTCACGCGCGCGCATGGCCGCCGGCGCGAAATCGAAGGCCGCGAGCTCGTCCATGCAATCGTACACGACCGTCGCATCGGGAAGCGCGTCCGCAAGCGAGAGCATCATCGGTGTGTAGAGCCACACGGCCGCGCGGCGACCGCCCACCCAGTCGCGCACGCGGGCGAGCGTGCGAGCATCGTGCTCGAACGCGTGCGCCGCACGTAAGGGGCGGAGGACCTCGACGCCGGCCTCGACCGTGACGCGATCGGCGTCGGAACGCGACGGAAACGGCTCCTCCACGAAGAGGACCGGGACCCGCTCCGCCAGGCGCGTCGCGATCTGCTGAGGACGTTGCCAAACGCCGTCGAAGCGAAGGTGCGACCCGACGACGAGACACTCGACCATCGTTACGCCGTTCGGAGCCGAGTTTCGTTAGTCATCGCGGTGGCGAAAGGGTTCTCATGACGCGTAGCGCCAGTTCGGCGCCGGTGATGCCGGCGAGGTCCACGGCCGAGGCCTTTCGCGCCATCTCCGATGAGTTGCGCGCGCTCGAACTCGCCACATACGGAGCGCCCGCGCCCCGAGCTCCGGTGTGGGTCTTTGCAGCGGCCGCATTCGCCGCCGGCGTCACGTTCTCGCTCGCGCTGCGCGCGGCCGGAATCGCGGACCGCCGCCCGTGAACTTCGTTTCGGTTACGAAGCGAACGTTCGAGGCCTTCAACGAGGACAAAGCCCAACGCCTCGCCGCCGCCATCGCATTCTCGACGATCTTCGCGATCGCGCCGCTCTTCGTGATCTTGATCGCCGTCGTGGGCGGCATCCTCAGCCTCGACGGGGCCGGCGGCCATACCGCCGCCGAAAACAGCCTCATCGCCGATATCGCGAAAAGCGCCGGGCCGTCCACGGCCGATACCGTTCGGCAATTGATCGATGCGGGCTTCAACAAGCCGCACCAAAATAGGATCGCGCAGGTGGTCGGCTGGGTCGCGTTTGCGTTTACCGCGAGCAACCTCTTCGCATCGCTCCAAGACGCGCTCAACGCGATCTGGGGAGTGGAATCGACGCGCGGAGGCTGGAAGCAGCTCCTACGTGGCCGCATCGCCTCCTTCGCGATGATCGTGGTCGTCGGAGCACTCCTCCTCGCGACGTTCTTGGCGAACGCGGCGATAGCGTTCGTCGGAACGAACATCGTCGCGCGGATCCCGTTCACGGATTCGACGACGATCCTGACGCTCGTCGAACAGGCCGTGAGCCTCGTCGTAACCGCCGTGATCTTCGCGCTGCTCTTCAAGGTACTTCCGGACGTACGGGTCGCCTGGCGCGACGTCTGGATCGGGGCCGCCGTAACCGCCGTGCTCTTCGTCTTCGGCGAGGCGCTCATCTCGCTCTATCTCGCGTACGGCGGCGTGGCCTCAGCCTACGGCGCGGCGGGATCGATCCTCGTGGCGCTGATCTGGCTCTATTACTCGGCGATGATCCTCTTGCTCGGGGCCGAATTCACGAAGGTGTTCGCCACCCACGCGGAATTAACGGTGCCCGCGAACGTCCGGCAACTAACGGAACGGCCCGCAGGCGCCGACCCTAGATATATCGGGTAATCACACCCGCCCATCTTCTCACGCCAATGGGGCCCGCACGCGGGCTCGGGGGGCTACATGGACGCGCCTCAGAATTCCACCGCACCCGACTTTATCGATACGACGAACCCGCACGGATCGGAGCCGCTCGTGAGCGCGGAAGAGATCGCTGCGATCGCGCGGCAAGCGCTCGAAGACGTCAGCCGCTCGACCGCGGGCAGCGTCGGCGCGGCACTCGGTTTGCCTCCGGAACCGGAAGCGACCGCTCCGAGCGCTCCGGCACTTGCCGAGCACGTCGAGCAGCCTTCGCCGTGGACCCCTGCTGCGAGCGAATCGTTCGCGAGCGTTCCAAGCGCGCACGTGCCAGCCGCGCACGTGCCAACCGTGCCCGCGCCCGCGCCCGCGCCAACGCCGGTCGAAGCCCACGAAGAGCCCGCAGCGAGCGTCGCCGTCGAAGATTTCTACGTAAGCGACGTCACCTTCGCGGATGAGGCCGAAACGGATCCCCTCGGGCCCTTACGCAGCGCCGCGGGCTATGCCGCGCAGAATCCGTTCGGGCTCGCGCTCGTGTCGTTCGCGGTCGGTATCTTCGTCGGCATGATGCTTCCCGGACGTCGAAGCAAACCTCAGGAAGAAGACGGCGTCGAAGCTGCCGCGTAGCGCGTGACCGCGGCGGCGACCGCGGTCGGCTGCGGACGATCGCCGGGGCCTGCGAACGTGAACACGCCGTCCTCCGTGTAGCCTTCGCGTCGCGTCAGCAGCGAATCCCAATCCACGAGTCCGAACGCGGCCCACGCGCCGAGCATCCGTACGGGGAGGCCGTCGTCCGCGAGCGTGACGAGATCGGCCACGCGCGCGTCGAGCCATGCGACGCGCGCCGCCTCATCGCCATTGACGTGCACCTCGCTAATGCCGAAGGGCAGTCCGAGGCGGGCGTGCGCCGCTCGCAAGAGCGGCAGCGGTGAAATCGCTTGACGTTCGCGCGCCGCGATATTGAACGTCTCGCCGTCCGCACCCGTGCCGAGCGCGCGTTCCGAGTTGGGATAGTAATTCCAACCGACCACGTCCGGCGCGCGGGCATGGCGTACGATACGCGCGAGCAACGCGGGCGCGATTCCGCACGTCTCCACGAGATACGCGTAGAGCACGTGGCCGGGAACGACGCGGCCCATCACGAGCTCGATCGACAGATACATGCGCTCGCGCTTGTGGGCGACGAACGCTTCCACGCCCGCATCGAGCGCGGTGAAGCTCTGCAGATCCTCCGTGATCGTGAACGTCGCATCCGGTACGCTGCGCCCGATCGCTTCCATCCCGAGGAGCATCGCGAGCGCTTCGTGCACGATCGCGTGCCCGAACGCGCGATCGTCGCGACGATTCGGATACCAATGGCCGTACAGCGTCGCGAAGCGCGCCGTCGTCAGCGGCTCGTTGATCGGCGTCCAGCGTCGCACCCACGGAAACGCAGCCGCGACCGCGCCGGCGTACGCCGCAAAGCGTTCCGGAAATTCCGGATCCACGAGATCGGTCGAGACGGGTCCGCTCCCGTGATGAAGTAACGTGACGATCGGCGAAATGCCGAGCTCGCGCAAGCGCTCGAGGCGGCGCGCCGCCCACTCGAGATGGAGCTCGCCACTCGGACCCGCCGTCTTTTCCCAGAGCACCGGATAGCGCGTGCCCCCAACGCCGAGCGACGCGAGCAGATCGAGATCGGTATCGCGCGCCTCGTGTCCCGTCTCCGCGAGCTGATCGCGAAACGTCGAGGCGTCGATCCGCGCGAACGTCGGCTCCGGCGACGCCCAGATCTCGAAGGGAAGGGTCAGGCCACCACCGGCGAGCGTTGCGTCCCGAGCCACGTCGCGAGATCCGTCTTGCGACCGTCGTAGCGCTGCGTGCGCAATTCGTTCCGCAATTCGCCGAACGTTCCGAACGCCTCGGCGAACGCATCGTGCTTGTGGATCGACTCGTAGTTCGTCTGCGACGTGCCGACGAACGTATCGTCGGGGAAATCCGCATACACGTCGAGCGCACTCGCCATGATGCCGCGCACCACGTCTTCCACGAACTTCGGATTGTGATGCGCCTTGTTCACGATGAAGAACTCATCGGGGCGCTTGAGCAGATCGTACGTCTCGCTCGACATCGCGTTTTCCACGATCTCCACGAGATCTTCCGCTCGCACTTCCGCATCGCGCCCGTCGGGAACGCCGATGAGCACGCTTCCGCGCCCGCGCTGATTGTGCGTCGCGACGGGCAGCGCGTCGAGCGCGCGGTTCGCATCGAATTCCGAGAAGCCGGCTTCCACGAGCTCGCGTAAACTATGCTCCCGTACCATCAATTGCGCGCACGGGCAGGCCGTCATGCCTTCGGCTTCGACTCCGATCACGCGCCGCAAGCTCTCGCGCTCCGCGTGCGCGATCGCGACGAGCGTATAGGTTTCTTCGCCGCGCTTGCCGCTGACCGGCGTCCAACGCTCCAGGCCGAAATCCGCTTCGAGTCGCACGTCGGCGCGCAGCGCCTTCTGCGAGTCGACGATTTCGCGCGCGATCGCCGTGACGACGTCTTCCATCCGCGCGTGCCGCTCGCCGCGCGAGAGCACGTCGAGCATCGCCTCTTCGAGCAACTCGGAAAAGCGCGACATGTGAACGCCCGCCTTATCGGGGGCGAGGTCGGCGACCATCGAAAAGACGCCGTTGAACGCGGTCTCGCGGCCCGCGACGTTCAAGCGCACCAAACGCTTGACGCTCGACACGCCGACACGGTTGATCGAGAGCTTGACGTCGGGCTCGTCCTCCTGCCGGTTGGCGAGAAAGTTGAGCGAGCGCGTCTTGCGCACGAACGACGACGCGTCGACGCGTGAGGCGAGCGCACCGACCGTCGCGCCCGTCGCGGGATCGACGAGCGACGGCGCGATCTCGGCGAGTGGAATCAGGTTGAATGGCCGCTCCGCGAGATACGGATGCGGCACGGCGAAGCGTCCGAAATCGCGGACGAGATCGTCCATGAAGAGGATGTCCACGTCGATCGGGCGCGCCGCGAGGTGCTGCGCGCGCTGACGGCCCACCGCGACCTCGATGCGCCGCACGGCAAGCTCGAAGGCCTCCGGGTCGAGGTTCGTCGAGAGCTTTGCCGCGATGTTGAGGAAGGCCGGGCCTGCCACGCCCGCAGCGGGCTGCGTCTCGTAATACGCGGAGACGGCCTCCACGTTCGCGATCGCACGCAGCTTCTGCAGCGCCTGCAAGATATTGCCTTGCCGGTCTCCGAGGTTGGAGCCGACGCCGAGGTACACATTCACGACGATGTAGACCGCCGTGCGGGCTCCGGGGTTTCCGCCCGTGGCATCGCCGGGGCGATCGCGAGCGTTCGGCGCCCGTCGCGCCGGATCGCCCCGAGCATCCGTGCCAGCTGCGCCGTCTCCTCGACGTCGTGGACGCGGACGAGGCCCGCACCGGCCGCGATGCCGACGGCCGCCGTCGCGAGCGACGGTACGAGCAACTCCTTCGCCGGCCGATCGAAGATGCGGCCGATGAAGCTCTTGCGGCTGGCGGCAAAGAGAATCGGATAGCCGAGCGACCGAAGATCGCCGAACCGCTCGAGGATCTCGAGATCGGTCTCGGGTTCTTTCCCGAACTCGAGGCCGGGATCGACGATCAGGGAATCTCGCGCGACGCCGGCCGCGAGCGCCGAATCGGTGCGCTCGCGCAAGAAGCCGCAGATCTCCGCGAGCGCATCGTCGTACGGATACGCGGCATCGCGGACGTTGAGCTTCCCCTTGAGATGCATCACCACGAGCCCCGCGTCGTAGCGCGCGACGACGCCCGCCAAACGCTCGTCGGAAAGACCGCTGCAATCGTTGATCAGGTGCGCTCCCGCGGCGAGCGCCGCATCGGCGACGGAACTCTTGAACGTGTCGATCGAGAGTGGAACGCCGATGCGGTCGCGCAGCAGCGCTTCGACGACCGGAACGACGCGCTCGGCTTCTTCGCGCGCCTCGATCTGCGGATTCCAGTGCGCGTAGGATTGACCGCCGATATCGATCGTGCTCGCGCCGAGTTCGACCATCTCCGCGGCGCGCGCGCGCGCCGCATCGACGCCGCTATAGCGTCCGCGATCGTAGAACGAATCGGGCGTCACGTTCAGGATGCCCATCACGTGCGCGCGCTCGGTGAGATCGAGCTCGCGGTCGCGCAGACGGACGCGCGACGGACGGGCGTGCGCGGCATCGAACGCGCGCAGCAGTTCGTGCAGGGCACGTTGCGCACGCTCGTCGCTCGCAGCGAGCGCGTCGTCGAGCGCGGCGCGCGTCGCGACCGCGATCAGCCGCCCGTCGCTCGCGCGCGCGAACGCACCGGCGCGCGAGAGTGCGGCGACCGCCGCATCGAGCACGTCGGCCGGTTCGCCGTGTTGCGCGTCGAGGATGAGCACGGATGCATCCGCGAGCGCGGCCGCCGCACGAACGTCCGCGCCCTCGAGATAATCGGAGAGGCGCTCCCGCGCGGTCACGCCGCCCTCGCGTGCGAGGCAGCGTGCGTTGGAAACCGTGGCGTTCACGCTCCGCGCGTCGCGTTCGGATCGAGCGCGTGATGGACGCGGCTCTGCACGTCCTCGAGATGCGCGCGCGTGATCACGTCGAGATGCGGATCGTTCAACTCGGCATCCACGCGCGTGCCGAGCCGTCGCAATTCGTAGCGCGCGAGCGGCGACGTGTCGCTCGGATAGCCGATCGCTTCCACCACGAAACTCGGCGCGAGCGAGAACGCGACCAGCAGATTCGTGTAGCGCCGCTGCAGCGCGCGATGGACGGGGTCGATCGACGTGAGTCCGGGCCGGAGATCGTCCCACACGGACGCCTGCGTCCATCCGAAGAGATCGGCGAGCGACATCGTGCCGGCGGGATCGTTCGTCTTCAACTCGGCGTCCGCGAGGCGACTCATCACGGCGGGCGAGAAGAGCCGGAACATCACGTCGTCCTGCACGGACGCGATCACCTCGGCGATCGGAAAGTCCGGACGTTCCGCTTCTTCACTCCCGCGATGCAAGTAATGCGTCGGCGCGAGATCGTTGAGCAGCTGCGGTGGAAAATGCATCGCGCCGCTCGAGAACACGTTATTCGAGATCAAAGCGAACGCACGCCGCGATTCGTCGCGTGGAACCGGTGCGAACGGAGCCGCGCCACCCGCTTGACCGCGGTGATCGCGCGACTCGTAGATGCCGCCCACGTACTTGGATGCGAGCTGTGCCGCATAATCGTAGTCGATCAGCATCGTTAGGAACGCGTGACGCTCTTCGTCGTAGGGGCGATCCTCGCGCGGGAACGAGCGATCGAGCTTCGCGATGAGCGCGGAGTCGACGGCGAATTGATTCGCATCGAACGCGAGCGGATCGCTCGAGAGCGCGAATACCGAGACGCGCGGGTCGACCGCGAGCGGCCCCTCCGCATCCTCGTCGGATTCGTACGCGTATTCGCGCCGCGTGCTCTCGTCCGCGATGCCGTGCAGTTCGGCGAGTTCGTCTTCGGGCCGATGCACGTTCGGGAAGCGTTCGTATCCGTAGCGGATCGCCCACTCGTCGTACGGCCCGAGCCTGAGTTGGAAGTAGTCGCCTTGTGGCTGTCCCGGCGGCGAGAGATTCACCGGCGCGTAGCCCATCACGGACGCCGAAAGCCCGTGGGCGTCCGTAAACGACTTGTCGTGCAGTTGCTGCAACGAAAACAGCGTCGAGCCGATGAAGTTATGCCGCAAGCCGAAATTGTGGCCGGACTCGTGGAGCACGGTCGCCTGCAACCAATGGTCGGCGAAACGATCCATCTGCTCCGGTGTCGCACCCGAGAACCGCAGCGCGTCCATACCGACGGCCGCATAGCGCGCCGACGCACGATCGAAATCGTCGCAGTCGCCGGAACCGCACGCGACGTGCAGCGACGAATCCGGAACGGGCAGCCCGTAGGCGCCCGCAACGGAACCGCGCGCGGGCACGACCTCGTCGACGTAACCGCGCTTGATCGAGCGCAGCGCTTCGCCGGAAATCACGATCTCGACGCGGAGCAGTTCGCCCGTGCGTGGATCTTCCGTGGCCGGGCCGTACGCGGCGAAGAGGTTGTCGTCGCCCGTTATCCAGCGAACCGTGGAATAGCGAACGTCGTCCGGATCCCACGCCGGATCGGCGGGCTGGTCGCGGACTTCGACCGCGTTCGGAATGCCGATCTTTGCGAACGCGGTATTCCACTGCAGCAGCGCCGCGCGGATCGACGGTTTGTACTGCGGCGGAATTTCGTTCGTTAAGTAATAGACGAGCGGACCGCGATCGAAATTCCAACGTTCGATATACCGCACGAACGCCGTCGGCGCGGCGTCGTTATCGAAGCGGCGATGGGCCGTGATGAAGTAGCCAACGCGATCGTCGGCGATGCGCGGCATATAGCTGCTCGCCGCGGGCGGCTCCACGATCGAGTAGTGCATCGCGAGGCGCACGCCGCGGCCGTCCGGCGCGCCGTCGATATCGCCCGGCGGACCCGAGAACGCGAGGCTCGCTTGAATCTCGTCGTTTTCCGGGAGCGCCTTCGTACGATCGATGTACGACTTCGTGGGATCGACCGCATACTGCGGGCGCGCGCCGAGGCCGAACAGCGCGAGCGGACCGGCGTCCGGGCCGGCGAGCGACTTACCCACGTTCTCGAAGTCGCCGAGAAAGAATCCCGCGGAAACGACGACGCGACCGTTCGCCGTATCTTCCGCGACGATCGGCGTGCTGTTGATGACGGAGTCGCTGACCGAGATCGCGAGCGCGTTGGCCGCGGAGCTATCGGGCGGTGCCGAATAGTCCGTGTTCTCTTCCACCCACAGGACGCGCCGGCCGACGCGTTTGAACGACATGACGAACGGCGAAAACACGCGGCCCGCAAAGGCGTCCGCACCGACGCCGGACGCCAGCACCGGCGCGACGATATAGGGATGATCGAGTTGCCCGGGGCCGAGGTCGAGATAAACCTCATCATCTTTCTTGATGATGTTCACGAGCCCGGTCTGCCGCTCGGTATCGCGCACGAACGTCGCGTACGCCTGCGGCTGGCCCGTGGAAAGTCCCGGAAACCCGAGGCGTTGCGCGAGCCCCGCGGGGAGCGTCGCGGAAGCGGATGGAGACGGCGAAGGCGCCGGAGCGCGGCCGCCGGCAGCGGCGACGCCGCCGACACAGCACGATGCGGCGACGAGCGCGACGAGGAAAGGACGAAGGTTCACAGGACCCGGTGCGTACGCCGAAAGCTCCTGATTCCCCTTACATCGCCTTGGCGGTCTCCTTAGCGGCGCCGGCTTTCTTGCCGCGCCAACGCCGCGAGTTCCGACGCTTCGCACCGCCCTGCGGCGCGCGGGCTTGCGTGTCGCCCGCTTCCAGCCGGGCGCTCGCGGCCGCGATCGCATCGGGGAGGCTCGGCGCGCTCACCAGCACGCGGGCCGGCCCGCGGCCTTTCTTCGACGTCGCGATCCATGCATCGCCGCTGCGGGTCACGTCGACCGCGTGCGGTTCCGCGCCGAGCGAGCGCCGGTCGACATCGAGCATGCGTAACGCAAACTTGGTCGCGTCTTCGTGCGGCGCGATCCGCTGCGCCATGCCCATGAACTGTTCGAACTTCGCATTGAAATGTAGGATCGGGCGACCCTTACGATCGCGCGGAATCCGTTCCGCCGAGCGTTCCAGTCGCCAATGTTCCGGCGTGATCATCTGCCAGGCTTCCGCCTGACGCGTCTTCGGCTTCGATGCCTCCGCAATTTCGATCAGCGCGTTCTCGATCGCGTCGGCCGTTCGCGCGCGCGCCGCTTCCCGCGGCCCGACCCGGAAGAGCTCTTCGTAATCGTCGGCGAGTTTCGAGATCAGCCGCCCCTGCGCGTCGATCTGCGCGGGCATGCCCCACAGAGTCGGGAGCGTGATCAGTTGGTGGCGTCGCGCGCGGTCGACGATGTCGATGATCGTCGCGTACGGTTTGCGGCTCTGCGCGACGGCGGTGCGGCGCGCGTCGGGCGTCGGGAGATTCGAGAGGAAGTAGGCGTCTTCATCGAGCGGACGGAGGCCGCGCCCGGTGACCTGCGTGTACAGCGTGGTCGATTTCGTCGGCCGCGCGTTAATGATCACCTCGACCGAGGGCACGTCGAAGCCCTCGAGATAGAGCCCGCAATTCACGAGCACGTCGATCGACGAGCCGCGGAAGCCCGCGACGATCGCCTCGCGTTCGGCCGTCGGCGTGTCGCCGCTTGCGAACGCGGCTTTGATGCCGGCATCCTTGAAGAGCGTGGCCACGTGGCGCGCGTGGTCCACCGACGCGGTGAAGACGAGCGTCTTTTTGCCGGGCGTCAACGTCTGATAGGCATCGAGCACCGCCGCATTGCGTTCGTCGTTGTCGACCGCGTCCGCGAGTTGGCCAAGCACGAAATCGCCGGCGCGAGAAGCGACGGCGTCGAGGTCCGTTTCCGTCGTCACCGCGTAGGATCGAACGGGGACGAGATAGCCTGCGTCGATTCCGGCGCGCGCGTCCATCGAATAGACGATGTCCGGAAAGATCTCCGCGAGCTGGAGGCCGTCGCCGCGATGCGGCGTGGCGGTGAAGCCGATCACGAGGGCGTCCGGCCGCTTCGAGGTGATCTTCTCGAGGATCGCGCGATAGGTCGGCGCGGCCGCGTGGTGCGCCTCATCGATCACGAGAACGGCGACGCGACGGCCGAACTTCGTTGCGAACCGATTGAGGCGCGCACCGGTTAACGTCTGCACGGTCGCGACGACGATGTTGCAATCGTCGGATGCGACCTCGTCGGCCTTCTCGATGCCGACGACCGCATCCGGATTCTGCGCCTTCATCTTCTCGACGAGTTGCTGGATCAGTTCGTCGCGATGCGCGACCACGAGCGTCACGTCGGTCGGACGAAGCTCGAGAAGCTCGGGAAGCGTTGCGATGATGACCGTCTTGCCCAGGCCCGTCGCGAGCGAGACGAGTTGGGCGCGAAGCCCGCGCTTGCGTGCTTCGACAATTGCCCGCTGCGCCTCGATTTGATACGGGCGCAGCTGGAGGGTACTGAAATTCAAGGTTGACCCTGTTGATCACGCGTTGGTGACAAATGGGCGCAAGCGGAGCTGAAGGGCTCGAAAACGCGGGCGCCGAGGGGGCTATTGGCGTTCGCCCGTGTGAATCCCCCGTCGGGGGCGAGTCTTACGGTTCGGCTTCGGTCGCGCGGTCCGCGGCGAGCGCGGTTCGGTAGTTGTTTTCGGTGGCGAGCCACTCGCCGAAGCGCTTCTCGAAGATCTCCGGACGCAGCAACATCAAATCGCGGAACGCCTCGAAGCTGCGCTCGTGATACTCGTGGTACTTTCCGAGCAATTCCGGGCCGGTCACGAGCCCCTTCTCCATCACGACGTCGGCGAGCGCGCGCAAGCGAACGCGGAGGAACGCGATCGTGTCGAGCATGTTGCCGAAGAGCTCGATGCCGACGGTATCGCCGTACTCGATCTTGGGCAGCGGGGGTTCGGGCGCGGCCGGATTCTCGCGGGCCATCGAGCGGAGCTCGCCGAGGGTCTGGAACGTGCCGCCAAAGCCGCGCCAGGTGAGCCGGCCGTCGGCCGCCACGCTGAAGCTGCAATGCTGTCCGCCGAGCATGAACGCCACGAGGTCGGCGTCGTCCGGAACCAGGACGTAATCGTCGCCGAGGACGGCGCTGCGCCGGGCGAGTTCGTCGACGTCGAGAGAGATGAGGTCGCTCAAAGGGCACTCCTTGGATGGGTTACTCCGCTCACATCTGTATCGGCAGTCCCGCGACCAGAATTCGTATATTAGTTCTTTAGACTACATCGCATAGGACCATTGGGCATGTGGGACCGCTGACCAGAGGCGCCGGGGAACGCGCGGGGTACTGGCCTCGCAATGGACGCGCACCCGTCCCATGAGATCGCGTTTTCCGCAACGCTCACCCCGCGCGAGCGCCGTCTCGCGGGGCGACTCGAGGGCTTCGGGGACATCGTATTCGGCTTTGCCGTGGCGCAGTGCGCACTGCAACTCCCGACGGAACACGGCCAAGTGGACCTCGCGCGGCCGCTCGCACTCATCTTTTACTTCTTGACGTTCGCGCTCGTCGCGACGCTTTGGCTGATCTTTCACCGCATGATGTCGGGCACGTACGTGCCGAGCGGCATCGATCTCTTCCTCGCGTTCGCGTACCTCGCGCTCGTGAGCTTGATCCCCTACGGAATGTACGCGCTCAACCACGGGGTTCCGACGGTCGCGCGTGCGCGCTCGGCGGTCGGCGCGTACACCGCAATCTATGCGACGATGGCGCTGCTCGCGGCGATCTTGAGCATGCGCAACTTACGGCGTGGCTATCGTTACCTCGGCGACGACGACCGCGATTACGCGTGGGCCACGTTCGTGCGTCAGGCGATCCTGTTCGTCCTGATGGCCGGCGCGCTCGTCGTCGACCGCATGATCGGGCCGGCCTGGGCAGGCTTGGACCTGCTGTGTATCTTTCCGGCAATTCGTTTCGTGCTTTGGCGCTATCCCCATCCGCCGTCTGCCGAGGCGCTGCGCGTGGCGCCCCTCACAGCAGCGCCCGCCGCAAGTCGCCAAGCATCGTAACGAGGAACGCGTTGAAGCGCGCGGCGAGCGCGCCATCGATCACGCGATGATCGTACGACAGTGAGAGCGGTAACATCAGGCGCGGCACGAACGCGGTACCGTCCCACACGGGTTTCATCGCCGCGCGACTGAGCCCGAGGATCGCGACTTCCGGAGCGTTGACGATCGGCGTGAACGACGTGCCGCCGATTCCGCCGAGACTCGAGATCGTGAACGTCGCGCCCGACATGTCGGCCATGCCGAGTTTGCCCTCGCGCGCTTTCGCGGCAAGCGCTGCGGACTCGGCCGCGATCTCGAGCACGCCTTTCGTATCCGCGTTGCGCAAAACGGGGACGACCAAACCTTGCGGCGTGTCGGCGGCGAATCCGATGTTGTAATAGCGCTTGTGCACGAGCTCGTCGCCGTCGAGCGAACTGTTGACGTCGGGGAACGCGCGCAGCGCCGCGACGCACGCCTTCACCGCAAACGCGAGCATCGTCACCTTCGCCGCGGGATTCTCCGCGTTCAGTTTCTTGCGGAAGGCTTCGAGTTCCGTAACGTCCGCTTCGTCGTTGTTCGTGACGTGCGGGATCATGACCCAATTGCGATGCAGATTCGGGCCGGAAAATTTTCGGATGCGCGAGAGCGGAACGCGTTCGATCGGACCGTACTGTGCGAAATCCGGCTTCGGCCACGCGGGCAAGTCGAACGGCAATGCGCCGCCGCCACGCGAGGACGCGGGAGCGGAGAGCGCGCTCTTAACGTACGACTGCACGTCGTCGCGCGTGATGCGCGCGTGCGGACCGGATCCTTCGACCGCATGAAGATCGACGCCGAGTTCGCGCGCGAACCGCCGGATCGAGGGACTCGCGTGCACGACGCCGTTTTGTTCCGGCACGCCGTTCGCTGACGGTGCGGCTGCAGCGGGCGCCGGCTTCGGAATCGGCGTCGGCGCGGCAGCGATTGTCGCGGGCGACGCGGACGGCGTTGGCGCAGGCGGCGCTTCAGCTGTGGGGGCTGCTGCGGCGGGCGCGGAGGGTGCTGCGGCCGCAGCCGCAGTTGCGCCGGCCGGCGCGAGCGTCAGGATCGTGGAGCCTTCGGAAACCTTGTCGCCGAGTTTGACGGTGACGCTCTGCACGACGCCGGCCGCCGGCGACGGCACTTCCATCGTCGCCTTCTCGGATTCGAGTTCGACGAGCGGACTCTCGAGCGCGACCGTATCCCCCGCCTTCACCAGAACGGCGACGATCGGCAGATCGCGAAAATCTCCGATATTCGGAATGCGGACGTCAATCGTGTCGCTCATTTTAAAATCGGGGCCCCCTGAATATCATACGCGCGTCGGATCGGGCTTTTCGGGATCGATTCCGAACGTAGCGATCGCTTCGCTCAGACGCTCGCGCGGTACGAGTCCATCATCGGCAAGCGCGGTGAGCGCCGCGAGTGCGACCCAGCGTCGATCGACTTCGAAGAAGTCGCGCAGCTTGCGCCGATAGTCGCTGCGGCCGAAGCCGTCGGTCCCGAGCGTGTGAAAGCGGCGACCACCGACGAACGGCCGGATCCCCTCGGCGAACGATTTCATATAATCGGTCGCAGCGACCACGGGGCCCGCGGGCCGCGCGCCGAGCACGCCCGTCACGTAGGGAACGCGCCGTTCGTCCGCCGGATGTAAGAGGTTGTAGCGTTCCGCGGCGAGTCCGTCGCGACGGAGTTCGTTGAAACTGGTCGCGCTCCAAACGTCGGCGCTCACACCGAACGGTTCCAACAGATCGACCGCCGCGAGCACCTCGCGCAGGATCGCGCCCGATCCCATCAATTGCACGCGCGGCCCCGCGGCGTCGCCCGCATCGCGAAGCAGATACGCGCCGCGGAGGATGCCGTCTTCGCAGCCGTCCGGCATCGCGGGATGCGCGTAATTTTCGTTCATCACCGTAAGGTAGTAATAGACGTCTTCCTGATCGACCAGCATGCGACGCAAGCCGTCGCGCATCACGACCGCGAGCTCGTACGCGTACGTCGGATCGTACGAGACGCAATTCGGAACGAACGATGCGTGGATCTGGCTCTGGCCGTCCTGATGTTGCAGGCCCTCACCGTTGAGGGTCGTGCGGCCGGCGGTGCCGCCGATCAGGAATCCGCGGCTACGCATGTCGCCCGCGGCCCACATCAGGTCGCCGATCCGTTGAAATCCGAACATCGAATAGAAGATGAACATCGGGATCATCGGCTCGTCGCTCGTCGAGTAACTCGTCGCGGCCGCGATCCACGAACACATCGCGCCCGCTTCGTTGATGCCTTCCTGAAGGATCTGACCGCTCTTATCTTCGCGGTAGTACATCAACTGCTCGGCATCTTGCGGCTTGTAGAGTTGGCCGTGCGGCGAGTAGATGCCGTGCTGGCGGAACATGCCTTCCATACCGAACGTACGCGATTCGTCCGCGACGATCGGCACGATACGCTTGCCGATCTCCTTGTCTTTGAAGAGCGCGGAGAGGATGCGCGTGAACGCCATCGTCGTCGAGAGCTCGCGCTCGCCCGACGCGCGCAAGAGCGCATCGAACGCGGAGAGCTCGGGCACGGCGAACGATTTCGACGTTCTGCGCCGCTGCGGCAAGGAGCCCAAGCGTTCCATGCGCTCCTTGAGATACAGCGCCTCGGGACTATCCTCGGGCGGCCGGAAGAACGGAACCTTCGTGAGGTCGGCGTCGGAAACCGGAATCGCGAAACGATCGCGGAATTGGCGCATCGCCTTCAGATCGAGGTGCTTCTGCTGGTGGGCGATATTCTGCGCTTCGCCCGACGAGCCCATACCGTAGCCTTTGATCGTTTTCGCGAGCACGACGGTCGGCGACCCGACGTGTTTCGTCGCGGCGTCGTACGCCGCGTACATCTTCACCGCATCGTGGCCGCCGCGACGCAGATCCCAGATTTCGTCGTCGGTCCAATCCGCAACGAGTGCGGCCGTCTCCGGATAGCGGCCGAAGAAATGTTCGCGCACGTACGCGCCGTCGTTCGCCTTGAACGTTTGGAAATCGCCGTCGACGCACTCGTTCATCAATTGCACGAGGCGGCCCGTTCGGTCGCGCTCGAGCAAACGATCCCAATTTCGACCCCAGATGACCTTGATGACGTTCCAGCCGGCGCCGCGGAACTCGCGCTCGAGTTCCTGGATGATCTTGCCGTTGCCCCGCACCGGGCCGTCGAGACGTTGCAGGTTACAGTTCACGACGAAGATCAGGTTGTCGAGTTCTTCCCGCGCCGCGACCGAGATCGCGCCGAGCGATTCGGGCTCGTCCGTCTCACCGTCGCCGAGGAAGCACCACACCTTGCGGCCTTCCGTGTTCGCCATCCCGCGATTGTGTAAGTACTTAAGGAAGCGCGCTTGATAGATCGCTTGGATCGGTCCGAGGCCCATCGAAACGGTCGCGAACTGCCAGAAGTCCGGCATCAACCACGAGTGCGGATACGACGCGAGGCCGGCCCCATCGACTTCCTGCCGGAAATTGAGCAGTTGTTCTTCGGAGATGCGGCCTTCGAGAAACGCGCGCGCGTAGACGCCGGGCGCCGAGTGACCTTGGAAGAACACGAGGTCGCCGCCGAAGTCGGCCGTCGGCGCGCGAAAGAAATGATTCACGCCCACGTCGTAGAGCGTTGCCGACGACGCGAAGCTCGCGACGTGACCGCCGAGTTCCGAACTCGTCTCGTTCGCGCGCACCACCATCGCCATCGCGTTCCAGCGAATCAGATGTCGCACGCGTTTCTCGAGTTCTTCGTTGCCCGGCATGCGCGGCTGTTCCGAAACGGGGATCGTATTGACGTACGGCGTTTGGACGCCGAGCTCGACGTGCGCTCCGCCCGTCTGCGCGCGCTCGACGATACGTTCGACCAGCGCTTGCGCGCGCGCGGGGCCCTCCTTCGCGATCACGCCATCGAGCGCGTCGAGCCATTCTCGCGTCTCTTGGGGATCGCCGTCGGGGGCTTTCTCTTGGAGCATGGGCAGGCGCTTATCCGATACTCGGCGGTTCCCCCGCGCGCGGACCGCTCCGCTCGACCAATTGGCCCCATCCAATGAGAGAGGCCCCGCGGCGCTCGCGCGAAACGCCAGCGGATGCCCGTCACGCGAAACCGATTGCTGTTCTTCATCGGCATGTTGTGCGGCGACGTCGCCTACCAGATTCAGAACGTCGCGGTCGCGTGGCACGTGTTCGTACTCCACCATCGACCGTTCGATCTCGGACTCGTGGGGCTCGCGCTCTTTCTGCCGACGTTCGCCTTCGCACTGCCGGCCGGCGTCTTTGCGGACCGGCACGACCGGCGCGCGATCGTCGCGGGCTCCGCGCTCGTGGAAGCGCTCTGCGCGGGCGCGTTCGTCGCGGCCGTCCTGTCGCACGTCACGGCGCTCGGCGTTTATCTCGGGATCCTCGCGGTCGTCGGCACGACGCGCGCGTTCGGGACGCCAGCAGAGCGCGCATTGCTTCCGGGAATCGTCTCTAAGGACGATTACATGCAGGCGCAGGCGACATACTCTGCGCTTCGGCAGATCGTCGTGATCGCCGGGCCCGCGGTGGGCGGCGCGCTCGTCGCGATTTCGACGCCGCTCGCGTTCGGCGTCGCGATCGTGGCGCTCGCGTCGTTCGCACTCTCCATCTTCGCGCTGCGCATCGAGCGCATCGTTACCGAACGAGCCGCCGCGACGTGGAAAGACGCGCTCGAAGGCTTGCGTTTCGTTCGCGCCAACCCGATCATGGCGGGTGCGATCTCGCTCGATCTTTTCGCCGTTCTCTTCGGCGGGGCGACCGCACTGCTGCCCGCGTTTGCCGACGGAATCTTCCACGCCGGACCATCCGGCCTCGGCGCGTTGCGGAGCGCGCCCGCCGTCGGCGCGGCACTCGTGGCCGCAGCGCTCTCGCGTCGCCCGCTCCGGCGGAACGTCGGTCGAACGCTCATGCTCGCGGTCGCGGGATTCGGCGTCGCAACGATCGCCTTCGGACTCTCGCGCTCGTTCGTGCTCTCGCTCCTGATGCTCGCGATCGCGGGCGGAACCGACATGGTCAGCGTCGTGATTCGCAGCAGCCTCGTGCAACTCGCCACACCCGATGCGATGCGCGGGCGCGTGAACGCGGTCGAAAACGTCTTCATCGGCGCGTCGAACGAACTCGGGGCTTTCGAATCCGGAACGGTCGCCGCGTTCATCGGCGTCGTGCCGTCGGTCGTGGTCGGCGGCGTCGGCACGCTCGCGATCATCGCACTGTGGGCGATCTTCTTCCCGGCGCTGCGACGCGCGGATCGTATCGGCGGCCCGGCGAATGCGATCGCATGAACGACCGTGGCCGCGTGATTTCGGTGAACGTCGGACGCGTTGCGAGCGAGTTCGACGGACGCCAGCATTATACGACCGGTATCGGGAAACGACCGATCGCGGGCAGCGTCTTGCTCGAACGCGAGCGCGTCGCCGGCGATGAAATCGCCGATCTCAAAAATCACGGCGGTCCCGATCGCGCGCTCTACGCCTACGCCGCGGAAGACTACGCGTGGTGGGAAGCCGAGCTCGGTCGGCCACTGGCCCACGGACTGTTCGGTGAAAACCTCACGCTGACCGGAATCGACGTGAACGGCGCGTCGATCGGCGAACGCTGGCGCATCGGCGACGCGATCGTGCGCGTGACCTCACCGCGCATCCCGTGTTTCAAGCTCGCACACGTGGTCGGCGAAGCGAATTTCGTGAAACGCTTCGCCGCAGCGCATCGACCGGGCGCGTATCTCGCGATCGAACGCGCCGCCGCGATCGGGTCCGGCGACGACGTCGAGATTCTCTCGCGCCCGGAGAAACGCTTGTCGCTACGCGAGTTCACCGCGATCTATTTCGAACGGCGCGACCGTGCGGCAACGTTCCTCGAAATCCCCGATATGACGGACGACTGGCGCGCGTGGGCACTCGCGCAGACCTGACCGAAAGGCTAGGAGGTGACGGCAAAATCGGTGCCTCATGACCGTCATATGTTTCCACTGCCTACGCAAACGAACGCAGCGGTGCTCTTTCTCGACCTACAGAGCGAGATCGTACCGAACGGCCGCACCGTCTCACTCGCACGATTGCGCGTTCGAGCGGCGGCGCTCGCAAAACTAGCGAAGCTCCACGCGCTTCCGGTTTTCGCCTCGTCCGTGCCGCCCGGCGGCGAGTTTCTAAGCGACGTGCTCGACGTGTTGCCGGCGCTCGCCCCGCGTCCGCGGACGCAAACGTCCGCATTCGCCGATAGCGGCCTCGTCGAGCAACTCCGCGCGAGCGGTCGAACGATTCTCGTGCTCTCCGGCGTCGCTTCGGAGATCGTCGTCCAGCGCACGGCGCTCGATGCGCTCGAGGCGGGCTTCGGCGTTCACGTTGCGGTCGATGCGTGCGGCGGCATCGACCCGCGCACGGAAGACGCGGCGTGGCGCAGGATCGTCCAAGCCGGCGGCGTCACGACATCGTCGACCACGTTCGGCGCCGAATTGACGGGCGACTTCACGACGGAAATCGGCGGCCAGACCCTCTCGATCGTCTACGAAACCCTCGCCCCCTAGCGAGCCGTGTCCGGATTTTCGCCGGCGCAAGCCTTGATCGCCGCGATGATCACGCCGGCGCTCCTGATCCTCGGTTCGGCGTCGCTGATCGCGACCGCGCTCCTACGATTAGCGCGAATCGTGGATCGCGTGCGCAAGCTTTCCGAAGCGAGCCAACGCTCGGACGACGCGGAGCTCGCGCGCAGCGAACGCCGTGCGAATCTCGCTCTCATCGCCGTCGCGGTTCTATTCGCAGCGGTCGTGGTCTTCGTCGCGACCGGTATCGCGATCGCGATCGACCGGACGACCGGAGATCGATTGTTCTGGCTCCCGGTCGGCCTGACGCTCGTGGGAATGGGACTGATCGTGATCGGCTCGGGCTCGATGGTTATCGAATGCGCCTTTGCCGCCGCGCAGATCCGAGCGGAAATCGGAACCTTACGGAAGCGGTAGCACGCGCGCGATCGGCGCGTCGAATCCGTACGCCGTTTTCTTGAGGTCGAATTCCGTGCGCGTGTTCCACGCTCGCGCGATGGCCGCATCGTCGTATCCCATGAGCGTCGCGAGCTTACAGACCTGCGCGCCGGTGACGCTTCCGCGCTCGCGGAGCGCTTCGATCGCCGCGATCGCGAGCTCGAGCGCGCGACCTTCGGGGCTCGTGCGGGCCGCGAACTTTGCGAGTCCACTGGACTTCTCGTCCGTGGCATTCGCCTCGCTCTCGATCAACGCGCGCAGATCGTCCATCTCCGGGTCCATGGGCACCTCCGAATAGAATCGAGCAACCGAACTCAAACGAGTCCGACCGCAGTACCGAAACTATCGGCGGTTCGCCGCGAAAATCCGTGGGCCCAATGGTGACTTATGGAGCGGCCGTTTCTGCCTGATGTCCTAAAGCGACTTCGGGGCGGCGTTTCATCATCGACTTGCCGCGCATCGTCAGCACGAGCTCGCCCTCTTGATTCTCGACCTCCGTGACCGATGTCAGGATTCCGCGATCGGGTTTGCTTTTCGAAAACGTGATGTCTTCGGCGGTACTGAACACCGTGAGCGTATCGCCGGGGCGAACCGGTTTGAGCCAGCGCAACTCGTCGATACCCGGCGACCCCATGCTCGCGCTTTCTTTCAAATACGAGTCGACCAGCACGCGCATCGTCATCGCGCACGTGTGCCAACCGCTCGCGATCACGCTGCCGTAGATCGATTGCTTGGCCGCTTCCGGATCGATATGGAACGACTGCGGATCGAATTCCGTCGCGAAGCGGATGACGTCGGCTTCGGCGACGTGCGTCGTGCCGAGCCGTCGACGTTCGCCGACGGGGAAATCCTCGAGATACTTCACGGCGCGACGGCGCGTGCGCGTGCGAACGGTTCCGCCGCACGCACGCTGCGAGCGACGGCGACTTCATATTCCGCAGCGAGACGCGCGACGAGAGCGGCCGTCGGAAGCACGTCGGAAACGGCACCGATGCCTTGGCCGCAACCCCAGATATCTTTCCAGGCTTTCTTCGTATCCGTGCCCGAGCCGAAGTTCATCTTCGAGGGATCGGCTTGCGGCAACGCGGCCGGATCGAGGCCGGCGTTCCGAATCGACGGCTTGAGATAGTTGCCGAGCACGCCCGTGAAATAGTTCGTGTAGAGAATATCCTCGGCTTTGGCATCGACGATCGCGCGCTTGTACGCGTCGGTCGCATTCGCTTCGTCCGTCGCGATGAACGCGGAGCCGATGTACGCGAGATCGGCGCCCGCCGCTTGCGCCGCGAAGATCGCGGAGCCGTTCGCAATCGAACCCGAGAGCGCGAGCGGACCGTCCCACCACGCGCGAATCTCTTGGATGAGCGCGAACGGCGAGAGCGCGCCCGCGTGGCCGCCCGCACCGGCCGCGACGGCAATCAATCCGTCGGCGCCACGTTCGATCGCCTTGTGCGCGTGCTCGATCGAGATCACGTCGTGCAGCACGATGCCGCCGTACGAATGGATCGCGTCGTTGAGATCGGGGCGCGCGCCGAGCGACGTGATCACGATCGGCACGCGATACTTCACGCACGCGGCCACGTCGTGTTCCAAACGATCGTTCGACTTGTGGACGATTTGATTCACCGCGAACGGCGCGGCGGGTTCGTCCAGGTGCGCGCGATCGTATGCGGCGAGATCTTCCGTGATGCGCGCGAGCCACTCGTCGAGCGCTTCCGCCGGCCGCGCGTTGAGGGCTGGAAACGATCCGACCACGCCGGCCTTACACTGGGCGAGCACGAGATCGGGGTTCGAGATGATGAAGAGCGGCGACCCGATGACGGGCAGGCGAAGCTTCGAGGCGAGCGACGGCGGCAGACTCATGGCTCCGCCATTCGTCGCAGCGTCGCCCGCTGCATCCCGATCCTCGGTCGCCCCTACGCCCGTTCGAGCAGCATCGCGATACCCTGGCCCACGCCGATGCACATCGTCGCCACGGCGTAGCGCGCATCGCGCTTCTCGAGGTCGATCGATGCGGTGAGCGCGAGGCGCGCGCCGCTCATGCCGAGCGGGTGCCCGAGCGCGATCGCGCCGCCGTTGGGGTTCACGAACGGCGCGTCTTCGGGCAGGCCGAGCTCCCGTAACACCGCGACCGACTGAGCCGCGAACGCCTCGTTGAGCTCGAAGAGCTGCACGTCGGAAATCGAAAGCCCCGCGAGGCGCAGCACGTTCTGCGTGGCGGGCACCGGGCCCATGCCCATCACGCGCGGCGCGACGCCCGCGGTTGCGGCGGCGACGATGCGCGCGCGCGGCTTGAGGCCGTACTTTTCGACGGCCGCCTTCGAAGCGACGATCACCGCCGCCGCGCCGTCGTTCACACCGGACGAGTTGCCGGCGGTCACGCTGCCACCCGCGCGGAACGGCGTCGGCAGCTTCGCGAGACCCTCGAGCGTCGTATCGGGGCGCGGCTGCTCGTCGTCCTCGACGATCTTGGGCGGCGCCTTCTTCGAAACGGT
>Ga0116228_10000469_pt1 | contig 30649 bp, 24 predicted proteins | sample S1TSphfallax_2_FD_89694 | JGI IMG/M metagenome (GOLD analysis project Ga0116228, IMG submission 89694) | Host-associated microbial communities from peat moss isolated from Minnesota, USA - S1T2_Fc - Sphagnum fallax MG | ecosystem: Host-associated > Plants > Peat moss > Unclassified | place... | reverse complement strand
ATGTTAGTACCACGAACATGTTAGAATAAGGAGGGAGAGAAATAGTTATCCCATATGGTTTGTCAATGTTGTGGTACATGGAAGGGAATAAAGAGCAAGGTTGGAGGGGAGTTGAATATCTCATTCCAAGCATTGTTCACATACTTGTGTATTCTATGTGTTTGTGATTGTTCTGATACCACGTAATCTCTCCTCTAATCCTAATATCTTTCACCTATTTTTTCTAATAACAATCAAGCATGCACTATGTTATTCATATCAAATAGTTTAGGGGTGCTTTTCAAGCTCAAAATTTGTTTTCTTAATGAGTCTATTTCATTGGCCCATCATTTTAAAAAAAAACTTTGGATACTTTTCCAATGTAAAAATATTTACTCCACACATATAAACATAAAAGTTATAATTTTCCTTCCATTAGAAATGTTGTAACCTTAGCCTTGGGCTCGCGACCAAAGCAAAGGCTTGCAAGATTGCGGGCCAAGAGGGAATCCCGAGAATGAAGGAAAGTGAGGGAATGAACCTTCACACTCCCAAGGGAGCTTCCACTTTGGGAGTTGGAGTCCCTATGGACTCCCAAATCTTCAGAAATGATTGCAAGAATCAAAACCCAATGGATTGAGGACTTCTTTATACCATTGGAAAGCTCTTGAAACTTAGATGTTTAAAATGGGCTCGTATAACCCATTTGGACATCTAAAACATTAGTTAAGGCCAAAAGAAAGGCCGGGAGTCAAATGGACTCCCAACCGCTAAAAATCAACAATCACCCCGATTTCCTTGCATGCAAGTGGCGTGCGACATACCATTGGAAAGCTTTTGACAAGGGCTACAAATTTGCTTCATACCTCATCTCAATCTGCACACAAATTTATGGGCCCCCAAAGTTGTGGAAGTCCTAGTTGTGGGAATTTCAAGACTCTCATTTGGGAGTCCCGAGACAAAATGACATTTGGGTGTTGATCCCGTGGCCAACCATAGAGTATACTATAGGGGGAAGGTGGTGGCTTCCCTCAAGTTCAGGCCATGGTGAGTCTTGTGAGTCCGAATTTGCCCGTGGCTCGTCCTAACACCAAAAGTGCTCTAACTATGCACTAACCAACTTGTTGTTTGGGTTTGTGCAGGTCCATGTGAGTGATTAAGTGTTTGTTAATCTTCCTAATCACATCATGGAGCTCCAACATACCCCTCTACCCCCAAAGTGTTGCGAGCCAAGGAGCGTGTCCCCAACTCCTTATTCTTCCGCATTTGAATCTATCAAGGAGTTTAGGAACGCGTCAAGAGAGCTTCCAAAAGGACAACTTTGAGAAAAACATATAGAACAAAATGAGGTGTGATTGAAAACATGTTGGGAACACATTGGGAATTTGGTGGGAACAAATTGGGTACATATTGTTGGTACTCTTAATTGTGGGTTGCATTTTTTTAATTTTAGTGTTCAACTTTGGGCAAAACATATGGGATAAAAATGTGGTGTTATTTGGAACATCTTGGGGAACACAATGAAAACTTGGGGGAACTTTTTGGGAATTTGAATGGAAGATAGTGAAATAACATTGGGGACAACAAAAAAATTCATCCCCTTTCTTGTTCCCAACCAAAAAATACATGCATTTTTCTTGGGGAACACATTGGGAATTCAATAATACCAAGAATGCACCCCTATCCTCCCCAAAAGGAAAAACCTTGGGCATCTTGAGTTCATGTTGCATCACTTCATTGGTTGGTTGAGTATAATTTTTATTTTTACTTTTGTTTATCATCATTTTCAACCTAGGTTAATGGTATGTACATACAATTGGGGGGTTTATTTGCCTACTGAAATAGTTGAATGGCTTTAATAGATATTATATTGTTGATCAAATATGACAATTTTTTTGAAAATAGGCAAAAGGAAACTCATATGATGACCATAAACTAAACTTGAAATTGTGCTAAAATTGTATTTACTTAGATTCAAATATGGGCACATTAGGGTTTAGGGTTACCCACACCTATAAATTAAAAAATTTGTTGAAAGATGGATGGCCTCCCCCTTGGCCTAACTACATAGGTGAAAAAGGGTGCAACTTTTGTAGCATCAGGAATATATTGAGGAAGACCTTAGAACTTGGGGAACCCTTTGGGAACTTTATGAAATGGATTGGGAACAAAAAAACCAACAAATACCCATTAACTAGAAAAAAACGAAAAAAATCTTTCCCCCCCTTCCAAAAGGGAATTAAACTTGTCATCCCACCTTCTTTCAAATTTTGAAATGAAAATGAAAATGTATTGATATTTTCCTTTCCAACATGTTGAAATCATTTTTATACATAAAAAATAGTATCATGTTTGTATGAGTCACAAAATTGATGTAACTTCAAACACATATATAAAAACCAAAATTTTCATGACCAAAAATACAACATGATTGTTAAGGGAAATGTGTTGCCAATTGCAAGTCCAATAAGCATTTCAAAACATCTTCATGAAGTTTAGCACCAAATCACAAAATATATTTTATAATGATAATAGAACCATTTACGTAAAATAATTTGATAAATATGCACAATATTTGAAAGTTGTGACAACATATTGATATAGGCTTACAAGGACCCAATGCCCATTGCATGGTTCATTTGTTATAAGGATGTGTTTTTATCACCATTAACTAACAGATAAAATTGGTCACTGGGTAGTGAACTAGGAAATCGGTTTGGTGTCACATACATGTATTGATCCAAGTGGTTGTGGATTCAATGCACAATTATATGAATGAAAATTTGTACCCATAATTGTTAGCCAAACTACAATGCACATTATTGCACATGAATTAATCATTTACAAGTGTAGCAAGGTGGAACCTAAAAGGTTTGGAATCATTAGTAGCAAGTTGTGAAATCACATCTTCCAACTATTAGAAGGGTTTTAAAAAAAGAAATTATACACCTAAAATGGGTAAGAGATTGTCAAACACAATGATTAAATGGTGCTTAACATTTTTGCAAAAGCAAGCAAAGATGAAAGGATTGTGTTGGAAACAATAAAGTTAACATTTGTTGCAAATGACTATTTGCATAATTGGTAACACATCATGTTTCAAAATATGCTTGAAAAACATATTGTTTTATAATTAATATAAGAATGGTCAATGAGAGCAAAGGTTGCAATTGATTAAAGTGTGATCTTGAGGATTCAAGGTGCGACCAACATCATTCAAGGTATGAGTAGATGTTTAAGTCACACTTTTGACTATTTCTCCATGAATTTAGTCTTTCACATTGCAAACCTCGTTTTTTGAAGTGGTTCATGTTTATGGACATTAGAATATGATGCAAATCTTCCTTTGGGACAAACATGGGCTTGTTCCAAATAGGTTTTTTAACTACATATTTTGAAATATCAAGATGGAAAAAATGTGTGACCATCCATGGTTGCATTTTATTTATTATGTCAAAGGGAACATATTCTCCCTCATTATTTTTCCATGCAATAACTCCCACCAATTTTGTTCCATCACATTCTTTTTGTTTTCAAAGGTATTTTGCATTACATGATTTGTAAGAGTCTCCTTTGAATCCTTTAAGTTGTTGATATTGGTGCCATGTCCAAACTACAACAAATTCAATTATCCTAAATTAATATTAAAAAAATTCAAGGAACCTTAATAATGATACCTTTGTCCTACATGCAAAAAACCCTTCACCAACAATCAATGATCAATCCATTTAATGATCGATCTACAAGATTTCTATTATGCTTATTGTAAGTTGAGACATGTGAAGCATGTGATGTTGGGTTTCAACTATGCATGTGACTTTGTCCAAGGCAAACCAATGAAAGGTTGATTGTAGCAAGTTCCCTATTAATCCCTACTTGTACAAGACCTCAACTATTGAAGAAATGATACTTGAATAAACTTTTAATTGTAGCACAAGCATATGACAATAGAAAAAGGACAACATGTCCACCAACAAGTCTAACAATCTTTTACCCATTTTAGGTGTAAGGAATCTAGACAAATATAACACTTACGACCTTTAAAGTTGCAACATTTATTACACTTTCAAGCTCCTCTTGCAAAGTCTTTGCAATAATCACATCAAATGTTCACAACTATTATTTTTTTTAAAAATCAACATGTGTACATAACCATAACAAATGACATAACAATTGCAAGGGGAAAAAATTAGCATCAATGTGTCATGTCAAATTACTCCACAACAAGCTCCCAAATGTTTCTTCTACCTCCTCTCCAATTCATTCCAACCCAAAGTGGCATGCCACATCTCCTTTGCACTAGTTCATATCACCTACTTGAGCATTATTTAATTAGTTGACTTCCAACATGCTATCACGTTTTTCCAAACGTGAGTACTTCCTAGCTTTTCCTACATGACCATTTTGTATTTTCTCCAAAAAGTTTGTTGGGTCACATTAATAAGACCTATTGATATTATGAAACGCATCCAAACAAGTGCAACATTTTTGAATAATATTGATAAAACATTTGCCCAACTTCAAATGATATAATAGCCAACAAATGCAGTAATGTTTTCAGTTAATTTTTCCAAATTGGTGGCATGTTATTCACATAATAAACCATTATGGATATGCCAAACATGAATGTAACCTACAATCAACAAAATCTTACATGTTCCAAGGACTAACAAACAAGTCTAGAGCCATATAATGTTTAAAAAACAAAAGTAGTGCATCATTCCCATGAACTTTTTCATGATAAAATAAATAAAATCCACTTGCCACACAACCTAACCTTGAGATGCATGATACATCAAACAAAATGCATCATCATTCCTTGCAATATCTATAAATTTTTTTCCCCCTTAACCACAAGGAAAATTGATCAAAATGCCAAATTGATGAACATTGTCTTAAAAAGGTATACTCAAAGCTTGAAATTTTTGTTCTTGTAATCAAAGTCCCCTTTCTGCCTTTCCCAAAGAGAAAACCTTCTCTATAACTACTACTATTATATTTTAAAAAACATTCTCATTGTGTTCACTTGCTTGGCATGTATTTCCTTTCCTCCTTTTGCCACTACCACCCAAGCTTGTCATGACCAAGCTCTTTGAGAATCATCATAATTGTCACCTAGGCTTGCAATAATGCCCAAAGGACCAAGAGAATTGAACTTAATCCTCGTTGGAAACAAAAGTTTGGATGCACACTAAACATGGATATGTAGTGTAGAAAACCATAGATTGTAGTTGTTTTGCACATTCAACCACCTTTGAACCACAATAATTCTAGGAGGAGGTTCTCTAACCTATCAACACCAAAAAGCCCTCTCTACAACTTCATTCCAAAACAAACAAAAGAGCCAACCTCCTATGAACAAATTCCACTTCCTTCCCACCTTTCTCATAGGAACAATGTTTGAGAAAACAAACAAACAACACAAGCCTAGTCTATTGGTAATAAAGTTGTCGTAAAAAACCTCGTGCAATGTTCTTCCTCCTTATTCATTATTGTTGAGGACAATAGTTCTTTTTCAATAAGATTTAGAATTCTCCTCCTCTAACAAACACATCGGAGGTCACAAAACATCTCCTACAAACCCTGACCTAACAATCTCCTATCACTAAAAGACCAACAACAACAACACAAACCCTGACCTAACAATCTCCTATCACTAAAAGACCAACAACAACAACACAACAAAGCAAACCATATTACAATTCACCTAGGATCTACCTTGCTTTGCAACCTACCAACTTTCATTTTTTCAACCCAAAAAATAGAAGTCAAATTGGGGTGTTAAAAAAATTAAACCATCTTTTCTATATGTTGAACCTTTTCATGGTTACATGAAATTTTACTCTAGTGACGAGTAATCAGAATTGGTATACATGGGGTTATTTGGAATCTTTCGTATGGTCGTTCATGGACCATTCCAAAGACAATTTAAAAAATAACTATTGTACTACCTTTAACATTTCAGGATAAATTAAATTTATTTATTTTTGTTGAACTTTTGAACTTTTATTTATTATTTATGCCAAAATTTTAATAAAATCAAAAATTTCATTGTTAGGTTTGAGTCACCAACCTTCAACGACAATGACTTAAAATTGAGGCAATCTAGACACACTAGTCTATAGCATAACACTAACAAGAACATGTTTACTATTTTCTATAATCATTACATGTTGAAAATTTCAAAATAAAAAAACCAAGTGTCAAAGTTAAGATTTAAGATTTAATTAATTATTCAACAATTTGTTGCCAAAATGGTAAAGGTATAACAATACTTTATTTTCAAGCCTAACTACATTTTAAAAAAATAAATTGTTACCTTTTCATATGAATTGTCTTAATAACTATCTCTCACCTTTCTTGATAAATACCTCCATTTTATAACTACCTTGCTCTTTTCCCTTATCCACCAACATGGATATGAAAAAAAAAATTAACATGTATCTTTTCATGTCCATGAAATGTATATTAAATTAAATTAAATTAGACATTGACATAAATAATTATGAGTTATTGAAAACCATATGAAAACAGAAGATAAAATAAAATAGTTGATCGTCAATGGTAGTGCCTAGCAACGCAGAGCTCAAATTTTATTTAAAAACTGTTTGTCACCATTTTTCACCTGGGCTAATGGAATGCACGGGCAGTACCTCTGCGTGTATTGTGCAACAACAATCACCACCCGCAAAATGCCCATACACTGGATCCTCAAACCCTAAACCTTGGATGCTTACACCCTTATCCTGAATCCTGGAAGCACAAGGGACACAAAGGAAGATTCAGAGATCTTCTGAGAAAGTGGGACGTAGGGAGAGAGGGAGGGAGAAAAAGATCGGTTAAGATTGAGATTGTATTTGTGTGTGCTTGACTGATGGCAGTTGCGACTTGCGTTTGTATTTTGCAGCCATTTGCTGGTGTTCCTGTGGGGAGAGGAGAATATGGTTTCCTTGATGTAGGTTCTTCTTTTGAAGGAATTGTGAGACGAGAAGGTGGCCGCAGGCGAATAAGGTAAAAAATCAGACATATGCGACTTTCTTTGTGTTTTTTGTTTCTTCTTTCCCCCTTTTTCCTTCCAGTTGCAGCTGTCTGTCGAGTTTTTTTTTTATCTGAGGATTTTTTTCCACTTGGGATTTTGTTCTCTTTGCTACAGCTGCATGCATCAAGAGGAAATGTAGGGAAGGAATTCATTCTTGGTGGGTAATTCCTTTTTGGGTTCTTCATACACAGAGAGAGACAACGTGTGTGACCTTCTGAAAGTATGGCACCATTTTCCCTTTTTACACCATATGGAGCTGTGCTCTTTTTCAAAGTCTTTTGTTGAACCATGCTTATTTTTTGTAGGTTGGTGTGTGGAGCTTCATGGTTTGATTTCACCTCTGATGAGAGCAGTACAAGTTATGCCAGAGGAAAAATGAAATCCGGAGATTTTGCAATTCTTTCCCATTTGAAGGATCTTGGGTGTGGAGAAATTATTCGGCGTCCCCAAGAAGTTCACTTTAGTGGATGTATCAATGAATCATACACCTTCAATGCCACTGGTGGTGATTTCTTCATCAAAATAAACCGGTAGGTGTGTGTGCATGCTCATGCATGTGTGTGTGTGTGTGTGTGTTTTGTTTGAATTTTATTATCTTGCATTTGCTGTTCTTCCTATCTTCAAACCCTCTGAATCACTCATTCAACTATGGATGTTCTGGCCCATACAAAAAGCCTGACAGGCTTTCAAAGTTTGTCATACCATGCTTTTTTTGGTAATAGGTGACTTTTTCTGAGGGTCTGTTTGTTTCAATTGGATTGCAGGACCTTTGATGCCAGCAGCATGTTTGCAGGCGAATTTGAAGCGTAGGTAACACCTCTTTTCATTCCTTTCTTCAGCTATGTAGTTACAATGCCAGTACAACTTGACTATGAACAATATTTGTGAACAATATTTGTGGGTCTTGTCAACAACAGATGGTGGGAAATATTGTTGTTGCTGTGATGACAATGATGATGTTTCATGACAGGCTTCAACAATTACAAACTAAGGAAGTGATCTGTGTCCCTACACCTCTAGGGTACGGTAATTTGCCTGATGGTGGATCATATATCATCATGAAGCATCTGCAATTCAGGCCATTTGGGATGGTTAGTGATTCCTCTGTTTTTTCACCTCTTTATCTTATTTCCTCCAATAGTAGCAAGACCTGCCTTTCCTGTTTTTTTTCAGGAGCTTATGTTTCTTCTCCTGATTCCTATCATGATCTGATAATACATTACTGTGGAATTTTTGTAGTTGAGGATCATGTGGTGACTCTTTAGTTGGTGTTTAAATGCCTCAAGATGTAGCCAACTTGTTGATATTCACACTGTAAGAAGTTCAAACAAGCAAATACAGAGTTCTCAACTTGTGGAAACAAACAAAAAATTGCAGATGCAAGAGAGCAGTCAACAGGCCTTGGGTTGGAACTTAGCAATGCTGCATCAGGCTAATTCTGGGACTGTGTTTGGATTTCCAATGACAACAAGGTTGTGTTTTTGTTTGTTCCCACCTTGGGTCAAGTATTGGTCATTTGTACCTCACCCAGATCAATGAGGATATTGAAGTTCGCCTCATTCTTAAGGCTTGGAGTGAGTCTATGGAGACATTGATCAGTGCAATGTGAAGTCCCACAGGCTATGGCCCAGTCTTATGTTGAAATTTGTGTACTCATCAAGAACTGGTGTTATTTTTTGATATGGGAATTCATCATGCAGGCTTGGAGTGCTCCCATTAGACAACCGGTGGTCATCAAATTGGGCTACATTTTTTGTCCAGCAGCGGCTCAGGGACAGGTTTGAGGTGCGGAATTTTTCTGAGAATTTAGCAGAGAAAATGAATTGAATCTTGATCCAAGAGTAGGATGAATGGTGCCCATGAGTTGTAGGGCTGAAATGCCATTTGAACTTTCTGGATCTGCAAATGGTATTGAAAGATGATGAATAGTCTCATGGGTATCTTAGGATTCATTTGGAGAATGAACTACAAAATTAATGTACTCATGGTCCTTTTTTGGTTGGACTGCTTCTTCATAGAACAAAGATCAATTAGTGATATGATCCATTACACATATGAGAGGTATAATTGTTGACTTGAGTTCTTTAAATCACTTTTGAGAGATGTTTGATTACTGTGATGCAATTCCTTCTGAAGTTCAAGGATGGCCATTGGAAAATGGTAAAGTTTCAAGTTACAAATTTTATCTGCAGAGGGTGTACACCATTCTTGGCAACCAGAAGACAGAACTTGAGTGTAAGGGAATGAAAGTTCTTGAACATGCAACAGAAATTTTGGATACACATAAGATCAAACCCAGTCTTCTACATGGTGATCTTTGGGTAAATTATCTGTTCCTGCTTTGTTGGTCAATTTTCTGGGAATTGGAACTGGAAATGGCACAATACTGGACAGTGTCTTCAAGGGAGAAATTGTCTGTAGGGGAGACTACTCTTTAATACATTCAACTTTCATCTGACAGGGTATTTGGTACTGATCTTCTAACACGTGGCCACATATCATCAATGAGATTTTTTATCAGATGGGAAATTCAGGGCTTACACCAACAGGAGAAGTTGCAATTTTTGACCCAGCTTCATTTATTGGTGACGCTGAATTTGGTTTGAATTCTGCACCTTGATCAGTTTTAAACTTTGCTTTTTTATCCTCATGGCTGTAGTTGGATGAAAGTCTAGATATGGATCCTTTGTGTCGCTGATTCGATTTAGGCTAGATTTAAACCCATATAGCAATGAATCATGGTTTAGACCACATCAAGAACATGGACACTGAATAGATGAAGCCTTTTGCCAGTTTTCTTGTGCTGCATGTGTTGGCCATATAGCAGTTGAACATATGCTGCTATGTGGAGAATGGATTCCCACTAGTTGGGAATGATCTGGTCTTACTGTTGTTAACCTGTGGTGGGTGAGGGTTGCTTTATGTGAAGCTGATTGAAGCCTCTATTTCAATTGTGGCTTTCAAGCATTTGGAGTTTTCATTTTGCATATTGCTTTTTTGGGTGTTGCCTATAGATCTTGCATTTGAAGGTTGGACTCCAGTGGAACATTTTCCTGGATTCAGTATGTTCTTGTTACCCCTGCATCTCTTAGAATACTGTTGTATAAACTTGAAACTCAGCTCTGAGATTGCATCCACCAGATTGCCTGGAGACACTGTTGTCTAGAGATAGCTTGTCATGAACATGAAGTGTAGGTAGTGTTGAGAATTGACCCCTTTGAATCAGCAAACAAATCTGTTGAGGATTGGTTGCATCTTCCATGGTATGAGAGTTATGTGTCTGACAAGTGCAGTGCTCTGACTTGAATTATGTTCTGTGGGCATTTCCAGCTGCTGGTTTTTATGCAGCATATCATGAAGTGTTGCCACAAGTGGAGGGATTTGGAAAACGGCACCAGCTATACCAACTCTTTCACTTGCTAAATCATTTTCTGATATGTAAATTCCTCTCTTTATTGCCCTTCTGATTGATCCTGTCTTTGCTCTATTCTCATCTTTCATACTATGCTGCTGAATTTTTGAATGTGCTTGGGACACAGATGGAGGAGAGTATTACACCCATGTAACAGCCATGGTAGATCAGATTCTTCTAAATTGAGTTTAGTCATCTGTCTCATGGTCTGGTTTCTTCCAGCTGACTTCCAGAGTACAATGCAAACAGGCAATGTGCAGGTGTTTTGGAAATGGTTTTCAGAGTGTGGTGTTTCAATTTTTGAGCGTAATGACATGCCCTTTCATGCATCTTCTAATAGATAGAGAGAAAGGTAGTTGGATTGATGGTAGAAAACATGAAGGTTAAGAAGAACAAGCTGCTCACTACTCAATGGCTCTGAGGGATGATGGAATCATGTGACATAGTTAGGTGATTTGAACGAGAAATGAATTTGTTTAAGACCTGTTTTGGAAGCTTCAGTTCTTAATATGTGCTGCTTGGACAAGCTGTTGAACCCTAAACAAAATGCACAAGTAATGTGTCAAAACCTTGTCTGGTAGAATGACAAGGTGGTTAGTTTGGAGGGTATATTTGTGCAAAACTCATTACATCTTTTCTGAACCCTTGGTTTCTCTTGCAAAGTTTGTGCTTATTAGTTCTTTTTTGGGGTATCTCTTATGTTTTCTTTTGTCCTCCTTTTACATCAATGAACAGACTTCTTTATGTTTTCTGAGTTTCTGCCTCAAAATGGATTTGGAAATTGGAAGTTGGGGTATTTACTAGCCTTTGAACATCTCCACTGGCTCCTTGCAGTGTGTTTTGGATGTGAACGATGTCAATCTGTAGTGGATGGATGGGTGCTCCCATGAATCACCCTACATCCCTCTGATGCTGTCATGCTCAATCCCTTCAATCAAAAATTAATGTACATCCATTGGATATTTCTTGGTAACTTGGTTTTGTGCTGAGCATGCATGCAGCAGGCTTTAAAGCAGTAATCTTGATGCATGCCTTAAGAGCAAGAAAGCAACTCACCTGGTGGGCCAGAAAAGGACCAGTGGCAATATCGGGAACTAGACAGTCATAGTCCATTCCCTATAGCTGCCCATCTATGAGTCTCTATTTCTACTACATAATAACCCTGTGACTCCCAAGCCAAATTCCCAAAAATGTGTGTGACCAAACAGATAAAAACCTGGAGGAAACAGGAAATTGGAAATTGTGTAAAATTTGAGAATGCAAATTTGTAGATGTGAAAATGCAATGTATAGTTTGCCAACATTTAGGTTTTCTCTTTTAATTCACATTGACAAACTATCTACACGTTTAGTTGCAGAAGAAAATCTAGCAGTTGCCAGAGAAATACCAAACCAGGTAGTCATTGATTTTCGACATGCAATTCATGTTACAAACCAGATGAGACAGTTCTGTGTTGTGGCATGAGTTGCCAAAGGTTGACATGCCCCACATGGTTCAGTGCAATTTTCTACCACAACAAACCCACACATCTATTAAGAATCCTTCCTAACCAACCCAAATCTGTCCACTGCACTGACATTGTGAACCAGAGATAATTAGATTGTAGTATGGAGAAGTTGGCAACATATTCAAACTCCAGTATGGTTGTGCAAATGTGAACAGAAAGGCCCAAAAAATAAATATTTGTTTGCCTCCAGCCTCAACTGCTTTAAACAGCAAGAGCGTGAAATTCTGTTGCAAACTTACATGCAGAACTGAGACACTACAAAGAAATGTCTAGGAGTACGGAGAGGTGGACAGGTGTAATTTACCTATTTCATGTAACAATAAACTCACAATGTGATACGTGATAACATGTGCCAGATTGGACACTTGCCATATGGCCAGAGATGACCTACAGATACCTAGTGCATCAAAACAGTGTCCAAACACATTTACATAGAGATCCAATATGTGCACACACAAGGAATCCTGGCCTGTATCGCATCCAAAAGTGGAAGTGAATTCTCATCATTTTGTGGTGAAGCCAATTGACGTAGCAACAGCATTTGAAAATCATTATGCCCCATGTTACTGAAATCTGAGATGGATTTTGGAAAGATACCAAATAAATACTTGGCTTTCTTCATTTTTCTACCCAAATACCTTGTCAGAACCTGTAAGAACAGATCAGCAAGCACTACTGGGTCCTTGAAACTGATCATGGTGATCAGTCACTGACACTGAGGAACTACGAGAGTTTTAGCCCTGAGTCCACACAAAGGAGATCAATCAGCTCCACCCAAGTACATCTTCCCACATGAATTGAAAATAAGCACATCTTATCTCCATTCTGCAGCATGACCCATCACTAAGGTATAATTGCAAATTTGTTGCAGTGACAACAAGGTGAAATTTGGATTTTAACTCCTGTGGCATGCTGAGGTAGTAAGATCACATTATGTGTGTATACTACTACTTGATTTGTAAAATAGTACTTCAAACCCCTCTCCTGGGTTGATGAATTATTGGAATGATACAAAGGACTTAATAAAACTGGGTCCAAGGATATTGAGAGTCAAGCTGATTGAGTTTGAAATTGTTCTCCAGGGTGAAGGTCATGGAGGACACGAACAACTTCATCCATGTCCGGTCGTGATGCAGGTGCAGATGCCACACAGCGCATGGCTAATTGCAAGGCTGTGATTAGCTCCTCTTCAGATGGTGCAGCTGCACCCTTCATGAGCTCCAAGTCAAATACCTCTGCGGTCCAATTCTCCTTTGCAACTTCAGCCACATAGTCTGGCAAATCTGCTGCACCCTCCCTAGCAGTCACATCTGCAGGAGCTTTTCCTGCAGTTTCAAGCATACATAAAAGTCATATACTTGAGGAATTAGAACAACTGTTTTGTTGCCCGAGCATGATCTAAGATGCTCAAGATATGCATTTGGATCTCAAGACATTGTCATGGGATGCATGTAAACTCTTGACTTACAGGCTTGTGATCTCAGTTCATAACCCTGGGAATCTGATCTTCCATGACACATTCCAATGCAGCACATTCCAAAACTACTTTGTCAGCATCCTCAACTGATAGGTCCCTTTCACCCTTTGGACAAAACACTTCATAAACAACGATGGCAAAGAGAGTAGCATGACTTTTAATAGTGATCCACAAAGTCTGAAAGTTCAGGAACCTGTTTACTACACCTGTGAGGAGTTCAAGCAAGATGATGCCAAAGCTGTAGACATCTGACTTTGTTGAAGCCTTTTTGATCTTGGTGAGCTCTGGGGCACAATAGCCAAGAGAACTAGTAGTAGCAACAATATTGCCATTTGCAACAGGGGTCATCAGGCATGATAATCCATAACCAGATATGCAAGCATTTATAGTGGGATACATTGACGTGTCCAAAAGAATATTTGTTGCTGTGAGATTTCCGTGGACCATTTTTTCAACTGAATGCAGGTGTAACAGCCCATGGGCTGCCCCTGTTGCTATCCTTATCCTTTTTTCCCAGTCCAGTGTTGTTTCTGAGTCTCTAGCTGTGCAGCCCAGCCAACCCACATGTTAACCTTTCTCACCCATAGCTGCTCTTTCTTCACAGAGAAAGTTTTGCAAAAAGACATAAGAATAACTGTAAACTCAATTCCTTGTACACTTTCCTTCAGCGGAGGCTCACAGAGGTGAAAGAGTGTACGTACCATGCAGGAGTTCGGTCAAGCTTCTGCCAGTCATGTAATCAAAGACCAGAAGTTTTTCTTGCTTTGGACCCCAGTAAAAAGCACGAAGGGCAAGCAGATTGGGATGCCTGATTTTGCTAAGGATGTCCACCTCCTTCTCAAAATCTCTTTGGGACTTCACAATCCCCTCCCGCAAGCGCTTCACAGCAATGTTGTTTCCATTTTCCAATCTGGCCTTATACACAGTACCATAGATTGACTTGCCCAACACTTCTGCAGTTGCACACAGCAGATCATTGGCAGTGAAGCTTAGTGGCTCATCAAAGTGGACCAACTTGCCTCCCAGCTCCCCCCCACCCTCCTTCTCAGGTGATCCCTCCAATTTCCCTGCAGCTACTGAGGTGGCTTGTGGAGCTCTAAAACAGCAAAGGCACCCTAAAATACACCCAACAGCTATTGCAGCTAATGAACTTGCCAATGCAATGAAGATGATACTGAGATTACTGAGTCGTGGCCCCTTGTTTGAAGAAGATACAATTGGTTGTAATGTAGCCGCCACTGGTGCAGGATGCACTGCAGGTCTTGGTGCAGTGCTGTTCAAGATAGGGCATGCACTTAGTCCCAAGTAGCCACAAAGACCAACATTCCCAGGTTTGAAGGAGGTGAGATTAAATCTATGTGAGAAAGATGGTACAGGACCACTCAAGTGGTTGTAGGAGACATTGAAGCTTGTGAGCTCGAAACTCAAAAGATGGGGAGGAATCGAGCCACTCAAATTGTTCTGTGACAAGTCAAGAGCTGTGAGATCCACCAAACTGGCAAATGTAGATGGAATGCTTCCTTCCAGCTGATTGTTGGCAAGATTCAGACTCTGCAGAGTGAGCAAATCTCCGAGTTGGGCAGGCAAAGAGCTTGAGATGTTATTGTTGTTCACAATGAGCTGCTGTAAGTGGGATGGGGTAGACCAGTTGGCTGGCAAAGCTCCTGAGAGTTGGTTATGAGCCACATTGAGATAATTCCACTTTGTATTTCTAGCCCATTCCGGTGGAATTGAGCCACTTAGATTATTGAAACCTAGGTTAAGAAGAATAAGATTACTGGCATTGCCAAGATCTGCAGGGAGAGAACCTGAGAGCATGTTGTGGCTGATGTCCACTGCTTGGAGAACAGGTAAGTTGCCCAGCCCTAGAGGCAGAGGACCAGAGAACTGGTTATTGAACAAAGCAAGACCACCCAGGGTGACAATAGTGGCAAGGGTAGATGGAATGGGTCCAGTGATTGCATTGTTGTGGAGACTAAGCTTTCGAAGTGCTACCAGCTGACCCACTTCTGGGGCCAGTGTTCCGCCCAGTCCCTTGTCCGGCAATGCTATTGCAGCAATATGACCTTTTGCACACTTGATGCCAGTCCATGTCCCACTACATGTGCCCTCTCCACTCTCATTCCAGCTTCCTAATGCCTTGGTAGGATCCGTGAAAGCTTGTTTTATTCTCAGCAATGCAAGAACCTCTTGGGGTGAAGCAGGGATTTGATCCGTCGTTCCATCTCCTGGAAAGTCATCTGGTGGTTGCATTGCCACCATTTTCAGCTGGAAGCAGCTGCACCACCACAACAGTAGGAAGCGCAACAGCAAGAAACATCTTATGCACTTTTCCTGACCCATTGTTGCATGCATGCCACAATCTCCTCTGTCTCTCTTTCTTTGTTGCTCAACTTCTAAAGCTCAAACAATGAACCCTTTTCTCTCTCTCTCTCTCTCTCTCTCTCTCTCTCGTCCATTCTTTCTCTTTCCCGCCGTCGTCGTTGCAGCGGTACGCAACTGCATTAACAAAACACCCACGTCGTCTTCTGTGCAGCTACAACAGGCAGCGACGAGCGCTCGCCGGTGGGAAACTGAAAACAGTGCGCAAACAACAAGAGAGCCGTTGCGAGGGAGGAAGGGGGGAAGGGTGGACATTGAGGCAGGCCTAATTTTTCTGAGCTTGGATTGGTCGCCCAATTTTTCCAAAAAATTGTTGCGCCACGTGTCTCTTGCCAGGCTTTCTTATCGTGTTGCCCATCCCTACAGCGACCGACCGCCGACTGTCGTTCTCGATTTTGTTATAATAATATTATCTTTTTTAATTAATTCTAGTTTGGTACCTACTGCCGTCTCATATTGTTACCATCTTATTACAGTCTATACTTCCTACAATAGTCATTTTGAAATATTTGTTTATATTCTCTGGATTTATCCAGAGTCTATGGTTTCAAGCGGTTCATTATTTAAATCATTCAAATTATTACTATTTTTATACCTGTCGAAAAAATAACATGAAAAGACGCACTGTGCTTTTCACCCCCAGCATAAAATGATCGCCATAAAATCAAAGTCAGGTTTTGATGGCAGGTGCCTACCAGGTGCTTTCATTAGTACCTTTTTGAAGTGAGTGGCATCCTACCCCATTGTCAAAATGTGTGCATGCGAGTGAGTGAGAGAATAGGGTAATTGTTAGTAAAATCGTTTTTCCCTTCCGATAAATATTGAAGGGAGTAGTGATAATTTTGGTTTTATTTTATTTTATATTGAAATGACAATGTATCAATGCATCATATTTCATCATGCATCATGTTATATCATCAACATAAATCTTACGGTACATATATGTATTGTGTAAGGAAGGGTGGGAAATTTTCAAAATGATTACATGGATAAGAAGCTTTATAGTTAAACATATAAATGTTTATTTACTATATTATAATTATTGGTAATGTATCAAAAAATATCAATACGTTAAAATTTCGAAATAAATGGATAAAATATTATCACATTTCCAAGTTTATGGGTAAGTCAAAACAATTGTTAATTTAGTACCAAACCACCAATTTATTGTTGACACATGGTGTGAACAATACATTGAATATATTACTAATATTTCACACTTGAGAAATAAATGGTTACATATGAAACCTCGACACTTGGTATACATTTAACATCACTTTTCAATCATAACTAACTATAATTTACCATTTTTTTGGTACATTAAGGATTTGTTGATACATTGAGGATTTTCCAACCCATCTAAACATAGAATGAGCAAGAAAAATTTCAAAATAAATGGACAAGAGGTTGCCACATTTCCAAGTTTATAGGTAAGGTAAAACAACTATTAATTTAATAAAAAACCATTAGTCTACTATCAACATGTGATGTGAACAATACATTGAATGTATTATATATATATTTTCACATTTGACAAATAAACCCAACATATGAAATTTTGATACCAAGTATACATTTACCATCATTTTTCAATTATAACTAATTACTATTACCATACATTACTGATACATTAAAAATGTATTGATACATTATGGACTTTTCAACCCATCTAAACATAAAAAGAGTGGGAAAATTTTCAAAATAGATGGACAAGCAATTCCCACATTTTCAGGTTTATAAGTAACATAAACCAACCATTAATTTAGTAACAAACCATTAATTTATTATCAACAGATGATGTGAACAATACATTAAATGTATTATAAATCTATTTTCACACTTGAGAAATAAACCTTACATATGAAAATTTGACACCAAGGATACATTTACCATCATTTTTAAAATATAACTAACTATTATTAACCATATGTTACTAATACATTAAAGATTTATTGATATATTAATAATCTTTTGATACACAAAGGCTTTTCCAACATGCCTAAACATAGAATGAACAAGAAATTTGCAAAATAAATGGATAAGAGGTTGCCACATTTCCAAATTTATGGATACAAAGTAAAACAAATGTTAATTTAATGAAAAACGATTAATCTATTATCAACATGTGATGTGAGCAATATATTGAGTATATTATTAATATATTTTCACACTTGAGAAATAAACCTTACATATGAAATTTTGACACCTAGTATACGTTTACCACCTTTTTTCGATTACAACTAATTATTACTAACCATATGTTACAAATACACTAAAGATTTATTAATATATTAATGATTTGTTGATACACTAAGGCTTTTTCAGCCCACCTAAACATAGAATGAGTGAAAACTAAACTCAAAATAAATTGACAAGAGGTTGCCACATTTTGAAATGTATGGATAAAAATAATAATAATAATTAATTTAATCAAAATGCGCCAGTATGCTACTAACATGTGGTGCATGTGAAGAATACATTGAATGTAAATTACTAGTATTTGACACTTGAAAAAAAAATCTCTACATATGGGGAAAATTTGAAACATGGTATACATTTCCTACCACTTAAAACAATAGCCAATTATTATTTGCCATGTATTTTTCATACATTAAGGAAATTTTCAACATGCCTACACATAAAAAGGGTGGGAATTTTTTCAAAATGTCGCTACAAGAAGTTGCCACATTTCCAATTTTATAAATAAAATAATGTCACTGTTAATCTACTCAAAACACCAATACGCTATTAACACATGGTGTGAACAATACATTGAGTGTATTACAAGTAATCCACACTTTAAAAATGAATGGCTACATATTAAAAATAACACATGTTATATATTTCCCACCACTTTTTGACTTTAAATAGTTGATATTTGCATTTTTCAATCTATTATAAATATATGTTGAACTTTCAATTAGGATTATTTTGCAAATTAGGGTTTGGGGTCACATTTTTCAAGCTTTTGCATATCAAGTGACATGAACCTCCTCTTCACATGATCTTTTTGTGTTATTTCAAAAGTGTTTTGAAACACATTTTTGACATTTTTACAAAGTTTTCACATGTCATCATGACTTAATTCCATGTAAATGAAAGATTTACCATTTTTTAGCATGTATGTTGACTATCACAAATTTGAATGTAAAATGCATAGACACTAATATCCTCTACAATGGTTTTTACATGCATGGAAGGGAAGTTGTTACACTTGTATGGACATGGGCATCAAGTTGAATTGTGTGCATTATAAAAATGTAGTTCAAAGACCACCATATGGACCTTTTGATCATGAAGATTTGTTGTGGAAAGTTGTCATTCGACACATTAGGATGCAACAAGGCCCTCACTTTGTTGAAGTTGCATTCATCCCCACAACTCAAGTGCTTGATTTCATAGCTAGTGAAAAAAGGTCAAGATGGTGGATTTGTTAGTTTCCACCTTGGGGGGGATGGATTGCATTTTGGGAATGGAATTCATCACCCATAACAATGTGCTCATAAAAGGGCACAATAGGCTAGTTAGAATCCCATCCAAAAATGGGGTTGTTTTAGTGAAGGCATATGAAGCGCCTAGTGTGGGTGGATCCACCATCCACTTGATGTTAGGAAAAACTATGGAAAAGGAATGCATGGGAGGTTATGGCATGTTGTGTGTGATGTGTGTGTTGGATGAGTTTGAACCAAAGGAAGTTACCAACTTGGTGAATTCTCCCAAGTGCCTTAAGCGAGTATTGGATGAATTTTCGGATGTGATGCCCAAAGAGTTGCCTGACGAGTTGCCCTCGAGAAGACGAATCAACCATGCAATCGAGGTGATGATTCACAATATAATAATTATGCCTTCTTCACATAACATTGCTACCTCCTTATGTTGTTGTAATGTTGATTTTTTCATCCCTCAAGTCACAATTTTGAGGTAAGATTGCAAACCCGTTCTAAACATAATAGTTAAAAAATTATATGTGGTTAGTACTTGTAAACCATGAACCAACTTTTGAATCCGCTCATAATAAACCTCCACCCTTTTAGTCTCTTATTTCATATTCTTCAACTCCATGTATATTTGTTTGTCATTATGAGTCTTCCGATGACGTTTGCAAAATGCCTATGTAAGTTCCAAAAAACTATAGTGAAGGACTTTTAACATGTAATTATGACATTAGTCCAATGTTGTATCTATTAGCATATAATTAAACGCATTGATGATATACTCTTTAAAAGTCTCTACATTTGTTTTTACTACAAAATTGAGCATTCTGACATGAACATATGGATTAACATCTTTTTTGAAATCAAGATTTTTAAGAGCTACTTTGTTTGGTTTAACATAATGGCCATATTTGTGATTAAGAATTTGTGTAATTATAGCAAATGGTTTTTAATATCCTCCTCTTAAATTTGTTACATCTACATTTCTATACCTTCTAATAGCCATTGAATTCATCAATGGTCAATCTAAATGTTCACATGAGTAGTCATTATCAGATTGGTAAACACCATATGAGGTGTCCTAATAACTCCAGTAGTTACTACTTCAATTTAAATTCTTTGTTTTCAAGACTCCACCCAATCCACTATCCAATTTTCCTACGGATCTAATTAATATTCCCCTTCTAATAACATCCATGTTAGGTGCAACAACTATTTCCACTCTTGTGGTTGTTATACTCACATCAAGTAATTAAGTAAATCCTACTTTAACATGTCATTTTTGGGTTTCAACAATTGTCGTTTTTGATACTATTAGTGAAGTTATGGTTACCCATTGGTATCCATTATGGTTTAGAATGTGGATGTGAATACACCTCTACTTCTTTGCTCCTAATTTGAATAGATGGATGAATCTATTGACTCTATGGTCCCAATTGACTTCCAAACTCCATGTCTCTTAATCTATTATGGAATACATGAATTATTGGTTCATGTTCCTATGGTTGATCCATTAATGTTATTGCCACATTTTGTAACTCCACATGTCTAACAATACATGTTTTGATGTGAAAAGGCACAAAAGGACAATCCATGATTGCATGTCCTTCTTCCTCACATAATGCACATACCTTTGAAAGTAATCTGATTATCTTCGAATCCATAGATTCATGATCCTGTTTTTTGGTTGTACCTTATTTGTTCCAACTCTGGATTCCCTTGATGTGAATATGACTATGGTATTTCATCCAACACATTCACTTGTGCCTATGTATATTCAGATGATCGTGGGTAATTTTTCTGAGTCTCTTCAACCACATCGATATTGATGTTTTCTTCTACTTCCCAGTCTTCCACTAGTTCATAGTAATCTAGAAACACTGAATGATAGATAAACTTGGGTTGTATACTTCATGTAACATCCCTTTTTAAAAGAATCACCAACTTTGGACTTGAGATTTCCTATGGGTTGATTAGGTATTGTAGAAGTCCTTGTTCCATTTTTATCTTTTTGACTTTAAACCACATATTGTGGCTAAAAAGTATATTGCACCCACTTATTTTGGTGAGTGGTCGATTGCATCTTTCTTTGTGGAGATCATTGTCTATAACTATGTCTTTTCTAAAGGCCCCTAATCCCTACTTCATGTCATACCACCTCTTTTGGTAGAAACGACCTATGCCTTGTAGGTTTTTCCTTTGTTCTCATAACTCATCTATCCAACATCAAATCTCGATATGGGGTTTCTATAAGCCTTGCATACTCTTCTCCATTTTCAATATTTTTTTCTATTTGTTTTATAGTGATTTGATGATTTTCCTTCCAATCCAATTGTCGTTGTAAACTTCAAATCACCATACAATTCATTTTGTTTCACAATCATTTGTCTTCAAAATCTGCAGATCATTCTACAGTCCTTATGGTGTCAACCACTTATACCTTTGAAACTTTCTAACATACCCTTCTAAATTCGAAATTGAAAAAAAAACCACTCATTTGAACATTATCCTCTACCATATAACAACAAAAAAATGTAGAAAACCTTCCCATTATTGTAAGAGAATTTTTTAAAATATCCCCGCAGGATGGTCGCCAAATGGTAGAAGTGAAATTTAATCCCTACAAAATTATTTCACACTATGGTAACAACAGATTTGCAATACAATATGCACACTCATAAATTTTTCTTTGATTTTAAACACACTAGATTATGCATTTCATTAAAACACCATATTCATGGTTATTTCATATAACTAGAATTTGCACTTCACAGTAAATGTTGAAAAATCCAAAGACAAAATTACAATTCATTACATTACCATTTTGATATTCCAAAACATTTACACAACAATATGGACATGGAAATCACTACAAAAGTCTATACTTTTTTATTTTACTAAAAAGAAAAATCCATTTAAATTATAGCAAAATTCAATGTTATGTGGAAATGAAATAAAAAATAAATAAAAATATATGTGGTTTATCCAAAAACAAAATATGTGGTTTTCTATTACCAAGTACCTTCATTTCCTCCAAATTGTGTGTTTAATAATCCTTCATGTTTCCTAGATCTTCCCCCTTTGGGCAATCCCAAGCCGATTGGTTTTGCCATAATTATTTTACCCAACAAAATTTAATTAGTATATATTTAACCATTATTTATTTATATATGGTTAATTGAACCATTATTATTTTAAAAAAATTGTCGGTTTAACCATTATTGGTGTTCCCATAATTACTTTAATTGCAGTTGGTTTAGGCATTATTATTTTACAAATCATTATTTTTTCCTAGGTTAAATTTGCCTAGGAATTTAGCCATTATTAGTTTTGCCATAATTACTTTAGTTGTGATTAATTTAACCATAATTAAAAATTCCCACCTATTTAACTTATGCAATGCAAATATGTGATTAAATAGCCTAAATAAAAATAACTTATATGTAGGAATATTTATTTATACATACCCTACTTATCCTCCACCTATTTACCCATACTTTAGCCTATAGGTAACCTAGTTATACAAGTTAGGGTAGGCCATTTATATACCTATGATACATTAGTAGTTAGTTAACTAGTTATTTACCTAAAATACATTAATGAATGTGTAATTAAGTAGTCAAATATTAACTATTACAAATACATTGTTGATAATATATAATGAATTAGGTCAAATTTGTAAATATTAGTTATAATTTGGTTGTAATTATCAATCAACAATATAATACATTATAACTATCGTGATATTTTATATAATTCAAGGATTTATAATATGGCTATAATTATTAATTATAACTAAATAACTATACATTAAATATTTTTTATTTTTATTTTTATTTAATTAACATACATATTTACGTACCTCTTTATTTATTTATTTACTTAATTTATGTATATTACATAGTTATTTATGAATGATGTTGTGTGAACTAAAAGGTTTTAGTGTTGTGTGGACATGAAAATGTTTCTCCCTCCCAAAAGTTTGTCCCATATTTTTTGTCATCCTTTCCAAATGATGAGCAATATAAATAAATGCACCATAAGCATCCAAAACATAAGAAATATTTTTAAAAGGAAGGCGATTTGGGACGAGCCATTGAAAAGGTTTAACCTTAAAAGGTAAATTCAAAATGAAATAGGATTTTCCTACCTAGGTCATCTAAGTGTAGACTTAATCCAAGTGATGTACATTTAAGTCTAGTAAAGGTCATAGCATAGGTTGCCCTAACCTAATTTAGGCTTCTATACCTAGTCGCTAATTATAGGTTGTTACCCAAATTTGGTAACAAGTTGATAATATAAACAAATTGTTAAACCTAACATGTAGTATTAACCTAACCAATTAACTAAACATGGTAGGTAATGACTAGGTTAAGAAGATAGGTTAACGTGTTAATTAACAGGTAATCGGTAGAACTTGTACTTGAAAAAATCGATAGTTGGACATGTAGTTAAGTAGAGTGTACCTTTTTTGAAATTTTGGATTATTAGTCTAGGTATTGGCTAATGATTGTTTATAATGGTCAATTATGACTATTGTATTTTGAATTGGCTAGTATAAAACTAGGAGGAAAAACCTATTGAAGGACTTTTGGATTTCATTCATGATTATGTGTTTCATTTTTCAATTATGGAACATGTATCATTTTTCTTTCATCGTATTTTGTTCAAGTTTGAATAATTTGTGTACATTTTAATTTAGGATTTGTAGTAGCTTAAGTTTTATTTTGCGTGTTGTATGTACTTGTTATTATTTTAAGAACATGTTGTCGAAAAATCTAAAGGTGAATTAACCTTAATGGGAATAGAAAAACCTCATTAACATTTGGCGACCATAGTGGATCAGAATTTAGAAGTATTCACACTTATAATTTTTGGTTAGATTTAGTAGTTTAGTAGATCAAGGTTGAAAAATGATCATGCTTCAAACTTTAATTTGTCACATGTTTGTTTGTTTTGTGTTAAATTTAAGACTCAAGTTTCTAACCTTGATTTGGTTTTGAAACCTTAAGAATAGGGTGCAGTTAGTGTAGAATTTTTGAAGATAGATAGGTGCCCAATATGTAAAAGAAGTTTTATACAACTTATGATTACTGGGAGGGGTCTTTTTGAAAAAAATAAAAATCTATTGTTCAAAAATAATGCAAATTTTCCTAAAACTTGTTGATTTCAGAAAATGTCAAAAGTAGTTACTAGAAGTCTTAGAAAATAGTTGAAATAGGTTAAACATCAACGTGTTTAGGAACATGCACAAAAACAAAATGAACATCAAGTGCAACCTATGGGAACTTGTGAATGCACGAAACATGGATGTAACACAAAGGGGATAAGTCAATGAACAACATTAAAATGTAACAAAACCAATTGTGCAAAGAAACTTAGTAGCACTTTCAACCACTCATCAAGAAACACCACGAACAATAACACAACTAAGGGTGTTGAATGTTCATTATGATGACAATCATGAACTTATTTAGCCATTTGATGAGGTCGTATTTGTTTAACAACCATGGCAATTTGTAACCCCATGGTACAATCTACTCAGAACTAGTGCATCTACACCAATTATAACATTTGCTAGTTTTCAAAACCAACCTTCATATACCCAAATTCATTTTGTACCCACTAATTCAGAGATGGAACGACTTCACCTACTCAACAGGTTGGAGCAACTTTGTCATGTCGATCGAAAACCGTCTAATCAATCAATTTTTATACCACATGTAGAACATGTTAAACGCAAAGCAACACCCATAGTTGTTCAACATGGAGTTATTTATCCACAAGGCACTTGGCTAGCAAAATCAATACTTGGTCCAGGTGAAAGATCACAAGTTCCACATCATAGACCAGTTTCAGGAATAAACAAAGGTGTTGGAATTATAACTTGTTCATATTGTTATCAAATGAAACACATGTTCAATCGTTCCCCATTTGTTGATGATAAATTAAAGTAATCATTTAAGGAAGAGGTGATGAATGTTCATTAACATGTTCTTCCAACCACTACAATAGTAGTACCCAATGTGTTTGTATTAGGAACAAAAACCATGAATCCTAATATAGTTCATACAACAATACCTGTTAATTATTAGATAACTTGGTTACACCAATTGTACTAGGTAAAACTAGTGTGTTATATACTTCAACATACCCAATGTGGTATAATGTCATACCCCCTTTTGTGCCTTTAGATCCTAGTTTGTATCAAGCAAATCCAACTAGAACAAAAGGACTTGATTCCTCAATCTTTAAGAATTATACAAGTTATGTACTTAGGAATGTGTACCGAATACCTAAACAACATGTTGTGCCACCAACATATATACCATATTTTGTTGGCAATCAATTTCTTACATTGGTTTAATCAACGACTAGCAAAGACAGATAACCTATTCAGCAACATGTTAGTGCATAAGTGCCAACCATTATACAAGTTACTACTAGTTTACCAACTCATATACCCAGAGGTTTTGATCACCAACCACCAAATGGAAGACAACCTGGAAATTCACTTGGAGGAAGTTCACTTATACGAGATTAGTTGAGAGAACCACCTTTCAATCCACCTATTGGATCTTTTGGATGACCAACACTTAATCCATGTATGTTTGTACCACCATGGTATCAACCACTTGTTGTGCAACTTGTTTAAAAACCAACCACTAAACTGCCCTACAAGAAGTTACAATACCCAATCTATGTCAAATACACTAATCTAGATGCTCACATTAGAATATTCAAGAAGGCTGTTAAAGTTAATGGTGAAAGTGGAGATTGACATCATCAACTTGTTTGGTTTTACTCTTAGGGGTAATATTTTTGAATGGGGTGAAAACTCCGTTCAAGACCATTTAAACTGCACTTTTGAAGAGTTGGAGCAAGCATTTTGCAAGTGATTCAAAATTGTAAATAACAATGAAGAGGTCTACATGCAATTGCGTAACATACAACAACAAATCGTAGTTGAGGTTTACTATGAATGCTTGTTGAAATTAGCTAATTGTTTACAAGTTAGAGCAACAAATGTTTTTTTAACCACTATTTTCAAGGTAGGTTTATTACCTTACCTAATATTAACAACTGCAAGTACGAAGATAAATATTTTAATCAAACATATAGAAACTATACTATAGTATGTGAAGAAAGTGGACATGTTAGTTTGAGTTATAATGATCTACTAATTACACCAGAGGTTAATGTAGTAGTTAAACCTGTAGTACCAACTATTATAGTTAAATCAACATTAACCTATACCAATTGTGGTAAAATTAATCATTCAATGGAAACCTACATGACAAGAAAATAGAGGTATTAGTTGTGCCAACTGTCATAGTTAAATCTACAAAACTTATAATAGGAACAAAAACCCAACCTATTAAATCAAGAAAAATACCTACTCATCATCCCTATATAATGTTTTTTAGCATAGAACGTAGGTTTGTAGAATGCCCCAAATAAATAAAAGTACAAAACATCTTCAAAACTAAACATGTTAATTATAATGCCACAATAACACTTAAACCATCTAAAACTAACAATGTGCCAATTAATGTGTAGTTGTTGTTACCACTCATAGTCAACAATCAGAACAACATGTGTTCAAGGAGAGGGAGCCAATTAAAACTAAAGGGGCTGGAGAACGACAATAAGAAAAGTGTTTACGAGATTTTTTCATTGAAACTGCTAGACAACTACAACATAATGGGCCTTAAAAACAACCTACTACTATTAATGAGGGTTCATCAAAGAGATTTTGGGTTGAATTGCCTGATAATTCAACCATGACTCAACCAACTATAAGTATTCAAACTATGAAGTGAATCAACAACCTGTCATTTCAAAACATGTTACTATAGAGAAGACTTTAAAAGAAATTATAAGAACTATCAACAAACAAGTTTTGGATACCAAGTATACATTGAACTTGGGACAATTATTACAGGCAATCCTTGATATCAAACACTACATTTTTAACTCAATATGATCAAAACTTAGTTTACTAGAATTGGTAATTGCATCAGTTGCCATTGATCATCAAATGGTAGTAATACAAATTCAAGTAGGGAAGAACTTCATTGAAGACATGCTTCTAGATGGTGGTTTTGGAGTTAATATCATTACAAAAAAATTGAGGATATAGTTAGGTTTGTCAAAACCAAAACCTGCACCTTATAACCTACGTATGGCTGATCAAACCATTGCAAAACCCTTAGGTTTGATTAAAGATCTTAGAATCCTTGTTCATGGAATTCCTTATGTAGTGACTTTTATTGTAATTCAGAGTAGTGTGTTAGACTCCAACGACTCTGTGTTGTCAGGTTATCCTTAGTTAAAGGATGTTAAAGTGTCTCATGATTAGGGCAACAACATTATTATTATACAAGGAGCCGATACAATTAAAACCATACGTGTTACTAAGAAACTTGGAGCACCAACTAAGCGTCTAGAAGTATTAATTTGTTATGATTTCCATTTTGGAATATTTGACGAAGAAAAGGATTTGATGTTTGCTATAAAACTAGGATTGTTTTCAATAGGAACCATAGTTATTCCTACATCAGTTTGGTCAAATCAACCCATTAAGTTGATTACATCAACATGTTTAAATTTAGTTGAACAAGTTAATAAACCTATTGAGCCTATGTATAAGCCACATGTTTCGTATGATATACATGTCAAATTGTGCATGTACAACATGTTAATATAACTATACCCCTTGATACTTTCCAACAACATTTATTATAGGTGTTTTTCCAACTTGACGTAAGAGAAATGGAGATTGACAAAACATTTGTTCGAATCAAAGTTCAAAACCTTCACATTACGAGATGGATTCTCACTCAAAAACAATTGACCAACATCAATTTGGGTTTAAAAAAAAACCTGTAATAGGTTGAAATCAGTGTAAATCTAGAACCTATTGTCAGTCATCAACTAATTTAATTGTTAAAGGAGTTCAAGGACATTTTTACCTAGACTTATAAAAATTTGAAGGGGAATACCACCTAAAGTAGTTCAACATTGTATTGAGTTGGACACATTGATACCACCTACTTATTGAGCAAGGTAATGGTTAAATCCTAATTATGTAGCCATTGTCAAACAAAATATTGATAGATTGCTTGTTACATGTTTTATTATACCTGATGAATAAACTATTTGGCTATTGCCTATAGTTGTAGTGCTTAAGAAAAATGGAAAATTCAAAATTTGTGTGGACTTCAGAAAGCTTAATGCAGCTACTAAGAAAGATCCATACCTGTTACCTTTTACTGATGAGGTTATTAACATTGCAGTTGGACATGAAGTTTATACATTTTTAAATGGTTTTTCTAGATACCATCAAATTTCCATAACACCAAAAGACTAATACAAAACTGCCTTTGTTACTGATTGGGGGGCTTTTGTATGGGTTGTAATGCCTTTTGGGGTAAAAATAGACCACCTATCTATCAAAGGACAATCACAAAAACTTTTTGTGAATACATTGATGTGTTCATGAAAAAAAAATTAAATGATTGTACTATTTTTAATGACCTTTCCACTCATTTGGAGAAATTCATAAAGTGCTTTCTAAAATGTAGAGAGTATGGAATTAGTTTGAATCCAAATAAATGTGCATTTATGGTATGTTTTAGAACCATTTTAGGATTTGTAGTGTTCAAAAAGGGGAAGACACTTGATCCTAAGAAGATAGAAACCTTAGTCAAAATGCTAGTGCCCAAAACACCTCAGGAGAATCAAGTCTTCAATGCAATGACCCAAATTTACAAATGTTTCATAAACAATTTGGCCTCTATTATGGCACCAATTGCCAAGTAACTTTGAAAAGCTAAAGTGTTCGAATGGATTATTGAATGTCAAACCACTTGGGAGGACATCAAAAACCAATACATTCAAGCTTTTATATTTATTTGTCCTAATTGGGAATTGGAATTTCATGTTCATATTGATGCATTTCAGTTAGCAATAGGGGCCATATCAACCCTAAACCCAACAAGTAAAATAGATCAACTTGTTATGTACTCATCAAGATTGTTTAATTTTGTTGAGTGAAACTATACTACTATGAAAATAGAGGCTTTAGCTATAGTTTATGCTTTACACAAATTTAAACATTACTTATTAAACAACATGTTTACATTCTTTGTGGATCACATGGCTTTAGTATATTTAGTTAACAAGCCACAAGTTTCTGGTAGGTTAGCTAGATGGCTTTTATTATTTCTGGAATATGACTTCAAAATTATTTACAAACTTGGTAGATCCCATCTAATGGTAGATGCATTGAATAGATTACCCAACCACACTAAACTTGTTGGAATACTTGATCAAACTTGTGATGTTTACATGTTTACCTTACAACTTGAGTGATTACAGAGTGTGTATGAATACATATTAGGAATGATTTATTCCTTTTTAAACCATTTGTGCTTTAAAAAGGAATATTGAATAAATTCAAACAAGATAACAGGTTTTGTGGAGTTTTGTAACCAAAATAAATATCCATAGTTTTACAAGAATTACATGGAGTTGTAGGAGGGAATTTCTCTTCTAATATCATTGTGTGAAAGATCTTAGATGTTGGTTATTAGTGGCCAATGATGAGTTAAAACGGTTATGAATATTATCAAACATGTGACCAATGTCAAAGAACAAGTAACTTATTGACCCAAAACTTGGCCAAATTATATTGGAAACAAATTGAAAACAAGTAAGAAATGAAAGCTTCAAGGTTCATGAAATGGAACAATTCTATTACAAGAAGATTACAAAGGTTGTATGCTTCAAATGCTACAATCACAAAATTATGGCTTGTAACAACTAACAAAGGTTGAAGGTTCTATGTGCACTCAATTACCATGAAAGGAGATAATGAAAGACAATTCAAAACCACTCCATTATATACTATCTTTTAACCCTAAAGTAGCCGCCACTTAACCCTAACCTAGCCGCCACTTTAACCTAGCCGCCACCAAACCCGAACCCTAGCCGCCAAACCCTAAATAGTCTCCATTTCTAAACCTTTACCTAACTACTACAAGGATGTAAATACTATTCATCCTTTTGATGAATGTTTAACACATTCATCAACATTGGGAATTAGAAACGAATATTATTTCTAACACTCCCACTCTATGAAGTTTTTAATCCAAACATGTTTATCAACTTATGATGTCGTTATTTTGATAATGCTTTGGTAAGCACATCTGCCACCATGTGTTCCGTTGGACAATATTCAAATCGAACTTCTCCATTTTCAACTCATTCTTGAACAAAATGATGTTGTACATCGATGTGTTTTGTTCGTGCATGGTGAGTGGGATTCTTGGTCAATGATATCGCACCTTGATTGTCGCATCGAATCACCATCATTTTCTTCTCCTCCATGTATCCTAAATCCATCATCAATTTT
>Ga0116228_10000468_pt1 | contig 30687 bp, 27 predicted proteins | sample S1TSphfallax_2_FD_89694 | JGI IMG/M metagenome (GOLD analysis project Ga0116228, IMG submission 89694) | Host-associated microbial communities from peat moss isolated from Minnesota, USA - S1T2_Fc - Sphagnum fallax MG | ecosystem: Host-associated > Plants > Peat moss > Unclassified | place... | reverse complement strand
TTTTTTTTTTTTTTTTTTTTTCCCCCCCCTTTTTTTTTTTTTTTTTCTTTTTTTCTTTTTTTTTTTTCCCCCCCCCCCCCCCCCCCTCCGCCCCCCTCCTCTTGCCATATGTAGATTCTAGAGTTTGGAATGTGAGGTTAGGAAAATAACGTAGTTTTTTTTTTATAAAATTTATTCAAAAGTTTTATTGTTTTTTTTGGGATGTTCTTAGCTTTGTTTAACTTAGTCTTTTTTTCCAACTTTTGATTTTTCGTTTTTCAATTTTTGGCTACATGGTTATTATTTCCCTAAATTCATCTACATTTTAATTTGCATTCTAGTCTTACATTGCACTTCATTTTTGTAAATGCCTTTTATAAATACTCTTGTAGATTATGAATGCATTTATAATTTTACTTGCTATTACCTAGAGAGGTTTGCATATTATTGTTTGGTTGTTTTTATCATTCAACTGGCATAATTTCATCTTGCATTTGATAATAGAAAAGTCATCCCAAAATGGAAAAAAACAAATAATAATGATGAAATATATTTAAATGATGTTGTAATGGAAGAGGAGAGAATGGAAGGAAAGTTTGAAATTCAGTCAAGTTTGCAAACAAAAATATATATTAATGCATATGAGGGGAAAGAAAAATGAAGGAAAATTTGAAAAAAATGGAGACAAGATAGTAGAAATGCATTATGTTGGTCATTTTATTGTGTAAATGGCAATAAGCTATCAATGTTAAGTGTTCTTAATTGATGAGATGAACTTTTTGTTATGCGAGTCCAATTTTAATAACAAATGCCAAAACACAAGCAAGGAAAGTTTGATATTGTATAATAATGCAAATGGAATTATTGCATTAAAAAAACTTGTTTATGTAAACCATTATATGATTGCAAAAATATAAGAAGAAGTAAACAATCTATTAAAAAAACCACATGAAAGAAAACATGCAAAGAAAAGAACTCATGTAAATGGAACAACTATCTCTAACCTTTTTGCTACAAAAGATTTTTATAAGAAAAATCATGTGCAATAGAAGTAGTTTTTAGAAGATTTAGTTCATTTAATAGTTAAAAATCATTTGCCCATGCATCTTGTTGAAAGCCAATGGTTAAAAAGAATTAGTTTACATTTGTGTCCGGGGGTTGTTTTGCCTTTTAAGAAACAATTTTCAAGAGAAACTTCGTTGGAATTGGTGGAAAAAACTAAACAATTGTATGTCTTACCTACTTTGGAAAATTGATTTTATAACAACAAATTTTGATTTATGGATGTTAAAAGGGGCTTATGACATTTTTGCCTTTGTTATTAATTTTTAAAAGGTTGATTGACAACCAAAACATATTACAATTGGGTTTTTTGAAACATTTGATAACTCTAGGAAAATATTTAATTAAATTGTTAAGCAAATGTGACTTGAGAGAAAAAATCATTGCTTCTATTAAACATGAAGGATCTAATCTAAATACTATGATTATAACTTTAAAGTTTGTTGTAAGTTATGATGTTTTAAGTTTGACAAAACATTTTCAAGGTAGTTGTTTTGGCCATGCATTCTTTAAGGCTTGTCAATATGCTTTAATTGATGAAAAAATATGTAAGGGTTTAAAATATGTATTTGTCAAAACTACCCAATTTGACTTACAAAAATGTATAATTTGGTCGAAAAAGTCAGGGAAAGGAAGACAAGAATGAACAAGGCTCATGTAGATTAACACTCTAGTTAAAACAAGGTTATCATCAAAACTTTAATATTTCTTAGTTTATTATTATTATTTTTTACACTTGTTACAATCACAACACCAACACATGGCATCCATGATTAGACCGATACAACTACATATGGCATAAAGAACTAACTTAAATAAAAAAAGACTATTCATGGATGCCATGTTTTGGCATAAGAAATGTAAATAATGATCATTTTGTTGTTTTTTTTTGCAGGTGTCACAGGCATGAAAACAACCAAGTCTACGAGATTTTCTAAACCAAGATGAAAACGAATGCAGGCCTAATCCCAAATCTAGATTGTGAAACAAAAAAGAATTTGGTTATAGTTTCCCTTACAATGGTCAATAAAAACAAGAACACGATAAATGCAAGACAAGGGTGAAAGCATGAATAGGTGGACTATTTGGACTATCACATTTATATTTTTTCTAGGTTACATACAAATGTAAAATTTAAAGCCATATTCAAAATTAATATTGTCAAAATTTTAATTATTCATGTTGTCATAGATTTTAATGGGAATCATCATAAAAAATTTGGATGAATTCTAAGAAGATTATGGACTTGTATTAGACTTTTGAAATGACAACATTACATTTATCACACAAAAAAGGTAAATAAATGTGGATTCAAAAAATTATGTCAAAGTAGTCTGAAAATTTTAAAAATAAAATAAAATAATCATCAAATGAAGGATTTATTAGTGAAGTGCATTGAAACTTTCCATATATATATATAATTTTTTTTTAAAAATTACGTGATTGTTGTAAATTTTTATTCTTGAGAGTCCATTTCACATTTAATATTTTAATCTTTTGCATGGATTTTTTAATTAATCACATGTTTAGGGTTATTCATAGGTTGGTTTATTAATATTTATGATTAAAAACATAAGGGATAATTATAGGATTTATAATTTAATAATTGTTAAAATTGCAAAATTAAATCTTTAGTGTTAGATTATGGACTTTCAAATGCCATTTTTGAGTCACATAAATATGCTTTCACCCAAAAAAATTCAATAAGATTTTATTGCAAGAATGAAATAAGAACAAAACAAGATTATAACAAAAAAAACGTACCCAAAATTAATGTTGAATAGATTAAAGGTGATTGGGAATTCTACCTTTATTTACACTTTTTGGGCACCTAGTTCAAAGAAGTTTTTTAAAAACTTTGCAACCTACTGTGGCCCATGTTCACCAATGTGTGCCCATATGCACCTATGTGTGACCCATGTGTACCCATGTGTGAACTATGAGTGAACTAATATCAACTAAAAATGAATAAAAAGTTAACAAAATGGTGAAAGGATGGTAAAATAAATAGAAAAAATGTTGTGCCCAAAAATGACAAGTTTTTAAATATAAACACATGAAAGTAGATTAAAACATTGTGAAAGTAGAAATATTCTAATTGTGGAAATGAGGTCGAGCCACATAGTACAACATATATATTTCTCTGATATTGTTACAATATCTTGTCGATCCACACGAGTGCACAAATAAAGTGTTTCGAGGGAACATTTTATGATGTCTGTCATTTCACTAGGTGGGAAAGATAAATTTTTTTTTCGTTGCTTTATTAACAACAACTTTCTTATGTATAAGGGTTCAAATCCCTCCTCGCCCACAACTAGCCCGCTTGATTCATAGACAAAGACAAAATATGAATAAACATGGCTTTCCATTTAGTTTACAATAATTTGAATATAAAATTTGAAAAAAATTGGTATCATAAATTAAATGAGAAGTAGATTTGAACTTGATAGGGTCAATTTGGTGTTCAAACCTACTTTTACCCTAGAAAATTTATGTATTATGATTATAACATGCATAATTTCATATTACACAAGTAGTTTTTAAGGCTCCATTGACTTGAAGGTGAAAAAAGTTCAATATTTCATCTACTTGCAACCCATTTTGTAAGATTGGAAACTTCCTACTAGTAGATGCAGTTTTTGTAAAATCTATTTAAATCTACATGAAGTTGTTCATTTTTCAAAATTACAATATTAAAGTGAAAGATTACCTTCATATTAATCATTGAGTAAAATGATATTTCTACTTTCAATGCATAAAAAAAAACTTGTATCTACTTGTATTTTTTTGTGACAAGGTACAAAGGCTATCTATTTGACCATGTTTTCACCCTAAAAATTAATTAGAAGTGAACTTAAAGTTAATTAAAAGTGAATTAAGAGTTAACTAAAAGCCAACTAAAAATCAACTAGGATTTAACTAAGAGTGAGTTAATGGTTAATTGGAAGCGATGTAACTAGAGATTAATTAAAAGTGAACTGAAACTAAATTAAGAATTAAATACAAATCATGGATGAACATTCAAATGAATGAACTCCATGGTGTTGGCATTTGTGATAACAAGTTTGTTAGCAAAATCATTCTTTTTCAAAAGGTTTTACAACTCAAGGATGTTATCATGCATTGTTATAGCAAGCAAAGTTTAGTGAGGATGACAACTAGTTTTCCACCCCCTTTGACATGGCATGTTTGTCAAATTCTTGTTCATTGTCTCTACCCTATTGTAACTACTTGTGTTTTAAACCAATCTAGGGGACATTGGTTATTAAGTGATGTCCTTCATTTTGTCATTTCCATGAACTTGAAATTGAAAAAAACCAAAAAATGCAACATCTTTTCATACCCTAATGGAAGAGGATTTTGGTGTGGCACTTGAGTTAATTGTTTAGCTTCCAACATTAAATTTTTTTTGTGGAGTTCTAGATAGCTATATTTCCTTCTTGAAAAAAATTGATGAAAGAAAATCACGTAATATGTTAGCTCAAATGTTGGACCCAAAGCAATTGTTGAGCAATATGATACAATGTCATTATATCCTATGCTCATGACATGTTATTATCATTTGCATGCATCAATAGAATTTGATAATGATTTTGTTGATTAGAGTGTGGATGATGACAACAATTGCATTTTTTCAAATGACAACAAGGAATATTGAACTAGCCAAAGAGCTTTTTAAGAGAGAACTATAGGTTTTTTGACATTATCATGTGGTTGTGGAGGAGATCAAGTGTCCCCTTTGATGGTGGGAGAAACATAAAGCCATCTTTTCTACAATTGGGTTTCTTGTTTGTTAGATTTTAGGGATTTTTGGTTATCAAATAGAAACTAAAAAGATATTTTCTTTGGTTGGAATCCTCATTAATATGAGGAGACATTGTTTACAATCAAAAAATTTAGAGAAATTTATTTTTGTGAACAAAAATTGGCCCAATGATTGTAGAGTTGGTTGTAAATCTCCTTCTAACCTTTCAAAACTTATTGGGATAGATGCAAACCTAGAAGAGAAGTTAGAAAAAATTGAAAAAGATGAAAATGTGAATTTATATATTGCTGAAAATATATTCAAAGTCTTATTTTTTGTCAAAAAAAATACTAAAAAATAATTTTCCATAAAAATATTGAAAAATTTGAGATCTAGCTTATGAGAACCAGCCAAGAAAACCAGTTGTTTTTTAATTGCTGAGGATTGCCAAGCTTGAGAACCGATTTTTTTTTCCTTCAAAAAAATTTGATATTCAAAACGATTCTTGTAAGCCCCTATAATTTTTAAAATCAATAACTGACCCGATTTTCACATTGAAACATAAAGAACGAAAATTGATGGTTTTTGAAAAGGAGTGAGAACCGCCCAACACTAGTTAAACCCTTCCCCTCTATAAAGCACAACATTTATAAATAAATAATTAATTAATTAATTCTTTGAAAAGATTGAAAGCCTGGTGTGTAACTTCCAATTTTTTAAGTTCCCCCAGTAGCTTGGAGAGTAACTTCCACCTGTTGAGAGTTTCTTCTCCTGGCTGTCCATGAAACAGGTTTTCTTAAGGCAGGTGAGGGACACAAAAATACAAAGAAAATAAAGTTGGAGTGCTTTAAGTAGTGTAAGTGGAGCTCACAATACTGGAGTGCAAGGGCAGCTTCAACGCCTGTCTGTCAAATAATTAATTTAGTTCATTTGGCTGAAAAATTAGTTAATTCACCTCCCCCTGCAACCCAAAAAAAAACCCCTAAAAACTCACCCCTCCTTTAGATATGAGACCTGGGGGGCATCATACACAGATGATGAATCACCCCAAAATACATGCAAGCTTGGATTATTCTGTTTTGGCTGGCTACATTTGCAAAAACAACCTAAATTTACAAAAAAAATTGGTCTTTTATTTAAATCAGGAAAACTATGCATCATACCCACAAATGTTTTTGGGTTTGTCTTATATTTATCATGTTGAAGTTGGGTAACTTATCATACTGGGAGTTTTCCTTCATGTGCATTCTTTAATAGTACGTAGAAATAGGAGGCATGTGCATGCCAGCCAAACCAAAAACAGGTGTGTGTTCCATCATCTACATGGCTTTCCAAATATACTTTCATTGAAGATTGTAATCTGAAGCATTCCAGCAAAATTGGTGTAGTATCTTCAATATAACATCCTTACTTGAATGAATGTCATCCATTTGATGGCTATAATAATGTGTCATGGAATGTGTTTCGTGATTTTCAGACTAGTACAGCATTTGTGCCAACCTAGATTCTGAAAGGTGACCCATTTTCCGATGAAGTTAGAACCAACTGTTTTAGTGTAGTTGCAAGGCGTGTTACAAGGTGTAATATGTGCTCTGATGGTGTTGGGGGGCGGGGCGGGGGGGGTTTGAAAAATGAAATGTCCATACAGAGAGGCGGGCATTTCATTTTTGAAAACACCTGCCGTTTTTTTCCCCTTGTCATACCCAACAAAAGCAATTGGTGGGCAGGTACCTAATAGAGTTTTCCTTAAAGTCAGTCACCCTGTCTTTGGGCCTCCTTTCAACTCCTATCACTTCTTTAAGTGAGGTCTGCAAAGTCAGGAAAATTTATTAAATCTGGGTATGGAATGCAGAAACTCAAGCATTTAATGCACAAGGTTCGAGAGTAATTATTGTAGTTGTACAGGCAGGAGCATTGAAAAAAACATGTAGCAAATGTGCAGGTCGCTTGGGAAAAAGGAAAGACGGTTAAAACAGGATGAAACTCAGTTTACCACAAAAAAACTCGTGCATTTCTGAGGTCCCCCCTCCCCCCCTTCTCTCGAATGCTAATGTACTTTATTGCAAGTTTTTTGAAAATCTCACCCAGTTTTGGACCAAACTCAGGGTTTTGGTGCTGTGTTTTCTTGACTTTTTTATGAAAAACCCTAATATATCAATATATCAGCCTGGTAAGGTATATTGGCTAAAAAACTTTCAACTGGGTAAGTGTTGATAGGCTTTACAAAATTATCAATCTGGGTATGATGGGTATGATACATAAATCATCAAGATTTACCCTCTTTGTATGTTAAGGGTTAATACTTAGGCCCGCTTTACATTAGGAGTCAGGGCTGAAAAAACTGGGGGCCAACTTTGAGCATTTTTGGCTTGTTGTTTGGCCCCCAGGGGTTGAAAATTGACTTCCCAAATTCAGCAGTATCCTTTTGTCGGCCTTGAGGCCACTACAAGACCATAAAGTTCAGCATTCATTAGTAGCTAGGGGTAGATTGAAAATATTTTTTCTATTTCAGCCTTGACTCCTAGTGTAAAGCCCTTGGGACCTATTTCAACTTTTTGCACCAATGGGAATGCTTGATTTGGGTTGAATATCGGCCCTGACTCCAAGTGTAAAGCAGGGCTTAATACTGGTGTTGTTTGGTTCTAGTTTTTGAAGAGAATTTATGTTCCAAAAACCAATTTCTTGAAGAAGTTTAATAAATCTTCCTGTTCTAGTCTGGTGTATTTAAAATTTTCTGATAGAACTTCAATCCAGACTCCTGTTGGAGACCCAATTCTTCACAATCCTAAACTTTAAGGTTTTGATTCCTCCAATAAGACATCCAAATTAAGTTGGTTTCGATTATCTAGACATAGCTGAAGATTGAAGAATGTTTTTAGTACCATATTCCAATCTACAACTGATCAAAAGTGACCACCTGAATAACAAGTAACAACTAGAGGAATTTTTTTTCTTGGAAAAGTAACAATTTTTCTAAACACTTGACTGCACACTGCACAGAGAACTAGATCCTCTATTATTAAAAACATGGGGTGTGTCACACTGTGGCCTTGCCTTTTACATTAAAAAGTGTCTTAAGGCAAAAGAAGAATTATGAAAATTCAAATATTTCACCATGAAAAAATATCTTCTTGAAAAAAATCCTCTAAAAGAAACCAAAATCCTTCAAGATATCATAACTCTACAGCTAAATCTCAAGTTTCAACAAAGCCAAAATATCATCTTTCAAAAATCCTCAGAGAAAAGTAGAAGTACTACCTAGGGGCCAAAATCCCTTAAGCTACTATACTCTATAATCAATCTAAACACAATATCCTTGCTTTGGTAGGCAAGCCCAACAAAGGGTTTGAAGTTTGCAAGGCAGGACTCAGTTCCGGGTCTCGTTCCGGTTCTAACAGGAAGGGCTGATTCCAAGATTAGATCTGGTGTCTGGTTCTGATTCAAGAAGGGGCTTGTTCTAAGTCAGCTTTTATTCTTTTTTCAATGAAACTGACAACGTTGGTTATAACATACTAGTGCTGGGTGCATACTCACATCACGCTGGGTATTTGACTGGGTATTTATTTGTCTGAGTATATAGGTATATATCAGTCAGGTACAAAAATTTGAAAGACCCGGCCCATATCCGGGAACTTCAGTAAATTTGATGCCTGCATTGTACCCGGCAATCAGAAAATCCAATTGTGCATACTAGTACCCAACCTGGTGTTTAGAACAGTGAAGGTTATGTAACATAAACCTTGTCTTATACCCTCTTGAATACCCAGAATGTATTTTCATTAGTTTTAGGGTTACGTGCAGAAAGTCAAATGATGACACAGACAACAAACACAGAACCATGCTAACACTTTTGTCCCACTTTATCGTCATTTTTATTTTTGTTTCCTTATGATTTGTATGTACAATCTGAGAAAAGCTTTGTGATTCTGTTGTGCGTTGCTAATTTGCTTGTTGAATGTAAAGATTTCCATCGACACCAACTTTGATTTCAACATTGGAATTGATAGGGAGGTGTTCCATTTTGGATGGGGTGCATCAATGTAAGAGTTCATCTAGTGATCAAGCTAGATAACTGTGGCTTGTGGAAATGGAGCACCTTGCTAAAGAACCCAGATGTTGTGTACATAGGCATGTGTGATTGGGGTGAAGCTAGGTGCTTGAAAAAGGTGACGCCATCATTGTATGGCTTTGCAAAGGAGCAAGATGCCACCAATGCAAAAAACAAGTGTTAGTGAGTTGCCCCAGATTTTTTTTTGTTTACAACAAGTCAAGAATTACAAATTTTACTTCGACAATTTGCCAAGCAACATGCCACAACTTTTAGGTCTAAAGCATATTTGATAGGTAGGCTAGTAAATGTCATATGGGGTGATGATTGGGACGCAAAATATTTTGTGAACAATTCAACCAAGATGTCATTTGGGAAACTAATCCATGACATGTATGACCCAAATCCAAAGACATGAATAATTGTTCAACACGTCGTGCACCCATTGATGGGGCCTCCATACAATTGGATTGCATTTTTAAAATGTTATTGAAGGTAGCCATAGATAGTTTATAATTGCTAGATGTGGAATATGGTGTAATTTGCATGATCTTTCAAAATTAACATGTTTTGGACTTGCAGATTTTATAAAACCCAATTTTGTAAGCAAATCATGTTGTCATGTGTAATCAAATTTGAGATTTGTGAATCCATTTTCTTTACACATTTTAAATTTGTGTCTGAATCTATGTTTTATAACGATGATGGGTTTTTTATAAACATAAGATACAATGATCATATGTTGGACCCCTTGGGTCTATTAATGATAATCTTGTTTTGCAAACATTTGATTTATACAAGCAAGCATAACATGGATCATTTTTCACCATTTAGAATGGGGTTTTCCCAAGGTATCCTTTGCTCAATTAGTTGATGGTCCCATATAAAGACAACATCGAACAATCAATTTTGGAAAAAATATATAGTAAGCAACTCAAGAAAAGTAGATTTGTTTTTGAAAATCACTTGGTATCTTGAAAAAAAACATTTGTTTCACAAAACAAAACTTCATGTGGCATTTGTGCTTAACTTGATTGTATGTTGTTGTATTTTGCATAATCTTGTACTTGGTCAAAATGAATTAGATATTGTCAATTTAATACATCAGTTAAAACTACAAGTTTGGTCCTCTTATTATTATTTTAAAACAAGTAGGAGTTTCTTTTTGGTTTTTGCTCCTCTGTTATTCAATTTCAATATTGGTAGTTTAAATCTAGTTTTTGGCTACAACCAAATTTGTTTACCCTTGTTTTGTTGCTCTGATAAGATTCTTTTAAAAAACATTGGTCTTTCAATAAACACTTATATTCCCTAGTCTAGAATTTTAAGATGTTATTTTAAATGGTTCATGTTGATGCTAGTTTGTGTGGGTTGTCTTTAAAATATGAAATGTTGTAGTTGGAAGCATTGGAGGATTTGCAACATTAGGCATTTGAAGCATCCCATTGTTTGGCAATGGAAGATTCCTAATGTTATGCATTCAAGGCATGCCATTGTTCAACACTAGAGGATTTTCAACATTAGGCACTTAAGGCATCCCACCATTCAACATTTGATGATGTGCATTCAATGTAAACACCTGAACACTTGAACCAACATGAAGGTTTGCATTTTGAAGCATCAAAGGATTCAAATTCTGCTATGATGTAATTCTTGATGGCATTGGTGGGATACCATATGTTCATCATAACTTGGAAGCTTTGCAACTAAATGCATTTGTTTATATCAATGGGTTGAAAGTTTTCCAATGGTTCATTGTAGTTGTTTGTACCAACCAATCATTTATACACCTAATCATTTGTTGCCATCAAATCTTGCACATGATGGGGACAAAAAATTGGTTGTGAATTCAAGAAATATTCAATTGTTTCATAGATTTTTTTAACATATTGTTTAGGCAAATCCAAAAAACTCGTGTTTTTTTATTGAAAGCACCCAATAATCTTCATTTATGCTAGTGGTGTCTTTGTAGTCTTTGATCATGCAATAATCATCGAATACAATAGTTCATTTGTTTTTAAAAGCATGATTGTCTTTGTAGTGATGGGTACATATAATAGCCATCACTACTATGGATGTCTTCTTCCATTTCACCATTGTTGATTCAAATTGATCATGAAAGTTTAGGATGTCCAATGTTTTCAAATGCTCTTCATGTTTTGCATTCACCAAAGCCATGATTTTGTGTATTCCCAATTTGGTTGCCTCGATTTGTGAAAGAAAACTTCAATTGAAAATTATTAATAGGATCATTTTCCTTTCCCTTTTCCTTTTGAATCATGTCTGATATTTGTAAGTATATCATTGATTTCTTAAACCTCTTCAAGTGCATGAAATGAAAGTGAAATTATTTCAGTTATGAACATGGAATTGATTCAATTCATTAAAGAATATTTGAGGTTGAATGTGAAAGAAATAGGTTCCAAAAAATTGTACCTATAAATGCATTTTGTTAGGCAATACTTTCATTGTTGCATTCCATGACATTGCAAGAATCTCTTCCAAAAATATCCCAAATTACTGAAAAAGAATGTAAATAAGGGTGCCATCATAATTAACATGTACCATTAATAGTCGTAACCATTGTTTATTTTTTTGAATTTTGGATTGAAAAATAAATTATAAATATAAATATATAAATATACATATATAATAAAATGTTATTGTGAATACATTATGTACATATCATAAAAAATTGGATTCAATCTAATGAGTAAAAAATACGTATTTTACACTTTTAAGGACTTGTAACCATTGTTTAAAAGTAGTTGACACTAAAAGCACAATTTGAAAACATTTTTAATGGGATATTTTGGGTAAAAAAAATATAAACCTTAACATAATAATATCTTTAAATAATTTTAATGTTTTTTTGAAAGATGTATAAAAAATATTTTAAGAATATTTTTCAAAAAACAGTGAAAAAGTAGTGGTTTAAGGGGGCATGTGTAGTTTTTTATTGCGTGGTTGGACCCAAAAATGAATTTTAGAATAATGTTGTGTGGGGAAATAATAGCATCAAGCAGGAAGAGAGAGAGAGTAGAAACACATATCTTTGACTTAAATGTCCATTTTTTGGACTTGTAGTTATCTTTGACCATTGTTGCTTAAAATCTACCAATTTGAAGATTTAAAGTTATATATAATCTTTCTTATTTCTAACTTATTTTTGTTCACTTTGAATGCCACATCAATAGCCACACAGAATTTGGTGATAACTATCATTTTTAAGTGTGGAAAAAAAATAATATGTTGGAAATATATCCCTGACTTATTTTTATATTAACTTTAGGTGCGGGGTGGCCTTAGGAAGCATATTAGGTGTTGCAAAGTTATGATTGCTTACCATAAACCTAATGGCATGATAGACATGAAAAAACAACTAGAAATAAAGCAAGTTATCTCTTGCAATATTTTAGGCATTTTTTAACCATTTGACAAATTGTGTTTTTGGCATGTTCTATTGAAAATGTACCAGTATGTTATTACAAATGAATTTTTTTCTCATGGGTTGAAATATGCATCTATAAAATTTTGCCCAATTTGATATTCAAAAGTGCATTATGTGAATTTTAAAAATCAAGCAAGAAGAAGCAACCATGGGGCAAATCCTACATTGATTTTGTGTTATGTGCTAGAAAACTAAACATGCCAATGAAGATCGATTATCTATTTTCTAATTCATATTTTTTTATTTAAAAGTAAAGTTCATTTGAATCAATTGACCATTTGTTTCATGTTGTCTAAATGTTAGTAGTTTGTTGTTTGTTCATTTTACCTACAAAATGGTCTAAATGGGAAGTTTAATAGGGTGGTTCTTTTTGTTTTTTTCGACACATGTAGGTTTGCACTTGTTAAATTTTTTTGTTCTAGATGCATTGACATTCTAGACAATCATTGCCTTATGTTACTTTCAACAATTTGTGACATTGTAAAGTCATGTGCCTTCTCTTTGAACATAGGTCATTTTTGAAAATGTGGTCAAAATGTTGTCACTTATTGTGATTGGTTGTGTGTTGAATCAAAGTTGAAGACATTTTAGGCTTCTTGGAGATCCCTTACAATTTATCATCTTGACATGTTGTGAACTTTAAGATGATCTTACAATCTATGTTCTTGTTAGTTTGGGGGATCTAGAGGCAAATGAATGTGACCTAAATTGGAAGACTTTATGATGAATATGAAGCACAAAAATGTTGCAAGTCCTTATGCCTTTCATGTATTATGTGCATGGATTTGATATTTTAAAATGACATAACATCTTGGCTTTGGTTTTGGATCTCATATTCAAGAGCACGTGGTTGGTCATTACTTAGGTGGGTCATGCATGGTGCAACATTAGTTTTGGTGGCTAACTATGATGAATGGTTGTTACTGCCTTTCTTGATGGAATGTTATAAGTTTTTAATGTTTAGTGTAGTTGAAGAACCTTTAATATAAGGTTCAATGGATAACAATGATCTATTAATATCTATCATTAACACAATTATCAACACTTCAAAATAGTTTGTATTAAGAGAGATTGATAACTTTCATTTGTTTTTTGTTGATGAATGGGATTCAAAGTCTACTTTGAGTTGGTGGTGTATGAACATTACAAATTCCCCACCATTGTTATGGTGACTTAACACATTTTGGGCATTATTATTATCCAAATCAAGATGACATTTTTTTACCATTGCTAGAATCTTCATTCATCACAAACTTAATGGGTCACAATTTGACAATAATAGTAGTGCGGAATGTGCTTTTCATAGGTTTGTATGGAATAAACATGAATGTCATTCATCTACTTGTGTTGTTTGAACATTGATATCATGCACATTGTTTAGACACAAATGTCATATGATTATTCATATTGTTTAAACATGGATGTTGTATGTCTATTCGTGTTGTTTACACACGAAAATCATACACATGACTTTCGTGTTTAAATAATGCACAACATTCGTGTTTAACCAATACAAACCTATGAAATAATAGATTTCGCACAAATTTGAAACAAGCCCATGAAACTTATAAACTTGTGATGTTGTTTTTTATAAATATCAATTTGAAACATATCATGACTTAAACAAAAAGGTCAAATCATGATTAAATAAACCAAAAACCATGTTGAACAATTGCCAAATTACAACTTTGTTACATACATTCATGTGGTGCCACTTTATTGCCATGTTAATCATGGGACGTTGCGTTAAATGACTAATATAAGTGTCAATGAATTCATATCAAAGAAACATTTTATTTGATTTCAATTTTTGGTTTTAGTAAAGGACTTTTGAACTTGGACAACAATTTTTTTAAATAAGTTTTTTTAATAAAAAAATTTGATGAGAAAAAAATTTAAATGATAGTAACTTGCTATTCACACTAAAAAAACATTCAAAATTAAAAAGTTGTGGAATTTGAAATTTTTAGAAAATTCAAAATTCCTTTTAGAATTTTAAACTTTCAAAAGTCTTTTACCACATCTAAATGAAGGGTAATGTACATAACATAGATAAAAAAAATTGTAGTTTATGTTTAAAAAAAATTAAAGCTTAAAGTAATTAACATATTTTGATATGATTTGAAATTATGATCATTTTTCAAGATGGAAAGCATAATTTGCCATAATTTACACACTTAAAAAAAAATCATAATTAGTCAACAAAGATTAACACAAAACATGTGATTTATTGGGGTAGTTATAAATATTTCTAGTAACAAGTTGCAAAAGGTTTCATTTAAAAATAAATTAATATGAAAAAATCAAAAGGACTATGAAAGAACCCACATTCCTTTTATAAAGTAATCATGTTGGTTCATTTGATTATGATTTGATTCAAAATGATATTAGTAAAAAAAAAATGGCCTCCTAATTCACATAGTGGGTGCGAAAACCCCATTAACTTTGCAAGTGCATGTGAAGCATAATCAATTCTTTTGAAGGAGGTCGATAAATGAGGTGAAACACAATGAATTTTTAGAAGTTGTTTCATGACACATTTTGTGCAACTTTGGGATAATAGATATAAGGGGATTTGGGCATCATGCTAGAAACATGCAACTGCTTACAATTTGCAATCATATGTGATGGTGATTGTTGAGGATGTATTAATGTTAATTCTTGAGGATGGCAAGTCATGAAATTCAAATGTGAAATGGGTTGTGTTGCCCTAGTCTTTCTCCCATAAATATGATAATTGCCATATATATGTGATTGTTGACTATTATATGCGCATTCATGTTTCATGAGGGGACTTAAAGAATATGCACAAAATGTTAAGGTTCCACAACATGCTAGATTGTTGGAGGTTTTCTTTTAATGAGTTAGTTTGTTTGATGAAATCCAAGCTCTATGTTTGGTTGTTTGAGATTTGATGTTTGTGTCTAATTGTTTTGCTTTTTAGTTTGAAGGTTGATAGTTGGGAAATTGGACTAACATTTGTCTATTTGCTTGTTAATTTTCATTGCTTGGGGGCTAACAAGCGAAAATGTTTAATAAATTTTAAGTTTTTTGTCTATTTATTGTTTTTGCATGTTTGGAGGTTGACACTTGGGAAACCCCACCACCAAATCTATGAATGGTAACTACTTGTTTGTTTTCAATGCTTGTTATTCCTAATGCTTTAGAGTAACAATTGAAAATGCTTGATAAGTTCTATGTTTGTTGTTCATTTGATACTTTTGTGTGTTTGAAGGTTGACAATTGAGAAACCTCATTGACATCTATGAATGGTAACTGGTTATTTATTTTCAATGCTTGAGGGATTTGAGTTGAGAAGGCCCAATGACATTTGTGTATAATTGTTGGATTGTAATGTTTGGATGTGAGAAGCCCACTTACATGTATATGCATGGTTGTTAGTTTTGACTATTTTTAGCATTCAGAGTTGAGAAGACTAACTAAAATTTGTGTCTAATTGTTGGTCTTATTTTTTTGAAGTTAAGAATTGAGAATTCAGGAGGTCTATTCACATATGTGTTTCCTTGATTGCCTGCTAATTTCCACTGCTTGCAAGGTCAAAGTTGAGACATCTTTCTTGGGGAGATGAGAGTTTAGGGGGATGGAAGAGGACTGATACATGCTAGGACCAAATATAATAAAACTGACAATCTAATTCTATATCTCATCATTTCTTTGTTTCGCTTCTTAAATAATCATTGACCTTATTGCAATAAACCAAATGAAACTCTAGATCTTCAATTGTTATCTCATATTGGTATAATGCATGTGACTCCAGTTTCAAATAATCTGATGTGAATTTTGTCTTGACTTTCTTTTGATGGTGTGCTTTGCTATTCAAAGACAAAGTAGGAACTGAACCTTAAGAACTGACCAAAACAATTGGAAAAGGATATTTGTAAAACAGTCAGATTACTAGACTGGGTATGAGTTAAAGACCTGGGCACTATATGCACCTCTTCAATACATAGATACCCACCTCAGGTTCATAATCGTTTGACCCTAAAGTTTCAAAACCCCCAACCCTGACTGTTTTTTAAATATATATTTTAAATACCAAGACCTGGTTGCTACAGTAAACTGCCTTTATAATCACACCCATTTTAGTCACATTCTTGTTTGTGTCACACAAAAGTTTTTGGTAACCATTTGTTTTGGTAAGAAACACCATTCTTTTGAGTCACTATCACACTTGTTAGTAGCACAAACATTTGCACATGAGCAAATGAAAAAAAGACAATTAGCTGTGCAATTGCAATTGAAAACATGAACGAATGGATATGTAGAAATATCATATAAGAAAAATTTAACAAAAATAGAATGAAACCATTCAACAACTTCAATGACAGATGATGAGGGGTTTGATAACCATGCAAACATGATACATGTTCAGCAACCTTCGCAACAACATGCGTAATACTGAATGCCCACCATAACATTCCCATTGCTCAAAGCAAGGGTGGAGAACAATGAGAAACTTCACAGAGGTAGCTTGGGAATTCACATACAACAATTTTCTCAAATAGCCCAGTACTCAAGTGCAACAACAAATTAACAACTAGAACAAATCAGTAGTTTATTGCAGGCTGGAGTAGAACAATTTCTAATGTAGCAGACATCCTGGGAAATGTTGTTTTAGTCTCAAATTCCACTCAGTTTCCAAAATAACTCCATAGATAAGAGGAAAGAGGCACCAGACCTAAGTGGTACGAATGGTAGAGGCCAGAAATCAAAACTACAGGAGGCTCCATGGCAGCTTTTGCAGCACTACCACTTCTGATAACAACATCCAACTATGGTGGTGTAATAATAGCATTAGACATGCTACCAACAGAATGAACTTGATGATGTAGTGATTAACAAAACTGACCACTCACATTACTAATAGTCCACGCAAGAGCAAACACCATCCTCAAAGTGATGCAAGTGATTCACATCCCTCACCATGATTGCTCTCCCAGCTATTTTTTAAATGAACTCTGTGGAAGTCTGGCAATCTTCACAAACCTGTAGACTTTTCATTATTTGGAGTGGAGGGCCATGAGCTATGTTGATGACCCCCAATGTAATAGCCAGTTTCATGCTACAGTGACACAAATGAGACACCATTTCTACTTGTTTCACATCATGCAGAAGAGATTTAGTATACGGCACATACCCAGTAGTATGCAGGAGCCCTGACAATCTCTGCAGTTGTGCACCTATTTCAATCGTCTGAGGGTGGTCTTGATCATCTCCTACAAATGTATGCACCTTGTTATTCACTTCAATCCAGGTGCGACCCGGCTGTTTCTTCACACCTTTTTCCTTTCTCTGTTGTTCAACATTCTCAAAGAGATGTGTGTTGCCAGCAGCAGCATATATTTTTGATAGAAGCACATACCAGCAGCATTTTCAGCCTCCAATTCAAAAATTCATTTAGCAATGCCTTCTCCCATCTCCACATGACCATGAATTTTGCAAGTGCCCAACAAAGACATCCATGGCACCACATGTGGTTTACAGGGCATTCTGTTGATCATATTCTCTGACCCCTGTAGATGGTGAACGCAGACCAGAAGGTTGAGCATGCAGGTGTAATGCTCCAATTTTGCACAAATCATATAGCATGTGATCATTGAAGCATAACAGTGCATGCCTTCATCCACCAAACCCGCATGGCTACAAGCTAGCAAAAGAGAAACAAAAGTGATATCATCTGGCTGTACATCTTTGCACATCTATTCAAAATGTTTAAGAAATTCCTTACTGTGCCCATGCACAGCACATTCTCTGAGTATGGCAGTCCAAGTGACCACAGCTTGAGATGGCATCATGTTGAACACTTTTGCAATTTTGCAGCAATTATATAGTCTGTGATCACAGGGCATCTTGTTGAAGACTTTCCTTACACTTTCCAGCACATACACTTCCACATTTTGCATGCATGTCAATAAACTATTCCCCAAAAAGACATCAGACTCCAAACCACTTTTAATCATCTGCTCATGAACATACTGGCACTCTTCAAGCAGAACCACAATGGCACATGCATTCAGCACCCTCACAAAAGTAACAGGGTCTAGCAACACATCTTCCTGTTGCATTTGTTGAAATAGTTGCAGTGCCTTCTGACCTTGCCCACATTTCACATGTCCCAAAATAATGGCATTCCAACTGAACACATCTCAAGATGGCATCTTGTTGAACAGTCTCCAAGCATCTTTAATGCTCCCACATTTTGCATACTTGTCAACCAAGCTACTCCCCACAAAGACATCAGACTCACAGCCATTTTAAATGATCTGTCATGAACATGCCTGGCTGCTCTTCAAGCGCAACCACACTGGCACAGGCATTCAGCAGCCCCACAAAAGGAAGAGAGTTCAGTCGCATTTGTCAACATATTTCCAGTGATGTCTGCCCTTTCCCACATTTCAGGTATCCCAGTATCATAGTGTTCCAAGTGATCACATCTCAGGATGGCATCTTGTTTAACACTCTCCATGCATCTTCAATGCTTCACATTTTGCATACGTGTCAACCAAACTAGTCCCCACAAAGACATCGGACTCACAACCACTTTGAATGATCTGCTCATGAACATGCCTGGCCGCTCTTCAACCACAACCACACAGGCACATGCATTCAGCACGCCCACAAAAGCAAGAGAGTTTGGTTGCATGCATGCTCCTGTTGCATTTGTTGAAATATTTCCAGTGCCTTCTGCCATTTCCCACATTTCACATATCCCAATATCATGGTGTTCCAAGTGATCACATCTCAGGATGGCATCTTATTGAACACTCTCCATGCATCTTCAGTGCTCCCACATTTTGCATACATGTCAACCAAGCCAGTCCCCTCAAAGACATCAAACTTGCAACCACTTTGAATGAGCTGATCATGAACAAGCCCGCCATCTCTTAAGTGCTCATAAACCAGTATATGCATCAATCACCAGAACAAAAGTGAATTCGTTAGTACTGCTTCCTTCTTGTTGCATTTGTTGGAAAAGATGCATTGCCTTCTTAGGTTGCCCATCCTTCACATATTTGTTAAGCTTTGTACATGGCCACCCTGAAAGCAATAAACATCTTGGTGCAAGGTGATTTGGCTTTCTAGGTTTCACAATAGACTAGAATTCAACCTTATGGTAGGAGACACATGTGCATATAGATAAGTATAGTCTCCACACATAGTATGTGGACATAAGAGTCAATGTTCACTATTGAATGCAATGTCTGTCTAAAAGGATACCCATTTCAAAACCATTAAAGGCCTTGTCCCTACACCTCTATATTGCACTTTTGTAAACCTTGAGAGCTTGAACTTAAAGCCTAAGTTTTTGCTAAAGTGGGACTTACATTGATATATTAAATATTAAGCCCTCCACATGTTTATTTGAGGTGATGAAGATGTCCTTTGGCATGTTAGTTCAATCCTGTCAAATGCAAAGTGGGTGCATAATCATTTTGATAGTGAATTTTCTTCAATTGTGGACAATGACTCCACATGTGCAACCCTTCAAAAAATGTGGAGCCACAATTCCATGACCAACTTCAAAGTTATTTAACATAGCTGCTATTGAAAAAGTTGCAAATTCATGTAGCTACAAAGCAAAATTTTATTTTTTTCTTAAAGGTGAAAACACATTAAACCCCCCCAAAAATTGTAATCACAAGTATAATCTTTTTATAATAAATTTTTTTGGTGACATATGGACATCACATCTTGGATTATTTTTACTTATTTTAAGTATATTTATTTAGCTAAATAGATTTAATTTAATCAATTATTTTGAAAACTCCAACAAACATTAAAAAATTTGAATGTATGGAGTTCATTTGTTACCAAATAATATTCATCATAGAATTTGAAAATTTGAATATATACTTCAAAACTAAGGTTGTCGATAGAATTCTTGGGTGAATTTTTTTATGGTGTACGATATTGATATACATCAATTAAATCTAGGAAAATTTAAAAATTAAAAGTTTTTGGATGAAATTTCATTCAAAAAATGTGTTTTTTTGCGTTTTTTTTAAGCAATGAATGCATAATAATATATATATTTTATAGGAAAAAACCATTACCATATCAAATAGAAGGAAATTTTATAAATGGGAATTGCATTATTTTTTCAATTTTTGTTTGGTAATGTTTCATGAATCACAAACATTCATGCCCTATGGTAATTTAAGTTATATATTGTGTGTACATTAATTTTATTCAATCCTCTTCATTTAACTATTGGATGAAGAATAATTTTGATTCAAAATGAACTTTGAGTTCTAGAATGTTATTGTGCAAATTCTAAAGTTTTTTGTTAGTGTTTAAGTTAGGGGACTAATAGGTAAAAGATAGATTAAACATAATAGGTAGGGGCTATTATTTACTACCTATGTGGATGGTAAGTAGTAAATAAAGCAACTAAGTTCACCACGATGGTAAACTAAGGGGACTAGAACCCAATAGAAAATTGTTTCATGATCACCACAATGGTCAACTAGGGGACTAGAACCCAATATAAATTGTTTCTTGTTCACATATGCCATTGGTGGTTTTGCATTGGTGGGTGTTCATTCATTATAGTCGTTTGTCAATTGGAGCATTTGTTTTGTTTTGTGTTGTTTTGTGAGGTTTTGGTCTCCGAAGGTTTTGTGAGGTGCTTGTTTTCAAATGTTTTGTGAGGTCTCAAGCTTGTGGGGAATGGTGGTGTGTTGGGATACCATAGGCTACATGGAGGTGGTAGTGTGTGGTCTTCAAAGAGCTTTCTTTCAAATGTGATTCTGCTCTTCTACACAAGGTATGTCTTCCGTTTTTGTTGTTGATTTGTATGTGCATAGGAGGGAGAGAAAGAAAAAGGTATATGAGGATTCGGCAAGAATGAGCAAGAGAGAGAGAGGGAGAGAGGGAGAGATCCAAGGATCTAGTTCGGAGAGATAGAGGTGTGTATGAGGATTCATCAAGAATGTGAGAGAGAGAGAAAGATAAAAGATTTACAAAAACAAAGAGATGTTTTGAGGATTGGATTCCACGAGAATGAGAGAAGGAAAAGGGTGTGAGGATTCGACAAAGAGAGGGACAAAGAGAGAGGGAGAAAAAAGGAGACGTTTGATGCATTGATTCAATGAGATTATGAAAGAGAAGGGCAAAACGAATCGACAAATTGAGAGAGGAATGAATTATGGGATTTGCCCTGTTGAAGGGTTTTTTTTAGTGAATTGATATCGATCTTCTAAAGTCCCATGGTATGAATTCATTATAAATTTCTTTTGGAAATTGTTTATGTGTGCAAATGGTAACCAAAAGACAAGTTAATTGATAACAGCTAATCGATTGACGATGCGCATGTATCACATGCTCTGTGACAACAACACATATGCAACACAAGTGTGATACTCTAGGCACTTTTTCATTTCTAGTGTGTAGGATGACATTTTCCTAGGTTCTGTATGGACTTTGGCCATGACAGATGATTTGGAGTTCCATGTCTTGGAGACAATTAAAGTTGCCTAATTTGTTTCTAAGGCCTAAAAGGCCATAGCAAATACTAATGTTTATTGGCTTGCTACCCAAGTGGTGAAAGATGATATCATGGCATTAGCCATGCCTTTATTGATGGTAGAGGACACATTGGAACCTATTGCTTTGACATTTGATGTCTTTGTGCGTAATGTGGAAGCATTGTCTAATGTTTCACATTCTAGAAGGCATGGCATAGTAGATCAGCCTTTGCATAACTTGCCATTGCCCTCATTCCAATAGGTGAGAGACACCCATAACCTCCTCATGCGGCCCAATGTAGATGACTATTGTTCAAATACACTAAACGACTATGAATGTGACATAGAGAATGTTTTGCCTTGTGCCATTGTTCATGATGTGATGCATCATCATCTTTGATACATTTTTCTACACATTGGTTGCCCACTAATATTTTGAATTGCATGCTTGTAGGACTTTCACCTTCTATAGGTTTGTTACCACTTGTACGACTCCCTATGTTGCTATCGCACTTTATTTTGGACATATGGTATTTTTTATATTGAGTTGGACATATGGCATGCATGATTTGCATTTTTGGGTTTGTGTTTTTTTAGTATGTTTATGTAATGATAGTAAACCCTTTTTGGGCACAAGAGGTGTAGGGGTCCATGATGTTGTTAATAGCTTAAAGGGTCCATGACTAGACTACATCCAAGCCAGTCAAGTGTATGAAGGGAAAAAATTCCATGTACCAAATTAATGATGCCCATTGACCAAGGGGCATGACATGCTATGAGCGGTGACCCAAACGATTATGATAAGTTCTTTTACCTATATCAAACCCAACAAACAAGGGGTATGAATTAATTAGTGCACCTAAAAACAAAAGGCAGTGCTCCAATTGGCTTATATGTGCCACTGGATGTCTAAGGCCAATGGCAGTAACATATAGTTTTTGTCAAAGGTGATAAAACAAAGGTGTGCCCAAATAAATAATTTGCTTGCAATTCAATTTTACATAGGTTTGTTTACACTTCATTGATTAAAATATTGTCATTGAAAAAGATTTCCCATTTATGCAATAGTCTAGAGTTCACCACCAACAATGGATTGAAAATTACATGAGTTATTCAATTTAGGTTTCTTGTGTGTATATAAGGACTTTGTAATCATTACTGCCACCAAGGTTGTTGAAGAAATAGGTCATCCATACACTTAAGCTAAGAAGCCGTTCAAGGAAGAAAATGTTGCATCTAATCAACAAGGATGAATATAGCACAAGTGCATGTGCACATGGTGTTCTAGTATTAAAGTTGCCATTAAGACAACATTTAAAGGGAAAGGGCCATCATTTTCTTTTCACACACCCTATAGTGTGGTTACTATGCATACAATTTCATTGTTCCACAAAACAATCTTGTATTTAATCTTGGTGTTATAAATACCTTGGTTCAATTCTCATGCTGAAACTCCACATTATTGTTTAGTGTTCATCTTGTGAAAATGTATGCTCCCACATGTGTTCATGGAATTGTTTTGTAATTGTGGTGGAAGCCTCCCAATGGAAGAGTTTGAATGTGGGTTAGTATGGTGGGCATAGATTCCATTAGAGATTGGTTAGATGATTTGTTGATTAGCTTTGACATCCCACCTAGCTTGAAAGCAACACCATTGCAAACAATTTCACATAGGACACAATTGGCTTGGAGTTGTTTTGTTTATTTTATTTTATTCCTTATATATATATATATCAAAGCTTTTCTTTGTTATTTTTCTCCTTCTATTTTTTTTTTACATTTTTAAAATTATTATTTCATTATTTTTGTCTTCTTTTATTTTTTAAACTCTTAAAAAATAACACATGTCCTATGGCTATGTGGGTGTGTAGAATGGCTAGGAAAAAAGGAAGATATTGGGGACCAAAAGCAAATTGTAGAGGTGTTGGCTTGTCCTCTTGGCTTTGAGAGGTATTACTCCAATTGGACCCAACATTTTTGCAATTGAAAACACCTCCAGTTTCAATTTTGATCAAAGCATATCAAGGCCTTCTTGTGGACCTTCATTCCTAATTGTCCCACCCTTGTCAACCATAAATAAAACCAAATGTGATTATAGTAGTTGTAGTAACATATGATGCCTTTTCATAGTTTAATGATCATACCCAAATAGATTGTGATTTGTTATTGAAGTTCTAGAGAAATCCCTTGATGATGAAGAATGTGTTGGGTCAGCTTTTAAACAATGATTGAGCAGAAGGCCAAGTCCATGAAATTTCTAGGCTTGGCTCAGAGGGCACAAAAATTGGTAATGGAAATTAACAAGTACCAATAGTAATCAATTTTCCAGGGTTGATTGAAGATGAAGAATTGTTATATATTGGAGTGGACATTAGTGGGAAAGAAAGGAAAACATTAGTATTAATTGGAGCTACTCTCATGGACGTTGTATTTGAAAGATCCCAGGGCTTTGGTCCAACTTGGGCCCCAAATGGTCTTGACAAATTTTCAAACACATTCAATGCAAGAATGTACAATGGACAAATTATGTGGAAGGAACAAGAACACCTATTGTTGCTCATGAAAGAATGTGAAGGCACGTGACATGGCATAACCAATAATAACCATAATAGAGTTCTTTCTTTCCTTCTTTTGCACATAAATGTGAAATAAGGTATTACATTCAATTGGTCGTCATTCTTCAATCCAATTATGGTTGACTATTTTCAAACACATTAGATGTGCATAGTTAGATTTGCTCACAATTGTGTCATAATGGTATGCACTTGAATGGGTTTAGTACATGGTCCAATGTAACTTTCTTTGCATCAAGTTTAGTATTGAAAGCTTTGTTTCACTTCATTGTAACAAAATGGCCAATCTTCACTAGAATCACATTAAATAAAAACTGCATCATAATATAAACCCAATCCACTTATAAATGATATGGATGGAGGAAGATACCTTTCTTTGGGTGTTTGTGTATACCCGTGTTAAACAATAATCCACATTGCTTAGGTTCTACATTGATTACATCAAGGATTATTTGATGGGACTAATTGACCTTAATTGAAGTTCCAAACAAATGAACATCCCACCAAAAAACAATTTTATTTGTTTGAATCTCCATGTATTGTGTAATTTGGCATTGTGTGTTGAAGTTTTCGATGAATTAGATTTCATTTGGTGTATTTAAATCACCAAAGGTTGGAAGCCAACCCAATAGATTCACAGTGGTTCAAGCATCCAATCCAATGATTCCATGTCGGGACCCTCTAGTTTGAAAATTGAACTGAAATTAGGGCATGTAGGAAAAGCTCCAAAAGGCTTTGTTTATGGAGGAGTCTATGCTTGTGTAGTCAACAAAGGAACTTGTGCTTATAGTATCATATGAGAATTCTTGTGTGTGTTGCCATTGCTATATGTTACATTGCCTTATCGTCTATGCATCATATTATCGCCACAACATATTTGAGAAACAACATATTAGTGTTGGACATTCTCATTCTTGGTCTGTGGGTAGATTGTACTTAGGTGAATAATATTGTTATTTTTTCTTGTTTTGTGTTAGTTGCACTCTGTTGGTGAAGAGGGCAGAGAGAAAGAAAGCTTGAGTGGGTGTTAGGGTGGCCTAAAAGTGGTTGGTCAAATCATTGTGGGAATGCTAATGGCAAGGGGAGAGATGTACTTTCAAGCAACACAAGGCAAGACAAAAACTTAACACTATATGAGGAGTTACGGTTACAAACTATTGTTGACAATAAGAAGCACATGTGCGAGTTGTTTTTGCACCTAGATGAGTAAGTTTTTACCCCCATCTATGTACTGCATATGCAAATTACATTTTACAATGCATATGGTGCTATGTGTAGACAATGCCTTATTGTTTTGTTGTTTTGATGGGGTTTGTTGTGGGAAGTTGTACTAAAATTTTTATTCCTAACTACTTTAGGTGTGAAAAATACAACATGGTATCACTATTTCCAAACTCATTAAGGAAAAACTCAAGTTTTTGGGGGCACCTTGAGCCTAGGATGCTTATAATGAAACAAAGTCTCCAAAATTTGGAACATAACTGTTGTATGGTAGTTTGATGTTATATGCTTTTGTGTATGGAACTTAGGTTGTAACATATTCATATCTTAGGATTTACAATTCCTTGTTTTAACACTAACAACAATCCAACCCATAACCATATGCCATGCTTGGCTACCCCCTTGTTGCTTCCAGATGTAAGTGCATGAATGATCACCAACGTTCAGAGAAATAGACAGTGGCAACACATGACTTCCATCAAAGAACAAGGTGTCTATGGTACATTTTCTTGAAGGTCTTCACCTTAATATCCATGAAAGTAGGCACAATTTTGTTTCAATTTAATAGTGGATACAACATTATTAATTATCAAAAGCTAGTAATCTGACCTAGGTTCTCATGGCAATTATATTTCACCAATTTTGTGCAAAAGTAATCACAATTGTTATAGTTGGAATTTGTTCATGTAAATAAAACCATAGGTTGACAAATAATAACAACTAAACACATGAGACTTGTAAAGTTGGCATAACATAACAATAGAGGTTTCCACACATTTTTTCTTGAAACTAGTTAACAAGGTGCATTGGTGAATTAGGATGCTAGCAAAGGACTATTAGCAGATCTTGTAAGTAAGGTGGATGGTCTAATGAGTTGGGGAGCCAACATGGATGTGTGGAAGTCCAAATCCACGGTGTCAATGAATCAATTACAGTCATCTTTGAATGACAACATTGCCATGTGGAAAGCTCTTGTTAAAAGGCTTGGTGTTTAAGGGTCTACACAAGGGGGTGGGTTGCCAATTTAATCAAGGCCTAATATTGAAAACCACAACCATGATAATCAATAAATCACAAAAACACAGGAAAGGATGGGTGTTGTGTTTGTTGGGCTTGAAAATGTTGGTGGTATTGTTATGGTTGCTAGAAAACCACATGAAAGCCATCTTAATGTTGAAAGAGATATCCAAATTATTGAACCAATAGTAGTGCCATCATAGGTTCAATGTGGCATGCCTCTTGAACATCATGTATTTTTTATTCATTATGCATTGGGTTTCTGACTTAGGTTTGTTATAAGTTTTGAAAAGATAAGCAACTAATTATTATAATAAGGTATGTCATTGCGGTATAAGGTAAATGGGTCTAATCACCTCCAAGTTGTTGTAGGAAGATAATTTGGGTTCGTTGGAATTAAAGTCAATAGCCAATGAAACATCCATGGAGGTAAGGAAGTGTGCATTCCAAACCTTGTCTACATGTGTTGCAAGATCTTCAATATTGTCTTGTTTAACATGTGTATGCTTTTTGTTGGGTTGGCATGCAAGTAACAAGACCATGTGGTATGGTTAATCATGGATGTATTCATGACATATGTGGTTGGCTTAATATTGGCACATATAAGTCAAGTGGTTAAAGTTTGATAGTCTAATTAGCATTGGAAATTATGGAGCAAAGCCCATGGGGCAATGTTGAGGCATATAATTTGGAATACTTAGGGATATGGGGTCATATTTTGATCATGGGGTGAACTTGTGGGTTAAACAAATTTTGGATTTTGGATTACCTATCCATGAGGCAAATAGGTTGAAATGTGCAATAACTTTACTTCTTCAAATTGGTGCATCTATTGTATGTGTGTAGGAGGCAAAGGCTAGTCCACCAAAAACATGGAAAGTAATAAGTGTAGCAACAAAACTTTTAGCACAAGTACATGTGATGAAATGTGTAGGCATAACATGCCATTTTTGTACTAATGATATGTTTGTAAGTTGTGAAGAGATAAGCAATGTCTACGGTATGCCATTGTGTTGTAAGGTTAATGGGTGAAGTATCCTTGAGTTTATTGAAGGAAGGGAATTTGGGTTTGCTGAAATTAAAGTCATAAGTTGATGAAACATCCATGCAGGTAAGAAAGTCCACACTCCAAACCTTATGTGTGCATGTTACAAGATCTTTAGTATTGTGTAATGTGGCAAATGTTTGCTATTTGTTGGGCTAGCATGCAAAATAGACAACCATGTTGTATGGTTTAAGATGCATGAATTCATGACATATGTGGTTGGCTTAATGGCCAGCACATATAGATGAAGTTCTTGAAGTCTATTAGTTTAGTCATGCATTAGAGGTTATGGAGCAAAGCCCATGGGGCAACAATGAGGCATATGATTTTAATTACTTAGGGATATGGAGCCATATGTAGACCATGGGGTGAACTTGTGAATAATTTTTAAAAAACAATTCCTGATTAGTAAACAATTGGAAATGTGCAATAATTTGATAATTTCTAATTAGTGCATCTATTGTATGGGTGTAGGAGGCAAAAGTTAATCCACCAAAAATAAACAAAGTGCCAAACATAACAACAAAGTTTATTTCAATGTAGGTACATGTGATGACACACCCCCAAACTCCTTGATAAACTCAATTACAAGTCCAAAGGTGAAAAACAATAGAAGGATAAGGAGTTGGGGTACGTTTTTTGGCTTGTAGCACTTCGAGGGTAGAGGGGCATGTTGGAGCTTCGGGATGGGGACTAGGATGAGTTACAAGTGGGTCAATTATTCACACAGATTTGCATAAACCAAACAACAAGTTGGTTAGTGCATAATTGTAGCACTTTTGGTGCACGGACGAGCCACGAGCAAACACGGACTCACAAGATTCACAATGGCCCGGACTTGGGGGAAGCCACCACCTTCCCCCTGATAGTGTTCTTTGTGCCTGGCCATAGGGCTTGCAACCAAATGTCATTTTGTCCTGGGACTTTGACTCCCAAAATTCTCGAAATTGGGACTCCTACGACTTTGGAGGCCCATAACTTTTTGTGTAGACCTTTGATTGAAGTGAGGTTTAAAGAAAAGTTGTAGTTTTCATCTAGAGATTTGCAACGATATGTGACACGAAACCTATAAGCAAGTAAATCAAGGTGATTCTTGACTTTTAATTGTTAGGACTCAAATTGGCATTTTGACTCCCGACCTTTCTTTTGGTCATAACTTATGTTTTAAGTACTCAAATGGGACATGCAAGCCCATTTTAGACATCTATGTTCCAAGAGATTTTCAATGGTATAATTTTTTTTTCAATCCAATTAGTTTTGACCCCTGCAATTACCCTTTGAAGATTTGGAAGTCCATCGAGATTCTAATTCCCAAAGTGCGAACTCACTTGGGAGTGTGAGGGTTCATTCCCTCACACTTTCTTACACTCCTAGGAGCATGAAATGTGACTTTCAGGCTTCATTCTTAACTCGCACCTTTGCAAGCCCTTACCTTGGTCGCAAGCCCAAGGTTAGGGTTGTGACATGTGATCTTACTACACATATGCATAAAAAGATTTGGGATATAATTTGAAAACAACTTGGCACTTTAATGAAGGTTGATTTTGAAATCTTATGGTTAATATTGTCATGGGTTTGTTGGATGGTGGCTATAGGTGTTAAGTAAATATGGTGTGGAGATTGAAGCATTACATTTCTTATGTGGTTGTTACACATGCAATAGGTATAGATTGGCATCAAAATTTTCCTTTGGGGTGCAATCACCAATAGGAAGGCTACCACTACTTTGGTTTTGGGTTATAAAAATTGCAAATTGGGGAGAAAGCCATATTTGATGGTTATGTGGTTGTGAAAGTAATGGATGTCTTCATACCATCTACAATAATCACATTTGTTGAGATGACAAAAGATCCAACAATATGAGAATTAAGGGATTCTAAAAGTTGTGTTCGCATTTGGTCAAAGAAGTTCCTTAAGTTCCAGTAGACACATTTCCATCAACTATGGTTGTCACTACAGAAGCAATAGTTATGTGGATTGATGGAACAACAATTATAAATTGCATCTGATTGTTTCAATAGACAATGCACATTTCAGTTTGTTATTATTCCCATGGAGTCCAATTCTTTGTAGGAGCGTGTAGATAGTGAAAGATCAAGAACATAAAACTTGTTTTCTTTTTATAGTCTATTTATCAATTGCCATGTTTGTAATCAATCTTTTAGATTCAATTTCGTGATTGGATTATGATGGTATGTAACTTTGATAAGTTATTTGGAAGGAACTTGCCCCAAATTGTAATAATACTATTGGCACCTAGAAACCTTAAAATTTTGGGTTAATCTTGGAGCTAACATGTGGTATAATTTAATTGGGTGGACAAATTCGACCTTCAAAACCCTATAGTTGTTGCCATAATGGTAGATGTCATGTGGCAACATTTGATTCGCTATAACAAGTTTGCCTTTTAACCCAAAACCTTTTGTTACATTTAGAGGTGGCATGTGGCAACATTTAATTTGCTACTCAAAGTCACTAGGAGAAACCTTAAAACCCTAAAAATTTTGCCACTTTTCAGGATGCCACATGGCACCATTTAATTCATTGTTCAAAATTGCTAAAAAACCTTTAAAACCTCTTGAAATTTGGAGGTACCATGTGGCCATATTTAATTTGCCCAAAAAAAATTGTCATTAAAAACCTTAAAACAATTGCTACTTTTGAAAGTGCCATGTGGCACCAATTAATTTGTTGTAAATAATTCAAAACTAGAAACCTTAAAACTTTCGTCACTTTTGGAGGTGCCACAAGGCACCATTTAACTAGTTGCCTAAACCTAGCCCTAACCTACCCTGGACCTAACCCTAACCTACCCTAGACCTAATCTTAACATACTTTAGCCCTAACCCAAGCCTACCCCAAACTTAGCCCTTACTTACCCTAGACCTAACCCATACTTACCCTGGACCTAACCTTACTACACCCTGGACCTAGGCTTAGCCTACTAACCTAGCCTACCCCAAACCTAACCTTGACCTACCTTGGACCTAGCCTTAACCTACCCCGCCCTAACCTCCCCAAACCTAACCCTAACCTAGCCTTAACTTAATTAGCC
>Ga0116228_10000467_pt1 | contig 30714 bp, 29 predicted proteins | sample S1TSphfallax_2_FD_89694 | JGI IMG/M metagenome (GOLD analysis project Ga0116228, IMG submission 89694) | Host-associated microbial communities from peat moss isolated from Minnesota, USA - S1T2_Fc - Sphagnum fallax MG | ecosystem: Host-associated > Plants > Peat moss > Unclassified | place... | reverse complement strand
TTGCGTGAAAGAAAGCTCGTCTAATGAAAGACGTCCTCATTTTCGTCGAACACGTCCAAGGCCAACCGCGCCGCGTCTCGTTCGAGATCGCGACGAAGGCGAAGGAACTCGCGACCGCACTCGGGGGCACCGTTCACGCGGTGGTCCTCGGCAAGAACGCGAGTGGCGCGGCCGAGCAACTCAAAGCGTATCCGGTCGATACGATTCACGTTACCGAAGATCCGGATATCGACGCGTTCTTCATCGATCCGTCGGTCGATTATCTCGAAGCGGCCGCCAAGGCCGTCGGCCCCGCGCTCATCCTCGTGCCCTACACGATGATCGGTCGCGACCTCGGCAGCCGTTTGGCCGCGCGTCTCGATGCGGGTCAGACCGCCGACGTGATCGACATCAAGATCGAGGGCGGCAAAGCATCGTGCATTTCGCCGAAGCTCGGCGGCACCGTGCTCACGAGCTGCGCGTTCAAGGGCGACTACGGCATCGCGGCGATCCGCCCGAACTCGTTCAAGGCCGCGCAAAGCGCAGGCGGCGGCGCGATCGTCCAACTCGAAAAGCCGGCCGGCAAGACGTATCGCATCAAAGTCGAGGAAGAGGTCGTGGAAGCGGCAGGCGAGCTCGGCGTTGAGGAAGCGTCGACCGTTATCTCGGGCGGCCGCGGCGTCGGCGGCCCGGAGCCGTTCTCCACGATTCTCAAAGATCTCGCGGATTCGCTCGGCGGCGCCGTCGGCGCGTCACGCGCGGCCGTCGACGCGGGCTGGATCGGTCACGGCCACCAAGTCGGCCAAACCGGCAAGACGGTTTCCCCGAATCTGTACATCGCGGTGGGTATTTCGGGCGCAATTCAGCACAAAGTTGGAATGCGAACGGCCTCTACCATCGTTGCTATCAACAAAGACGGCAGCGTGCCGATCGGCGAGTTCGCCGATTTGCTCGTCGTCGGCGACCTCTTCGCAATCGTCCCGGAGCTCACGAAGCAAATCCGCGCCGGTCAAGCGTAACCCCCGAAAGAGCCATAGTGAAGAACCTCTCCCGCCCCGTCGCCATTTCCGCGCTCGCGATGGCTATCTCGATTGCCGCCATCCAAGGAGCGCAGGCGAAAAAGGGCGATCCGTCGCCGTCGCCGAGCGCGTCCGCGAGTGCATCGCCCGCGCCGTTGCCGACGGCGACGCCCGAGCCCCCGTCGTCCGCCATTCCGCGCCTCGAGGCGAAGATCAAGGCGGATCCGAGCGATAAGGATTCGCTGACGGAGCTGGCCGGTTATTATCTGGGAGAGGGGCGCCCCGATCAGGCGCTCGCGCTCACGCAGCGCTTGCTCGCGCTTTCCGATAAGACGGCGCAGGTGTACTATCTCGACGGCATCGCAAATCAGAATCTCAACCGCATCAAAGATGCGACCGACGACTTCGAACAAGCCTCGACGCTCGAGCCGACCAACTCGCAGATTCTACTGACGCTCACGAACCTGTATCTGCAGACGAATCGTGCCTCGGATGCCGAGCGCGTCGCGAAGCGCGCGACGGTTTTCAATCCGACCGACAAGCGCTCGTTCATCAACTACGGTCTCGTTCTCGGACAAGAGGGCAAGTTCGACGACGCGCGCACGCAGTTCGAAGCGGCCGCGAAACTCGATCCGAAAGATCCGGCACCGCCGGTTCTGGAAGCGCGCGCCTACGTGTCGCAGAAGTCGCTCGCGCTCGCGTCGCAGCTTTTCGACCGCGCGCTCGCGATCGATCCGAAATATCCGGACGCGCTCTACGGTAAGGCGAACCTACAGGCCGCGAACCACGACGTTCCCGGCGCGATCGCGACGTACGAACAACTGCTCGACGTCGAACCCGACGATCCGGGCAAGGTCGCCGTTCTCTTGGAAGAAGAGAAGCTCTACATCCAAGAAAAGCAGAACGATAAGGCCGTCGACATCCTCAAGCGCGCGACCACGACGTATCCGAACGTCGGAGCGGGCCATGTGGCGTACGGCGATTTCGACGCCGCGGTTCTCAAGGATCTCAACGCCGCGGAACGCGAGTGGACGGCGGCGCTCGGCCCGAATCGCGATAATCCCGAAGCGTTGCAACGCCTCGGCCAACTCGCGGCATCGCGCAATCGTATGAACGACGCGATCGGCTTCTTCAAGCAGCTGACGGTCGTCGTCCCGAACGATCCGCGTCCGTGGGGAATCCTCGCGCAAGCCTACGCTGCGAACAAACAGTATACGGAAGCGCGCGATGCCTACCGTCATTCGTTCGAACTCGTGCGCACGCCGCAAGCGCTCGCCGGGATCGGAACGTCGGATCTCCAGCTGCGCAATTATAAGGAGTGCGGCGAGGTCTTCGCGGCGATCGATCGTAACGCGCCGCCGTTCATGAAGGCGAATCCGCTCCTGTACTACGTGTACGGGAAATGCGCGCTCGCGAACGGCGACAAGGATGTGGCGAAGAGCGCCTACACGCGTCTGAAGCCGTACGTCCGCGCCGGTACCCCGCTCGCAACCGAGATCAACAAGACGCTCGCGAGCTTGAACGGCCCCGCGCCGAAGCCGAAGGCCTCGGCGAAACCGGTTCACTAACACGGCGCGCGCGACGTGATCGTGGTGTACGATGACCTCTACACCGAGCATCTGAGCGGTGTGAGTCATCCGGAATCACCCGATCGCGTCGCGAGCGTTGCCGCGCACCTCGCGGGCGTCGGATTGTTTTCCGATCGCGCGAACGCGCGCGACGCGACCGATGCCGAGCTCGAGCGCGTGCATCCGCACGCGTATCTCGAGCGCGTGAAGCGCGACGTCTCGACCGTCGGCAAACGCGCGGGTTATCTTTCGACGGGCGACACCGTGATCGACGCGTCGTCGCTCGTGGTGGCGCGCCGTGCGGCCGGCGGTGCGATCGCGGCGATGGAAAGCGCGGTCGCAACGAAGCGCGCCGCGTTCGCGCTCGTGCGTCCGCCGGGCCATCACGCCGAGCCTGCGCGGGGTATGGGATTCTGCGTGTTCGGGAACGCCGCCGTCGCGGCACGCGCGTTCGTCGCAGCGTACGGTGGGCGTGCGCTCGTCGTCGATTTCGATTACCATCACGGCAACGGCACGCAGGCGATCGCGGGCGACGGCGTCTCGTTCGTATCGACGCATGCGTATCCCGCGTATCCGGGCACGGGCGGTGCGACCGAACAGCGTTTCGATACGAGCGGTGCCGTGGTGAACGTTCCGCTCCCGCCGCATTCGTACGGCACCGAAGCATTTGTCGCCACGTGGCAGCAGCTCTTGCCGGCCGTGGCCGCGCGCGTGCGGCCGGACATCCTCATCGTGAGCGCCGGCTACGATTTCGCGGCCGGCGACCCCGTGGGCGATCTCGGCGTCGATGCGGAGATCGCATCCGCCGCACTCGCGGCGACGATTCGCGATGTGGCCGAGACGTACGCGTCGGGCCGCGTGGCGTATTGCCTCGAAGGCGGCTACGACGTCGGGACGCTCGGACGCGCGGTGGAAGCGACGATACGCGCGCACGATGCGTCGGCTCCGGGCGACGTGGCCGACGTTGCGGCGATCCCTACCTCGCAACGCGCGGCCGTCGCCGCTCTCGACGCATGGCGTATCTGACGTTCGCGCTACGCCTCGCGATCGGTGCGCTGCTGATCGTTGCGGGCGTTCTCAAAGCGCACGACGGCCCGGTGGCGACGGCCACGTCGATCGCCGGCTATCGTATGCTGCCGCCCTCGATCGTCGCGCCGCTCGGCGTCGCGTTACCGTACGTCGAGATCTTGCTCGGCGCGTACCTCGTCCTCGGACTCTTCACGCGCGTCGCGGCGTGGCTCGCGGCGGCGCAGTTCGCGATCTTTTCAATCGCGGTCGGATCGCTCGTGGTACGCGGGATTCCCGCCGATTGCGGGTGCTTCGGCTCGTCGATCCCCACGCCGCCGACCTGGGGCCACGTCGCCCTCGACGTCGCACTCGCCGCGCTCGCGGTCGTGGTTGCGTTGAAGGCGCCGGGTGCGTTCTCGCTCGACGATCGATTCTTCTCGATCGCGGCGCCGGGCGGTGGCCTCGACCCCCAGGCCGAAGCGTAAGGTGCAATGAGTCGAGTCGAACGCCGCCCATCCATCCCATCGCGTGCCGATATTGAGGCGCAGGCGAAACGTCGCCGCCTCGCGGTCATCGCGTCGCTCTCGGTGATGGCGATCGTCATCATCGTTGCGATCGCGCTCGCTTCGCGCGTGCCCAAAGCTGCATCCGACGCGCCGGTCAACTCGGTTCTCACGGTCGGTCAGAAGGCGCCGGAATTCTCGGTCTCGACGACGGCCGGTCCGTTCGACCTCGCGACGGCGACCGGTAAACCGACGTTCCTCGAAGTGTTCGCAACGTGGTGCCCGCACTGCCAGCGCGAGACTGCGGTGCTCAACGAACTCTTCGCAAAGTATGGCTCGCGCGTCAACTTCGTCGCGGTCGCGGGCAGTCCGTATTCGATGGAAGATTCGTCGGCGCCGGAAACGCAAGCCGACGTGGTCGCCTTCGGGCAGCGGTTCGGCGTGACGTATCCGATCGCGTTCGATCCGAATCTCGACGTCGCGAAAAAATATCTACAAGGCGCGTTTCCGACGCTCGTGCTGATCGGCACCGACGGTCACGTGCAAGCGATCGCCGAGGGTGAGGTCCCGCTCGCGAGCATGGCGAGCACGCTCGACGCATCGCTCGCCGGGAAGACGCCCGATCCGAAAATGGGGATGAAGAGCTAGCGCTACGGAACGACGCTCTGCGCGATCTCGACGAGCTCGGGTAAGAGTTGATCGCCCACGAGTGCGAACGAGAGGCCGTGCTCTTTCCACGTGAGTAGCGTCGTGGGACCGTCCTCGATATACTCCGCCGGATGACCCTCGAAGTGCGTCGTCTTCGGACGCATCGTTCCGAAGTCGGCGGCTGCGTTCGCCGCGTTTTCGAAGAGCGAGATCGAGCGCAGTCCATCGGAGTAGAGCAGGTGCAACGTTCGCACGCCGTTCAGGTCGGCGACGTCGGCGCCGATGAGGATGAAACCCTGCGGAAGATCGTGCGGACGATACGGTGAGAACCCCGCGTCCTTGATCGTTCGATCGAGATCGAGCGACGGCGACATGAGGTGTGCGCCCGCGACCTCCGTGTAGTGGCTCGGCGTGTCCGTCGAAAAGATCGCATCCGGAATCGAACCCGTGTAGCGGATCTCCTCGAAACGCGTCTGCGATGCGATCGCGCCTCCGGCGTGATACTCTTCCTTCTTGAGGACGAGGTTCGTATCGCGATCGATCCACGCGCGCATCGCACGTTCGCCCGTATATTTGTTGATGAGAACGATCGAAACCGTCGGTCGATCGGCGACCGTTTCCGTGCCGTCGTAGAGCGCGCGATAGTTCGCGAGAACGTGCTCGAAGTTACCGGACGCCGCGACTTGATCGTCGATCTCGGGCGCGTGCGAGATCGTCACCTTCGAATTCGTCGTGTCGTACTGATAGGTGGCATGACCGCGCGTGATGATGTAATCGCCGTAGAGTTCCTGCGGCGCGACGTACCAACGGCGCGTGAGGCCCGGCGCGCGATGTTCGATCTTCACGATCGTCGCGATCGCGCGATTCGAACTGAAACGAACGGTCTCGATCTGCCCGACGTACGACACGGTCTGCGGTGCGAGGAGGCTCTCGCGCAAGAGCGCGGCCGGATCGTCCGGCTGTGAGTCGGCCGATGCCGCGCCCGCGCATGCGAAGACCGCGACGAAGGTCGCGGCCGCGCGCAGGAAGCTAGTGCACCCCATCGACCGCGCCCGTCGCCGCGACGCCGCCGTTCGCACGGAGGGTGGAGGGCGAGCTCGGCGCGGTCGTGATCATCGAGGTTTCGAGGACGAGGGCACTCGAGCGTTCCGAAAGCGGCGTCGCCGACGTGTCGGCAGCGTGCGCTTCGAGATAGTAGCTCGCATCGATCTTCGGGGCGGACGGGTGCGCGAGCGGGGACGCGAAGAAGCCTCCGGCAACGATCGCCGCGGCGAGCGGCAGGGCGTACGCCGGACGCAGCCACGCGGCAACGCGTGCCATCGGCCCCGGCCGGGCGCTACGGATACGATCCCAAACGGCAGCGTTCACGAGCGACGGCATCTCGCGTTCCTCGGCCTTCGCGGCCGCGCGGAGCGCCTCCGTAAGCGTCGCTTCGAGCTCGAAATCTTCGCGGCACGCCGCGCACCCGGCCAGATGGACATGCGCCGCCGCGTCCAGTTCCGGCGGGAGTTCGCCGTGGACGAAGTCGACGAGGAGGTCGTTCGATAGGTGGTCGTTCATCGTTCCTGTTGCGCTTGTGCGCGCTCGACGAGTCGTCGGAGAAGGGCTCGGGCTCGGTGCAGTCGCGATCGCACCGTGCCGATCGAGCACCCCATGATCTCCGCAATCTCTTGGTAGCTGTATTCCTCGATATCCGCGAGGACGACGACTTGGCGCTGGTCTGGGGAGAGCTGGGCGAGGGCCTTCGAGAGGGGTTCGCTCAGCTGGCGATCGACGAAATCTTCGATCGGGGTGACGGCGAGCGGTCGCTCACCGCCGAAAGCCTGGGGCGCGTTATCTTCGGGTATCTCTTCTTGGAAACGTCCTTTTCGTCTCCGAAGTTCGTCTCGGTACAGATTCGTTACGATTCTGTAGATCCAGGAGAGAAAAGAGGTCCCGGGCGCAAACGAGCGCCACGCGCGGTAGACGCGGATGAAAGCATCTTGCGTCAAATCGCGCGCGTCCGCTTCGTTCCCGGTGAGCCGAAACGCGAAGTTGTAGGTGGCCTTGCCGTACTGCGTCATCGCCCGCTCGAGGAATTCCGCTTGTTCGGGCGTCGGCGGCTCGATCGGCGTTCGGGGTTCGCCCATTGCCCGAGTTATTGGGGAGAGGCCTTGGAATCCCCACCCTGGTCTCATTTTCAAGTCCCTGGAAGGGGCTGGATTAGGCATAGCTAATACGGGCGGCAGGGCGGCCTAAGCGCCGTCATTCGGGGAGAAAGTCGGACTTGGCAGCGATCAGCGCTCAGAAACTTCCGCCCGCAGCGTCGCCGGCCTGGCGACGTTTTTTCGTGCGCCTCATCAGCGTCGTCGGGCCCGGCATGATCGTCGCGTTTGCCGATACCGAGGCCGGCAGCGTCACGACGGCGGCGACCTCCGGCGCGCAATTCGGCATGAAGCTCGTGTTGCTTCAGTTGTTGTTGATCGTGCCGCTCTACGTGGTCCAGGAGATGACGATCCGGCTCGGCACCGCGACCGGCAAAGGCCACGCGCAACTGATCCGCGAGAATTACGGGCTCTTCTGGTGCTGGGTCTCGCTCGGAACCATGCTGATCACGAACCTCGCGGCCCTCGTGACGGAGTTCATCGGGATCGCGGGTGCGGCGCTCATCTTCGGCGTGAATCCGGTGCCGATGATCCTCGCCGCGGCGCTGATCCTCATCGCCGTCTCTGCAACGGGCGCGTACAAGCGCGCGGAGATGGCGGCGCTCGGCTTGTGCCTTCTCGAGCTGTTGTTCATCCCGGCCGCGTTCGCGGCGCATCCGTCCGCGAGTTCGATTATCCGCGACGGCATCTTCGGCTCGCAGCCGCTCGGCGACCGCGACTATCTGCTACTGATCGCGAGCAACATCGGCGCCGTGATCATGCCCTGGATGATCTTCTACCAGCAGAGTGCGACGGTCGATAAGGGGCTGAAGCTTCGCGACCTGAATTTCGCGCGCATCGACACCGCATTCGGCGCCGTCGCGACGCAGGTCATCATGATCGCGATCGTCGTGACGACCGCCGCAACGCTCTACGTCCACCACATTTCGGTGAACGACGCCGCGCACGCCGCGCTCGCGTTGATTCCGCTCACGGGTCGTGAGTCGGGCATCATCTTCGGCGCCGCGTTGATCGGCGCCGCGATGCTCGGTGCGTTCGTCGTCTCGCTCGCGACCTCGTGGGCGTTCGGCGAAGCCTTCAACTGGCCGTGCTCGCTCAATTTCCGCGCCACCGAAGCGAAGCGCTTCTACGGCTTGTATACCGCGATCGTCGTGCTCGCAGCCGCAATCGTGCTCGTTCCGAATCTTCCGCTCGTCCGCATCACGCTCTACGTCGAAGCCGGCAACGCGCTCGTGCTGCCGCTCGTCCTCGGCTTCTTGCTCGTGATGGCCAACGACAAAAAGATCCTCGGCGACCGCCGCAACTCGCTCCTCGGAAACATCGTCGCGATCGGCATCTCGGCGATCTGTATCTGCCTCGGCTTCTGGTACGCCGCCTTAACGTTTATGGGGCAGACCGGTTAGCCGGTCTGCCCCATAAACGTTAAGGCAGTTAAAAACGGGGCGGCGAAGGCCCCCCGTTCCCCCCCGAGCCCGCACTCGCGGGCTCACTGACGCGAGCGCGCCGCTAAAAGGGTGCAGTCACTCGAAAATCCGCCCTAAATCCTTGGCCCCATTGGGTGGTGTTGAAGCCGTTGTTGATCTTTAGGATGTACGCGGTGTTCGTGAAGTTTTGGAACGTCGCGTCGAGGCCGAGGTGGCGCTTCGCGCCGCGTCCGGCATCGCGTCCGACCGACGCGTTCCACGTGAGGTGGGGCGGGAGGCGGCCGTTTCCGTTTTCGAACTCCACCGGATAGCCCGTGCCGTATTCGGGTTCGACGCTCGCGAAGAACGAGTGGTCCGTGCCGAGCCGCTTCGTGTAGTTGACGATCGCGCTGAACGTTTGATCGTGATCTTCGGGCTGTAGCGTCACGTCGGTGACGTCGGTTCCGGTGCTCGGCGGGAACAGGAACGTACTGCCCGAGATACCGCCGGCGACCGATTTCGAGAGTTGCGTCGAGACGAACAGCGAGTCGCCGTTCTTATAGGTGGCATCGACGCGGGCTTCCACGCCCTTCGCGATACCGATCGTGTTGTTGAACACGGCGAAGATCGGCGTGTTCGCGAGCTGCGTCGTATCGAGCACGTCGTTGACGTCGCGCTTCCAGAAGTTCACGGTCGCGCGTGCGCCCGGTGAGAACGCGTGCGCCACGCCGAATTCGTAGTAGGAATCGTGTTCCGGTTGGAGATCGTAGGGCACGTTGTCGCTGAGGCCCGAGAGCACGACCGCGGCCTTCCGCGTGTCTTCCAAGAACGGCGCCGCGTACAGTCGGCCGTAGTATGCGTGGAAGATGTCGTTGCGATCGAATTGCCCGTTGAACTCGAGTCGCGGGCTCAATTGTCCGCCCGTGACGTAGCCGGTCGAGTGATCGTAACGTAGCCCGCCGAGCACCGATACGTACTGCGTGGGCGTCCACTTGTCTTGGACGTACGCGCCGAGATTCGATCCGCGTTGCGAGTTGTTGTCCGTGAAGTAACTCACCGGGATCGGATTGCCGTTCGCATCGGTATCGTACGCGATCGTCTCGTTGCCCGTGAAGTTCTCGACCTGTTCGTCGACGCCGAGCTTGATCGAGTTCGCGCCGAACACGTGGAAGTGGTCGAGCCGAATACCTTCGAAGTTCGAATGACGGTCTTGATTGAGGCCGTCGACGCCGCCGTCCAGATCTTCGGCGAAATCGCCGAGATAGCGAACGCGATCGTACTTATACCACGGCGCGATCTGCGTGTACGAGTTGCCGTCGGCCGAGTTGTGCGTGTAGACCGCATTGAGGAGGCTGCTGTTCTCGATCTGCACGTCGTCGGTGCCGGGCGGCGTCTCGAGCGGATCGTTCACACTGAACGTATCGTTGATCGGGATTTGGAAGATCGCCTGATTGCTCGCGAGATCGAATGCGAGCGTGTCGTGCCCACCGATATTCGTGACGGTCCGCAAGAACTGGTTCGACTGATTCGAGTTGTCGTGAACGGGCACGAACGTCGGCGCGTCGATGCCGCGATCCGTTTGTTCGAGATTCGCATTGAAGAAGACGCGCGTGTTGTTGAAGATCGTATCCGATTCGGAAAGCGAACCTTGCAGGTCGCCGTACGAGCCCGCGCCGAGCGTGAGCGAGCCTTCCTCCGGTGCCGAGAGGTCGACGCGGTGCGTGATGATGTTCACCACGGCGCTCTGGCGCGTGCCGCCGAACTCGGCGGGGAACGCGCCCGTGAAGACCTCGAGCGAATCGATCGTTCGCGGGTCGATCACTTCGCTGAAGTTCGACGTGGTCGCGAGCGGAAACGGAACGCCGTCGATCTCGTACGTAAGCCCGTGGAAGCCGTGCGCCACCGGTTCGTTATACGAAAAGCTCACGATGCCGGGGAGCGTCGTGATCACTTTGTTGAGGCTTTGATTTTCGGGAAGCGCCGAAAGCTGGGCGGGGCCGATCGAGTTCACGCCGACGGGCGTGCCGCCCGCTCCGCGCACGACGGTCGTGTCCGCGCGCCCGATCTCTCGCAGGCCGAGGGCGAGCGAGAGTGAGACGATCGAACCGCTCTCGACGGCGACCGCCCGCGTGACGTCGGGGTTCCCGGCAAGGTGCGCGGTGAGCGTGTAGCGTCCGAACGTGACGCGCGGAAAGACGAACGTTCCGGTCGAGGCGGTGACGACGCTGTCCGTCGTGCCCTCGCCGACGAGCGTCACGGTGACGCCGGCGGCGGGCTTGCCACCGAGGGTGATCGTGCCGCGCACGAGCCCGGTCGTGTCGGCGAACGCGGGGGAAGCGATCGTAAGGAGCGACGCGGCAACACACGCCGCGATGAGCGATCTCACAGAATAGGGTCCTCTTCGAATGCACGAGTGAGCACGAGCGCGCGGGCGCCGTGCGAAACTGGTCGAGCTAAGCGAAGAGCGGCGGCGAACGACCCCGGCGGGTTGCGTCGCCGAGTCGGCGGCACGCGGTGGTGCGGCGACGGCGGGTCGGGACGTGAAGGGGACCGCGCGCGAGGGCCGGGCGGCGGGCGCAGAGGCGGGTGCCGGCGGCTTCGGCTGCGTGGGTGGCGCGCCGCCAGAGCTCGAGAACGAGCGCGGCGACGGGTAGCGAGGCCAGGAGTGCCCGCATGGCTCCGGTGGCGCCCACGTGCCCCTCGAGGAGCTCGATCAGCGCGTAGGAACCCGTACCGGCGAGCGCTAGGGCGACGGTCCCATAGGCGAGGTCGCCACTCGTCGCGATGGACCGGGGGAGCCCCTCGAGGCCGCGCGAGAGGGCGCCGCGGCAGAAGGCTCCTACGAGGGCGAGCGAGAGCGCACCCCCGATTGCGAGGGCCAGGAGGGGTGCGCTACTGCGGCCGGGGGCGTGCTCGAAGCCGGTTGCGGCGACGTGCAGAATTGCCCCGACGAGCATGGCTAGCGGCACGAATGCCACGAGCTTGCGGAACGTCATGAAGGGGCCACGTTCGGCTCATTTGGGGCCGAACCCCCCGGCCGAAAACCGAGACGGGTTCCTCCAAGGGACCCGCCGAGGCGATGCGAACACAGCCCGCCCGGCCCCGGGAGCTCCGTCCCAGCCGCACCTATCCCCCACCGTCCGCCAATGGCGAGGCCCATGCGCACCACTTCCAGGAGCCGAGTCCCGAACGAATCGTCCGACGCCGTCGGCCTCATCATCGCGCTCTTGGTTCGCTTTCCGGAGATCGCGACGATCGTGTCGCACCCTACGGACGGAACGCTCACGTTGTCGTTTGCGATCGGCGCGCAGCTCGATCGGCGCACGGAACTCGAGACGCGCGAACGTGTGACCGATCACGTTCGCTCGCTGCTCGATCTCGCGGGCGACAAGCCCGACGCCCTGCAGGTCGCATGCGAGTCGGACGAATCGACGAGCTTCGTGCGGATCACGCGGGACGCGCGGAGCTTCGCGCGTGAGGAGCTGCAGATGCTCGTCTCGCTCCTGAGCGATCGATTCGGCGCGACGCTCGTCCGCAGTCCCGCAGCCGACGACGACGCGTTCGACGACGAAGCGTCGGCCGACGAGCTCGTGGATTTCGCGATCGAGGCGCTGCGCGATCCGGCCCAGCAGCGCAGCCTCGTGGGCTTCCGTGAGGAGAAGCGCGTCCTCGTCTACTTCGTGAAGTTGCGTAAGAAGGCGAAAGCGCGCGCGCGGTCGTAGCGCCGCCCGTGCTCGTCGACTTCCACTCCCACACAACCGAGAGCGATGGAACGCTCTCGCCCGCCGAACTGGCCGGCGCGATGCGCAAGCGCGGCGTCGAGATCTTCTCGGTGACCGACCACGATTCGCTCGGCGCGTATGCGAAGCTCGGCGACTCGGCGGGAACCGCGAAAGTCGTTCCGGGCATCGAGCTCAACACGACCTATAAAGGAAACGAAGTTCACGTGCTGGGCTTCGGCTTCGCGTCCGGCGCGCAGAGCGTCGAGGAGGCGATCGCCGGGAACCGGCGCGAACGCGAGCGCCGCGCGGAGCAGATGATCGAACGGATTTCGCGCGCGGGCTACGATATCGATATCGACGCGGTCCGGGCGGAAGCGGGTCATGGCGAGACGGCGCTCGGCCGTCCGCACGTGGCGCGCGCGTTGATTCGCAAGGGCTACTTCTCCGACATCGACACCGCGTTCCGCGAGTTGCTCGTCGCCGGTAAGCCCGGGTACGTTCCGTCGACCTACATGCTGCCGCATCAAGCGGTCGAACTCGTGACGAAGGCCGGCGGCGTTGCGGTGCTCGCGCATCCGGGCCGGCTCAAGGACGAGTCGATCGTCGACGAACTCGTCAACGCGGGCCTCGGCGGCATCGAGACGTTCTACGGAACGCACGATGCGAATCAGGTCGCGCACTTCCGCGAGGTCGCCGCGCACTACGGCTTGGTAATGACCGCCGGCTCCGACTTCCACGATCCGCGCTACAACACGCGCGGCGTCGGAATGGACGTCGACCGCGACGACATCCAACCGTTCCTCGATCTCGTGCTTTAAACAGCCCGCGAGTGCGGGCTTGGGGGGCATCGGGGGGCACGCCGCCCCGATCTTAAAGCGTAATCAACCCGGTCGGGTACGGCGCGCCGCGGCGGAGTGCTTCGGCGAGCAACGCGACGTGCGTGGTCGTGACGCCGAGGATCGATGCGGAGAGCGTCGCGTAGTCGCGGTTCTTATATGAAGAGATGCTCGTGAGGTAGGCGTTGGCGATCGAGCGTTCGAGCGTGTAGGCGTAGGCCAGCACGTCGGCCTCGGACTTGAACGATTCGGCATCTTCGGTTGCTACGTCGGTGCCCGCGGTCGCGGACGCTTGCGTCAGCGCTCCGATGATGGCGTTCTGCTGCAGCGCGTGCTCCGACTGGAAACGCGTGAGGACGGCCGCGACCGGCGGCGTGAGAATATTCGCGGCGAGCGCGTCGCTGTACGCCTTGATCGCGGCGCGCTCGAGCGCGAGCGACGCGTTCAGCGCCTTGACGTCGCCGCCGTCGATGCGATCTGCCGCGAGCGCGACCACCGTACCGGCAGCCGGAACGAGCGCGAGCGAGGCGAGAGCGCGAACGGCATGCGAGCGTGTAAGAGTCAAAATGGGGGTCCTCCAAATAAAAGCTGGGGAGAGAGTACCCGAGAATGGCGATTCCCATGGTACATGCACTCTTGCTGTCGGCCGTGACCGTCACGAATGCCTGGTCGCGGCCGGCTTCTTCCGAGGGAGTCGTCTATGCGACGATCGAGAATCGCGGTCGGAGCGCCGATACGCTCGTGGGCGTTTCGTCGCCCGTCGCTCGGACGGCCGAGCTCCACGAGACGATGACCGGGATGCAGGGGATGGTGTCGATGCAGCACCTCGCGCATCTCGCGATTCCGGCGCGCGGTTACGTGACGCTCGCGCCGGGAACGTATCACGTGATGCTCGAGCTCATTCGCCCGATCCGCGCGCGGCAGTCGTTTCCGATCACGTTCCGTTTCGAGCACGCGCCGAGCGTCACCGCGAAGGTGCAGGTCCGGCAGCCGTGATTCCGCTCGTCCCCGTTCACGCCGCGTTCGTCTCGCGGCTGGACGCAACGCACGCGGTCGTGCGACTCGATGCGGTCGCGGGGATGTTACCGGCGAGCGTTCGCTCCGTGCGCATCGTCGGCGCACCCGGCTTACGCGCGGGCGACGAATTCGATGCGCTCGCAACGGGTACGGGCGCGGGTCAGACGCTCGAACTTCGCGATGCGCGCGTCGCCGAACGCTTTGCGGCGGGAACGCCGAACGCGCTCGTCACGCACGTCTTCGCGGTCGGCGACCGGTTGCCGGAGATGACGCTCGTCGATCAGCGCGGCGCTCCGTTTCGGCTCGGCGACCTCGGCGGCAAGACGACGCTCCTTGCGTTCGTGTTCACACGCTGCCCCGATCGTGCGGTCTGCCCGGCGATCACCGGCAAATTCGCCTACCTCCAGAAGCAGCTCGACCCGCAGCACTTTCATCTCATAGAAGTAACGCTCGATCCGTCGTTCGACTCGCCCGCGGTGCTCGCGCGCTACGGCGCGACGTTCGCGGCGGATCCGGCGCGTTGGTCGCTGCTCACCGGTCGCGCCTCCGACGTGAAAGACTTGATGGACTCGTTCGGCATCTCGTCGATCGCCGACGGTTCCGCGAACTTCGTTCACGACGACGAGCTCGCCGTCATCGGGCCCGACGGTCGCATCAAGGATCTCATCCCAACCGCCGGCTGGGATCCGAACGACGCGATCGCCGTCGCGCGCGACGCGGCCGGGCTCGCGTCGAATCCGTTTCGACGCTTCGAGCTCGCGTCGGTCGCGGGGATCGTCGCGCTCTGCGGCGGCAGCGCCTCGACGGCGCTCGTCGTGCTCGACTCGAGCGTCTTTTTGCTCGGCGTCGCCATTCTCGGCAGCCTCCTCGTGTGGTGGGGCCGCCGTATCTTCAGCGAGAACTGAGCGCGGATGGCCGTTTCCGTGCGCCCGCAATCGCCGCCGACGATCCCGGCGTTTCGGCTCGCCGTTCGGCCGATCACGACGCTGCCGGGCTTTCTGCTCAAACTCACGCGCGAGCGCGGACACGTGCTGCGCTTCAGCGGCATGGGGCGCAGCATCTTCGTGTTCACGGAGCCCGCGCTCGTCGAGGAAGTCTTCGTGACGAAGGCGTCCGCCTTCATCAAAGGCCGCGGAACGCAACGTCTCGTCGATCTCGTCGGCCGTGGGTTGCTCTCGGCGGATGCGCCGGATCATTTGCCGCATCGGCGCCTCGTGCAGCCTGCGTTCCATCGGCGCCGCATCGATGAGTACGGGCGCATCATGGTGGAGCGAACGCGCGCGCAAGCCGAGAGTTGGAAGCCGGGTCAGGTGATCGAGGTCGATCGCGAGATGAATCGGATCGCGCTCGAGATCGTTTCGAAAGCGCTCTTCGGCCGCGATATGTCGAGCGAAGTCGATACGGTTGCGGACGCGCTCGATGCGGCGCTCTCGACCTTTCCCTTCCGTATGATGCCGTTCGCCGAGATGCTCGACGACACGCCGGTGCCCCCGACGCAGCGCCTAAAAAACGCGCGCGCCGAGCTCGATAACGTCGTGTATCGCATGATCGCCGAACATCGCGCCGCGGCGGCCGATACGGGCGATCTGCTCTCGATGCTCCTCGAATCCGAAGACGACGAACACCCGCGACTGAGCGACGAGCAAGTGCGCGATGAGGCGATGACGATTTTGCTCGCGGGGCACGAAACGACGGCGAACGCGCTCGCGTGGACGTTCTATTTGCTCGGCCGCAATCCGGACGCAGAGAAACGCTTGCACGCGCACCTCGACGAGATCCTCGGCGACCGCGATCCGCGCGTCGAGGATCTGCCGCGGCTCGGCTACGTGCGTTCGGTGTTCGCGGAAACGATGCGACTCTATCCGCCGGCGTGGGTTACCTCGCGCAAGGCGATCCGGCGCGTCGAAATCGGGCCGTACGTGCTCGAACCGGGTCACGTTGCGATGGTCTCGCAATACGTGTCGCATCGCGATCCGCGTTATTTTCCGGATCCGGAGCGCTTCGATCCGGATCGGTGGAGCGGCGAGCCGCCGCCGAAGTTCGCCTACTTCCCGTTCGGCGGGGGGAACCGTCTGTGCATCGGTGAGTCGTTCGCGTGGATGGAAGGCGTGCTCGCGATCGCGACGATCGCGCGGCGCATGCGACTCGTTCCGATCGACGCGACCGAGGTCGGCACCTTACCGCTCGTCACGCTTCGTCCGCGCACGCCGATTCGCGCGCGCATCGAATTACGCGCTCCCGCTACGGCTCCTTAGACTTCGATCGCCTCAGCCTCGAGCGCGCGCAACAGCGCTTCCTGCGATGCGACGAGCGAGGCGTCGCGCATGTAGGCGTGATTGATGCGGACGTTCGCGGCGCTCGCTTCGAGCGCGGCGCGTCCGAACGCTGCGGCGCACGTGACGTCGCTGACGAGATGCTCGTTGCCGAGCGATGCGACCTCATGGCTCATGCGCACCACGCGCACCGCGAGTTCGGCCGCGCGGAGCGGCGCTTCCGCGGCACCGGCGAGCGCCGCCTGGAGCGCGGTGGTACGCGCGGTCTTTTCCTCGGGCGTGGTTCTCGGAAGTGCCTGCGCGTCGACGACGCGTGTGTAGGCTGCCTCATCGTGAATGCGAGCTGCGAGGAGTTCCGAGCGCAGCGCATCCGCGCGCTCCACGATCTCCGCGGCGTTCGCGCGCTTCGCGGCAAACGACGGATTCTTGTGCGTGATGCGAGCGACCATCGCGACCAAAGACGCTCCGAGCGCTGCGACGATGGTCGCAGCGCTACCGCCGCCGGGCGTGGGTGCGTCCGAGGCGAGGCGCTCGAGGTAGGCGTCCAATTCCACGGCTTAGGTATTTCGCATCGTGGTGGCGAAGTCTCCCTCATCCGCTTTAGATTGTTTCAAAGATCAGCGAGAGCAACGCACATTACGACACATCGAAGGAGTCGTTCACTTGCAACTCATCGATAAGCAGCTCGGGGATGTCAAAGACCGGAGCCTCGCTGATCAAGGCCGTTCGCGCATCGAATGGGCCGCTTCGTTCATGCCCGTCCTCGCCCAAATCAAGGAGCGCTTCGCGCGCGAAAAGCCGCTTGCCGGCGTCCGCATCGGGGCTTGTCTCCACGTCACGACGGAAACCGCGAACCTCATGCTCGCCTTGCAAGCCGGCGGTGCCGAGATCGAACTCTGCGCCTCGAACCCGCTCTCCACGCAAGACGACGTGGCGGCCGCGCTCTCCGAGCATTACAAGATCTCGACGAACGCGATCAAAGGCGAAGACAACGCGACCTATTACAAGCACATCGAAGCCGTCGTCGCCACGAAGCCGCACATGACGATGGACGACGGATGCGACCTCGTCACCACGATCTATACGAAGCACAACCATCTGCTCGCCGACATGATCGGCGGCTGCGAAGAGACCACGACGGGCGTCATCCGCCTGCACGCGATGGAGAAGGACGGCGTGCTGCCCTTCCCCGTGATCGCCGTCAACGACGCGCTCACGAAGCACATGTTCGATAACCGCTACGGTACCGGACAATCGACGCTCGACGGCGTCATCCGCGCCACGAACGTCCTGATCGCGGGCGCCACGGTCGTCGTGGTCGGCTACGGCTGGTGCGGTCGCGGCGTCGCGTCGCGAGCCAAGGGGCTCGGCGCGCACGTCGTCGTCACGGAGATCGATCCGCGCAAGGCGCTCGAAGCCGCGATGGACGGTTTCCAGGTGATGCCGATCGCGGATGCCGCGAAGGTCGGCGACGTGTTCATCACGGTCACCGGCAACTATCACGTGATCGCGGGTCCCCATTTCGAGGAGATGAAGGACGGCGCGATCGTCTGCAACTCGGGGCACTTCAACGACGAGCTCGATCTCGACGCGCTCGAAGCGATGACGGTCTCGAAGGCGCAGCCGCGCACGTTCGTCGACGCGTACACGCTGAAGAACGGCAAGACGGTTCGCGTGCTCGGAGAAGGTCGCCTCATCAACCTCGCCGCTGCGGAAGGCCATCCGGCCGCGGTCATGGATATGTCGTTCGCGAATCAGGCGATGGCGGCGGGCTACTTGGCGCAAAACTACAAGTCGCTCGAGAAGAAGGTCTACTCGGTGCCCGACAGCATCGATGAAGAAGTCGCCGAGCTCAAGCTCGCGGCGATGAAGATCGCGATCGACACGCCGACGCCGGAGCAGGTGAAGTACATGGCCTCCTGGTCGGAGGGCACCTAGTTGGCATATCGCAGGCTCTTTACGTCGGAATCGGTCACCGAAGGGCATCCGGATAAGGTCGCGGACCAGATCTCCGATGCCGTTCTCGACGCGATCCTCAAGGACGATCCGATGGGCCGTGTGGCGTGCGAATCGTTCGTGATCACGGGCCAGGTCCACATCGCGGGCGAGATCACGACGTCCACGTACGTCGACATCCCGCGCCTCGTACGCAAGACGATCTCCGATATCGGCTACAATCACTCGCTCGTCGGCTTCGATGCCGCCACGTGCGGCGTCTCGGTCTCGGTCGACGAACAGTCGGCCGACATCGCGATGGGCGTCGACGAAGCGATCGAAGTCCGCGATGCGGGCGATCGCGATCCCTTCGCGCTCACGGGCGCGGGCGATCAGGGCATGATGTTCGGCTACGCCTCGCGCGAGACGGACGAACTGATGCCGCTCCCGATCGTGCTCGCGCACAACCTCACGCGCGATCTCGCGGAAAAGCGTCGCAGCGGCGCGCTTCCGTGGCTTCGCCCCGACGGTAAGTCGCAGGTCACGGTCGAGTACGACGGCGACAAGCCCGTGCGCGTCGATGCGGTCGTTATCTCGACGCAACACGATCCGGATATCTCGCTCGAGGACATTCGCAAGCACGTCACCGAGCAGATCATCGACCGCGTGATCCCCGCGTCGCTACGCGACAAGGACACGCGAATCTTCGTGAATCCGACCGGACGCTTCGTCATCGGCGGACCGATGGGCGATGCGGGCCTCACCGGGCGCAAGATCATCGCCGACACGTACGGCGGGATGGCGCGTCACGGTGGTGGCGCGTTCTCCGGTAAGGATCCCACGAAGGTCGACCGCTCCGCCGCATACGCGGCGCGGCACGTCGCGAAGAACCTCGTCGCGGCCGGCCTCGCCGACCGTTGCGAAGTTCAGGTCGCGTATGCGATCGGCGTCGCGCGCCCGGTCAGCGTTCTCGTCGAAACGTTCGGCACGGGCAAGCTCGACGATGCGAAGATCGCCGAGCTCGTCGGACGGTTCTTCGATCTGCGTCCGGCGGCGATCATCCACCACTTGGATCTGCGCCGGCCGATCTACCAGCAGACCGCGGCGTACGGCCACTTCGGCCGTCCGGACCTCGACCTGCCGTGGGAGCGTCTCAACAAGGTTGCCGAGCTCCGCGAAGCGGCCGGCCTCGGCGTTGAAGAACGGGTTCCCTTGCTCCAAAGCTGATCGATCGCACGCGCGATCGTGGTGGAGGCCGTCGCTTTCGAGCGGCGGTCTTTTTCTTGTCGTGGCGGCTAACGACGCTCGCGTCGCACGGCGGCGATCGCGGGCACGCAGAGCGCGATTGCGAGATAGCCGATTCCCGAAATAACGATCGAGGTACGCGGTCCGAAGCGGTCGGCGAGCGCGCCACCCACGAGCGCGCCCGGCACGGTACCGATGAGCACGATCAGCCGCACGGCACCGAAGACGCGTCCGACAAGATCTTCGGGAATCACGCGCATGCGCCAGCCCACGATCTGACTGATCTCGAAGAGGACGCACGCGTTCGTGATCGTGAGAAACGCGATCGCGACCCAAAGCGAATGCGTGATCATCACGGGGAGAAAGAAGAGGCCGTCGAGCGTCCACGACACGAGGAGGATGCGTCCGAACGGCCACGACTTCGGCACGCGCCCTGCCACGGTCGAGCCCACCACCGCGCCGATCGCACCGATGCCGAGCGCGATGCCGACCATCTGATCGCTCGCGCCGAAATCGCGCTTGAGATACGGAATGAACACCGCGCCCGTCATCAAGCCAAAGAAATTCATCGCGAGCTGCACGAACGAGAGCGCGCGCAGCGCCGAGTCGCGCCACACGAACGCGAACCCCATGCGTACGTCGCGAAAGATCTGGCCGATCGTCGGCGGACCGCTCGGCTCGAACGGCCCGAGCGTTTCGATCGATGCGAGCGACGCCTGCGATGCGCCGTACGTGAGCGCGTTGAGGATGAGTGCCGGAAGCGGGCCCACGAGCGCGAACATCGCACCGCCGACGGGCGGCAGAATCGTCTGCGCGCTCTGTTCGATGCTCGCGAGGGCCGCGACGGCCTGCGTGGCGCGCGACTTTCCCACGAGGTACGGAATGGAGGACGACTGACCGCCCATGAACACCGCGGCCGCGATCGAGATGATCGCGATGCCGACGTAGAGCCACGCAACGGTGAGTAGTCCGCGCGCGAACGTGAGCGCGAACAATCCGATCACGGCGAACCGAATGAAATCGCACGCGATCATCAGCGTCCGCCGGTCGAGTCGATCGGCGAGGGAGCCGCCCACGAGTCCGAACACGGCGAAGGGTCCGAGTTCGAGGGCGTACGTCACACCGACCGAGAGCGCCGATCCGGTGAGGTGGTAGACGAGCAAGGGAATAGCGATGAGGCGCAGGCCGTCGCCGACGTAACTGAACGCCTGCCCCGCGTAAAAAAGACGAAAAGAACGATTGCGAAAGACGCTCTCGACATGGATCGCCATACGACCGGTTTACGTTCGCGCCGGCGACGTGCGATGCCCGCGAACGTTCGCAAGTAAGGTGCGCCATCGAGGTCGTACGTAGGGGAATGGACGTCACCAATCATCCGCTCGTTCACGACGTCAATCGCGAACAGCTCGATAGCCTGTCGCCCGTGGAGCGCATCTGCAAGGATATCGCGGATTGGACGGGTGCGCCGCTCGCCCTCGGACTCGCGATCGCGGTCCAGGCGATCTGGATCGCCGTCGGGCTCATCACGAAGCTCGATCCGTTCCCCTTCGCGTTTCTGCTGACGTGTTCGAACGTGCTGCAGCTCATCCTGATCTTCGTGCTCGCCGTTGGCCAGCGTCAGTCGTCGCAGCACGCGGAATTGCGCGCGGAGCACGATCACGATTCGATCTCACGCCTTCTCTACCATCAAGAAGTGCAGGAGCAAGTGCTGATCGCCCTCGCACGCAAGATCGGTATCGAAGTCGAAAGCATGGAGAAGACGATCGCGCTTCTCGCGACGCAAGACGCATGAACGCGCTGCAGTGTATCGCTTTTCGTGGGGGAAAGCGCTCGCACGCGATCCACGATCTCAACCTCGTGAGCGAAGCGATCCTCGAGCACGGCCAGCTCGTGTGGGTCGACCTCATCAATCCGAGCGCGGCGGACTATGCAAAGTTGCAGAGCGAGTTCGATTTACACCCGCTCGCGATCGAGGACGCGCAAACGGAGCACGAGCGGCCGAAGATCGAGCAGTATCCCAACTACCTCTTTCTCATCGTGCAACCGGCGTCGTGGACGGGCGACCGCCTCATCACGCACGAGCTCGCGATCTTCGCGGGGCACCGCTTTCTCGTGACGATCAGGCGAACGCCCGAATATGCGATCGACGAAACCGAGCGACGCTGGGACGTCCACGATGGCGAGCTGGGCGACGACGCGGGCTTCTTGCTCTACACGCTGCTCGACACGATCGTCGACGGCTACTTTCCAATCGGCGATCGCCTCGAAGAGTGGATCGGTGACCTACAGACCAATCTCTTTAGCGCGGAGGCAGATCCGCGAAAGCTCAACGACATGCTTCGTGAGATTTTCGAACTCAAGCAAGACGTCCATCACGCTCGCCGCGCGGTCGTTCCGATGCGCGACATCTTGCAACCGCTCGTGCGCGGCGATCTCAAGATTTTCAAAGCCGATCGCGAGCGCTACTATCGGGACGTATACGACCATGCGGTTCGCGTGATCGATCAGCTCGACTCGGCGCGGGACCTCGTGAACAGCGCGCTCGAGATCCATCTCTCGCTCGTTGCGAATCGCCAAAACGAAGTCTCGAAGCAGCTCGCGATCATCGCGACGATCTTCTTACCGCTCACGTACGTCACGGGTTTCTTCGGCCAGAACTTCGGCTGGATGGTCAACGGGATCACGTCGCGCGGAACGTTCTTCTACCTCGGGATCGGGATCGAGGTCGTGTGCCTCGTCGTGTTGGTCGCGTACTTCCGTATCAAGAAGTGGTTCTGAGCTCCGTGCCACGTTGGTCGATTTGTTTCGCCAGGAGTTGGGCGAGCGCGTAGACGTGGCTCGTTGCGGGCGTCGCGATGTCGAGGCGCTTGCCGAGTTCGACGATCGAGCCGACCAGTGCCTCCATCTCCATCGGGCGGCCCGCTTCGAGATCTTGGAGCATCGACGTTTTGTGGGCGCCCACGCTGCGCGCGCGATCGATGCGTTCGTCGACGGTCGCGGCGAGCGTCACGCCGAGCCGTGTGAGGATGGCGACGGACTCCATCATCATCTCGCGTGCGAGGTCCGCCACGAGCGGATCCTCTGCCATATCGACGAGCGTCGCGCGCGTGAGCGCGCTGATCGGATTGAACGACGTGTTGCCGAGGAGCTTGAGCCAGATCTCGGCGCGAATATCGCTCGAGAGGGGCGTGTCGAGGCCGCCCGCCGCGAACGCATTCGCGACACGAGTGATGCGCGCGCTCGTCGTGCCGTCGGGCTCGCCGAGCAGAAACCGCGTTACGCCGAGGTGACGCACGACGCCGGGCGCTTCGAGTTCCGACGCCGCGTAGGCCACGCTCCCGATCACGCGCTCGGGTGCGATCGCCGCCGCAATGCGTCCGCCGGGATCGACGCTTTCGAGCGCCATGCCGTCGTACGTGCCGCCCAGCCTTTGGAAATACCACCACGGTAGACCGTTTTGAACGGAGATGACCGTCGTATCGTCCCCAAAGAGCGATGGAAGTGCGGCGACGACCCCACCGATCTGATGCGCTTTGAGGGTGAGGATGACGACGTCGACGGGGCCGACCGCGGCGAGGTCGTCGGTTACCGTGGGATGCGCCGTGAAATCGCCGTGCTCGCTACGGACGCGCACGCCGTGCGTTCGCATCGCACGCATGTGATCGCCCCGCGCGACGAGCGTAACGTCCGTGCCGGCACGCGACAAGGCGGCGCCGACGTACGCGCCGATCGCACCGGCTCCGACGACCGCGACCTTCATGCCGACGCTTCTTCGAAACAAACGCCTCCATTCCGCGCTACACCCATTTGACAGCCCCGCGAGCCTATGATAGCTTACAACTAATTAATTAGTTGTTGAGCCTGGTGGCGACCGAGGTTTCTTTTCTTGCGTCCTTTTGCACTGATTCTTACATCGTCGCTGGCGACGTTTGCGCTCGCGAGCGTCCTGGCGGCAGCGTCCGCCGATGCGGCAGTTGAAACCGCCGCCTCGATCGCGATCCCGAAGGTCACGACGGCTCCGCCGCTCGACCCGGCAGCCCCGGCCGCGGCGGCTTGGGCCGACGTGCCGGACGAAACGTTGACGTGGGACGTGACGCACGGTCGTCATGCGACCGAAACGACGACGGCGCGTATCGCGAGCGACGGGACGTATCTCTACGTACGCTTCGAAGCGAAGCAGCGCGAGACGATCGCGGCGTCGCAGCGAACGAACGATGTCGGCAGCGGCTCCGACGATGAAGTCTACGTGGATCTCTGGCCGAACGGCGCGAGCGGCTTCATGTATCAATTCATCGCGACGCCGATCGGTACGCATTACGAATCCTCATCGGAGAACAATGCGTTCGCGCCGACGTGGTATTCGAAGGGCGCGCTCGTCGACGGGGGCTACAACGTCGATATGAAGATTCCGCTCGCCGTGATCCGCGGGTCGCAGTCGGGCGGCGCGTGGCGCGCGCAGCTCGTGCGCGTCGTTCACGCAACCGGCGAGGAGCAGCTGTGGAGTTTCGGCGCCTCGCAAGTAAACGCGGACGATATCTACTATTCCGGCACGTTTCACATGCCGGTCGCCGACGTGTCGAGTCGCCCGCAACCGCGACTTGCGGTGTACGGCCTCGGCGCTGCGGCGTCGCGCGATGCGGGCGGATCGACGTCGCGGACCGGTGCCGACCTCTCGATTCCGATCACCGCAACATCGTCGCTCTACGCCACGTTCCATCCCGATTTTTCGAACGTGGAGCTCGATCAGCAATCGATCTCGCCGAGCGTGTTCCAACGGTACTATAGCGAAGTGCGCCCGTTCTTCACGCAGGGTGCCAACTTCTACAACAATTTGAATTGCGATTCGTGCCCGGGAATCACGGAGCTCTACACCCCGGCCATTCCCACACCGCGCGACGGGTACGCGCTCGAAGGGCAGCAGGGACCGCTCGGATTTGCGACGTTCGATGCCGTCGGTACGTCGCGCAGCGACGTCGCAAGCGTCCTCGATTACACGAGCCCCAATCGCGAGTGGAATGCGTCGATCCAGCGCGTCGCCGTTACGACGCCCGATCTCATCGACGATACGACGAGCAGCGGTATCGCGTGGAACGATCGCAAGCATCTTTCCGCCTACTTCAATTACGGCAGCGATAGCGGGACGAACGTGCTCGACGGAAGCGACGCGCAGCGCTACGATCTCGGAGGGGGCTGGGGTAGCCAGACGTTCGCGCTCTACGCCTCCACGCGTAAGGTGGGCGACTACTATAACCCGGTGGACGGCTTCGTCGCACACCCCGGAATCGCCGGATGGTCGGCCTATACGAACAAGATCTGGCTGCTCGATACCCATAGCGCGCTCGAGAGCATCTCGCTCGGCGGATTTATCGATCGCTATCAGGGTTCGACGATGGGGCTGAACCAGACCGACAACGACGCGGTGCTCGACGTCCTGACGCGGAACCTCATCGACGTGCAGGTCACCTCAGGATCGAGTTACTTGCGCCTTCCGAGCGGCATCTTTTCCCCCGTCTCGCAGAACGGCGTTGGGATTACCTATCACAGTGGCTCCGCGCAGAACGCCGGCAATCTCGGCTCGCACGGATCGTCGGCGACGCCGACCTCTATTTCCTATAACACGGGGCGCTACGGCAACGGGCGCTTGGACTCGTGGCTGCGTAGCTCGACGATTCGTTTCGGCTTGAAGGGCACGATTACGGCGGAGCTCGACGACACGGCGCAGTGGTTCCCGAGCGGGTCGAGCAATGTGCAGTGGTTCGAACGACTATCGTATGCGTATCAACTCGGCCACGACTCGTCCTTCGCGATCGGTTTACGCAAGGCGACGGGCTCGCCGCCGGTACCGAACGGTGGTGGTGACTGCGTCGGGACGTGCACGAACGTCTCGTTCAACTACCATATCAAGACTCGCCATAGCGAGCTCTATGCGGGATATGGTGACCCGAGCCAGCTCATTACGGTACCGCAGTTCATTTTGAAGTTTATCTATTACGTGGGTGCGGAAAAGGGGACGTAGCGGACTACGGCAATCGAAACGAAACAAACGGCGTTTCGCGAGCGTTTAGGCGCTGAGGTTCGGTTCTACGTGGTCTTTCGTAATGGTTCTTCGGTGGTAAGTCTTTTGGCGCGCGCCGTTATCGGCGTGGCCGCGCTTGCGGCGTTCGCATCGATCGGAGTTTGCGCCACGCCGGCGGCGGCTGCCGGCGAACGGCCCCCGGTGGTGTCGCCCGTCGACCAAGGCGCTCGGATCGACGACGTCTCCATCGAAACGTACGGTGTCACGAATGCCGAGGTCGTTCGGCGTTATCTTTCGCTCCACGCGGGCGACGTGTTGGACCAACACGCGGTCGATCGCGATTACGTCAATCTCGTGACCCTTGCGGGCTTGCGCACGCGTTTGGAAGTTCGGCACCATCCCGGGTCGTCGGGTGTTTCGCTTCACTGGATCGTGCTGGGCAAGTGGTTCCAAGTCACCGACCATCCCTTCTACGGCGATCAGCCGCTGACGATCCCGATCGAAGGTTTCGGATGGGTATTCACGTCGCATCCACTCGATAGCCACGGAGCGACGTTGTCGTCCTACTCGCAGGTGGCGCTGCGCGCGCAACTCGCGCGGATCGTGTACACGAAGCCGCTGTGGATCGATCCCTCGTCGGGTCGAGAAGGCGATCTGATCCTGAACGCGTACGCGGCGCGCGGCGTGTTCCGTGCGACCGAACCGCTGACGGAGGACATCTACAGCTGGATTACCGGTAACGAGATCGTCTACTTGGTACACGGCACGAACGGCAACCAATTCGAGTTCGGCATACGTAACTCGAAGTCGACGAGCGCCAAATCCACGTACATTACGGCGCCCTCACTCTACGATACGTATTATAAGCCGGCGAGAACCACGACGCTCGAGGTCGGCGCCTCACATCGTTGTCCGGTCGCGCCGACCGAATGGTATCCGCCGCACTGCTACCTCCAGTATCGTGTCGAGGGTTTCGACGCGATCGGCGGTCTCGGTGCGACGTCGGAGTATCGCACGATTCTCGTCGATACCGCGCAATACAACCGCATCGGCTCGTCGACGCTCGTCTTCCACGGGGCGGTGACGCGAAGCGGCGGCGTCGTACCGACGAGCGGTCTCCTCTGCGCGTATACGTTCGGGTATGCGAAAGCGACGTGCGGTACCGATGCGAATCTCGTGCAAGCCGAGTTTCGCATCGCCGATGGTCGGCCCGGCCCGCTCAAGTTCGTGCTCTTCACCGAGACGGCGTCGAGCCGGATACGCGGTGGCGATCAACCCTTCGCGCCGGCGACCTTCCAGTGGCGCGCCGACTCCGGCGTCGGCGTGATGTACAAAGGCTTCCGCTTCAACGTCGCGTACGGCAACCAAGGCGGCCGCATCACGTACGAAGTACTCGGCCAGCTCTTCTAGTACGCCGCCGGTAGAATCGTACCGCGCACTTCGCCGAAGCCTACGCGTAGATTGCCGCGCGTGCACGACGCCGACATGATCACCGTGTCGCCGTCTTCGAGGAACGCGCGTTTCTCGCCGGTTGGGAGTTCTAAGGGGCGTTCCCCGCGCCACGTGAGCTCCATGATGCTACCGAAGCTGCTTGGGTCTTCACCGGAAATCGTGCCCGAGCCGTAGACGTCGCCCGGGCGAATTTGCGTGCCGTTCGCGGTCGCGTGCGCGAGTTGTTGCGCCATCGACCAGTACATTTTCGCGAACGTGCCCTTCGAGATCGGCATCGGCGCGATGTCTTCCGCGCTCATACGCGCGCTCTGCAACGCGACCTCGAGATCGATATCGAAGCTCCAGTTGGTTTTCGTTTGCAGATACGAGAGCGGCGGCGGCTCTTGCACCCGTGAGGGAATGCGAAACGGTTCGAGTGCCTCGAGCGGTACGACCCACGGAGCGATCGACGTACCGAACGATTTCGCGAGGAACGGTCCGAGCGGCTGATATTCCCATCCTTGCACGTCGCGGGCGCTCCAATCGTTCAGGAGCGCGCAACCGAAGATGTGATCGCCCGCATCCTCGATATGGATCGGCACGCCGTGTGCGTTTCCGGGGCCCGCGATAAAGGCGAGCTCGAGTTCGAAATCGAGTGCGCGCGTCGGCGCGAAGATCGGCAACGCCTGATCCGGAAGTTTCAGCTGTCCGTGCGGGCGCACGATCGGCGTTCCGCTTACGACGATCGTGCTCGAGCGACCGTGATAGCCGATCGGAATCGACCGAAAGTTTGGCGGCAGCGGATCTTCGTTCGGCCGCAGCATCTTTCCGAAGTTCGTCGCGTGCTCGAGCGAGGAGAAGAAGTCGACGTAGTCGCTCGCGCCCACCGGACGATGCATCGCGATCGCGTCGCGGTGGACGATTCCCGTGGCGAGCGCAACGGGATCGCCGCGCAGCTCGTGGTTCGAAGCATCGATAAGTTCTTTGATGCGCGCGCGTACTCCGGACCACACGTCGCGGCCGGAGCCGGCGAGCCGATCGAGCGTCGGCGCCGCGAAGAGACCGATCGGATCCGTGACCACGCGATCGAAGAGGCCCGCGCGTGCGAGGACGGCCAGGTCGATCGCGTGGTCGCCGATCGCGACTCCGACGCGCGGCGCCTCGGCGTCCTTCGAGAAGATGCCGTACGGAAGGGTCTCCTCCGTGAACGGCGATGTTGCGGGCACGTCGATCCAAATTGGCATCCCGGCCTCTTCACCATCGGAGGACGATTTCGCTCGCGCTTCGGTGTATAGGATCGCGTGGAATTAGGTGGCGACGCGGGGCTCGCGCTCTTGCTCGAATTCGGTACGGATCGCATGCCGCACGGCAGCAGGCGAACGCTGTACGAGCATCTCGCCGGGATGGCCGCGATCGCAGCCGCGTGGGGATTGCCGGAGACGGTTCGCCGAGCCGCGCTCTTTCATAGCATCTATGGGACGAGCGTGTATCGTGGGAGAGCTGCGGGTCTCGAAGCGCGTCGCACGATCGCGCGCGCGATAGGTGACGATGCAGAGCGGCTCGCGTATGTATTCGGGGACGTCGACCGTGGGCAATTTCGCGATACGATCGTAGCGATGTCTTCGGCGCCGCACGCCTGCACGTTGACGATTCGTTCGGGTAAGGTGATGGAATTGAGCGCAGACGATGTCGCGGCGCTTACGCTTCTTGGGATCATCAACGAGCTCGAGCAGACGTGTGCGGACGATGGCGGACCCGCGAGTTGGCGAGCGTGTTGCCCGTCGCTGGTGTCGGCGCTCGCTCGCTGGAAAGCGATAGCGGTGCCGCATGAGGTTCGCGCGTCGCTCGACGTACCGCGGGATGTGGAGGATGCGGCGATCGCGGAGTATCGAAGCGCTTTGCTCTCGGGCGAGGATGGTATCGACGTGAATATGGTCGCCGCAAACGATCCGCTCGGCGCGATTTCGGAATCGCGGCTTTACGTCGCAGAACCACTTGCGTTGCTCGCGTACCTCCATGCTCGAGCAGGCGAAGCATCGAGCGCACGTCGCCTCGTTGACCGCGCGCGTAGGCGCTTCGCGACGTGGGGAACGACCTGGGACAAGCGGCTCTCGCTCGGCGCCTGGCACGAGGAGCTCGACCGAATCGAACGAGACGTTCCCACGGTCCTGATCCGGGGAGGGTGAGAAGAACCCCCCGCGAAACGGACGGGTCGACCTATCGCGCCGGATTTTTCGCGGCGATCGTTCCCGAATAGCTCAGTTGGTAGAGCAGCTGACTGTTAATCAGCGGGTCGTTGGTTCGAGTCCAACTTCGGGAGCCACGTAAGCAAAGGCGCAGAGCACACTCTGGGCCTTTGCTCTTTTCATCGCGCCGCTTTATTTGTTCATAAAAATGTGCTAAAATAATGGAGAATAGGACATATATATATGAACAAAGACCGGGCCTCGCTTGCGCGTAAGCAGCTGGAGCGGCGCCTCGCCCCGCTCCGCGAAATGACGCTCGTGGCTCCTCCGAAAGGCTGGATTAAAGCCATTCGGGAGTCGCTCGGAATGACGACCCGTCAACTCGCTCGTCGCATGGGTACTGTGCCCTCACGTATAGCGACCATCGAGAAAGCGGAAGTTTCGGGTGCGACGACATTGAGAACTCTGCGACAAGCTGCGGCGGCGATGAACTGTTCGTTCGTCTATGCGTTCGTACCGGTCGAACCGCTGGACGTTATGCTGCGCGCGCGCGCCGTGCAAAAGGTGAGACAAGACCTCGCCCGGCTCGATCACACGATGCTCCTTGAGAATCAGGCACTCCTCAGATCCGATCTCGACGCCGAACGGCAGCGAGCGATCGACCTCATGCTATCCGGTTCGCTGCGGGGTCTATGGAACGAGGAATCGTAACGTGCCCGATCCGTTATTCGGTGACGACGATGATGCGAATACGCCACTTATAGCCGAGGAGCGCCACGAGCTGATTCCATCGTATATCACGTTGCGACACGAGTTGAACGAGGCGGAGCAGGTCAATATTGGTGAGGCTCAACGTTGGGCCGAAGCCCGCAAGCGTGACATATTGGATCAGAACGCCTTACGCGAACTGCACCAACGGATGTTCGGTAACGTCTGGCGCTGGGCCGGGCAATACCGAACCACCGCTCGTAATATAGGTGTCGAGGCCCATCGGATTCCGACGGAGGTGCAACTGGCAATCGACGACGCTCGATACTGGGTCGAGCATTCGACCTATCCGGCCGACGAAATCGCTACGCGATTCAGCTACCGAATCGTATCTATTCATCCATTCCCGAATGGGAACGGACGACTTTCGCGGCTTGCAGGCGATCTTGTCGCGCAGCAGCTCGGGCAGTCGGCATTTACGTGGGGCCGGATAAACCAGGTGAATGCCGGAGAGACGCGGGCGCGATACATCGCGGCACTCCGAGCTGCGGACAACCACGATATCGTTCCTTTATTACTTTTTGCGCGCTCGTAGAAAAAATCGACGCGGCGTCGCCCCTCCGGACGGCGCCGCGTCGTGGTTCCGCGGCCTTTAGAAGACCGTTACCGGGATCGCGATCGAGTGGCTGAGTGCATCCGTCACCGTGACGGTTGCGTTCGTCGGCACGATCGTGCCGGCGGCCGCTGCGACCGTGAACGTTCCGAAACCGGTCGGTGTTACGACGACGTTCGCGTTCGACGAGACCGCGGTGAACGGCCCGAGGCCGCCCAGCAGCGGTAGCGCCGATACCGAGAGCGGCGTCGATTGACCGGGTTCGAGCGCGACGCTCGCGAGGCTCGACCCGAGAACGATACCGCTTGAATTCGACGTGAGTGCGACGGACGCGCAATTCGTCGTCGAACTTTGCTGGCAGATCTTCAACGTGCTTCCACCGAGACCGACGAGCGTTTCGAGGTTTTGGCCGAGGACGTTGTTGAGTTGCAACGTTGCGAGCCCATTCGAGTCGGGTGTT
>Ga0116228_10000466_pt1 | contig 30730 bp, 23 predicted proteins | sample S1TSphfallax_2_FD_89694 | JGI IMG/M metagenome (GOLD analysis project Ga0116228, IMG submission 89694) | Host-associated microbial communities from peat moss isolated from Minnesota, USA - S1T2_Fc - Sphagnum fallax MG | ecosystem: Host-associated > Plants > Peat moss > Unclassified | place... | reverse complement strand
CACTCTTGGTGCTGATTTTGTCAGACTGACCATTCCCTGTGATATCCTAGTTTCCCCCCCCTTTGAAGGGATTGTGTGACCCAGCACACACACTAGTGCACCATCCACTGAAAACTCATTATGACTGTTTCTCATAATACATTACTGTTTCTCATTTGCCAACTCCAATGATTGGCCCAGGTGATGAGAGTTAAATAATCTCTCGCTTTGTACAATCCATCTTTTCAGTTTCATGGGTGAGGAGGATGAGAGAGAAACAAAATAGTGCACACTGGATGTGGTACATGCTGGTAGAGGGATGCTCTAAAGGGATAAGTATCATTTGGTAAAGTGGGTATGGAATGTAAGTGAATATGAGATATGACTTAAGTAGGTAAAAGCACTTGGTGGCTACTAGGTAGGTAGAACAGCTGCCTGTGAACAGCTAGTGCTTAGTACATATGTAACCACCATGGTTAGCTCTGGGACAGGAATAGGATGAAAAAGTATTGTTCGTCCACGTACCATCAGCCATCTTGAATGCTTTATTTGTTGGTGTTGGTTTGCTCTGCCCTTGAGCTTTAGCTGAAGTTTGAAATTGCTTGTACTACCTAGATACATCCATTATGTTCCAGGCATTGTTGATGCTCCTCCTTCAAGTTGGCCAAGGTGAACCAACCATGAGGGATGGGCCATGGTGTGTTTGTTGTATTCTTGTCTCCTTCTCTCATAGCTAACCACATTGGTTACCTATGTGCTAACCGTCCACATGCACCTACCTACCTAGTAGTCACCAAGTGCCTTGCCTACTTACATAGTAACCCACCTACAATCCCTACTTACAAGTTACCTATGATACTTAAACCCATTTGCAAAAGTAATTATCTAGGTAAGGGAAGGGAGAAGGAGGAGGGCTTACAACATAGGTTACCAGAGGGGAACCTTAGTACGAACCATGACAGAGTCAGAATGGGTTTTCAATGGATGGTGCGCTAGTGGATGGTTGGTCAACATGATCAATCCCTGCACAAGCCTTAGGGTAACATAATTCATCTATTGGACAAAGTCCAAGTTCTGTCTTCACCATTCATTATGAGCCTCCTTGCAACAAGGAGAAAGGGCGTAGGTGTTGCATGATATAGTTGGGCCCCCAATGTGCCTACTTAAATTTGCTTTTGCAGCAAAAGTGCATATGTACCCCTCATGAGTCATTACCTATGTTTGTTGCAATATGCGTCATTCACTTTCTTGGGCCCCTAGGTCCATGTATTATCCAAATATTATTGAGCCTTAAACTATGTAGGTCAACATAACCTCAACAATATAATTTCATCTTGTAAGAGACTCTTTGTGATTTCCTTGTGTGTGAGTGTACTCACTATGTATGGGTATCCACACCCATGCATATCATAGTACCTAGGCCATTCAACACAAATTATATTATTTTCAGAAATGTTGAAATTTTTTACCAAAAAAAGAGGAATTTTCTTTGTGAATGAAAATAAAGAATCTGATAGAATATTTGAGAATATATCATTTGTTGAAATGGAATCTTCAAAATTAATTAATTATTTGACAAACATGTGTTGAAGTGACCAAGGTATAGGCTTTCATCCTATTCACATCTAGACTGGACAAATAATATTAAGTAAAATACCACTTGCCTACTCCACCCACATCGGCACATTCAATGCAAAAATTGATGTTGGTGAAGACCAATATGAATAGTGTGGGCACATCATAGTCATGGGGAGATCAAATAAAATTATCACATGCATTTTGGACTCTAGTTGATTATGGAGGTCACAACCATAGGCCACAATATGATGACTCTTGTTTTCACTCATTTATATTCTCTTTACGTAAAACTCAATGAGAATATATTTCTAGTGACTAAAACCAAGATGAATGGTGACTTATTATTATTGTTATGAAATCCAAGAAATTTGAACAATGTGCAAATTTTGTAATACTCATTAGCATTGACAATAAGGTACATTGGGATTTTTGGAGACTTGACTCCAAAGAATATATCTCATGTCTTGGGTCATTCCTAATTTTTTAAATGAAAGATAAATTTGCATCTAACTAGTGTTTAGTGTTGGAATGCATAGGCAATTCAAATAATAAAGTTTGATATCATGTGCACATTTTATGAACATGTTGTTTGTGTAATATGCTCAAGAGACAATAATATGAAATATAGCACCTTTCCTATTTGGATGCGTGTTATCACAATGAATGTTGTTCTCAACAAAACAGAATATCAAAAAAGGAATTAGAACCAAGTTTCCTCCATTTAGTGTACAACAAATGTGAGCAAGTTCATTCCAAGTATTGAAACTTCTATTATTTGTTTTCCTTCCAAAGAAAGCTTGGGCCTCTTTTGACAAACTTTTTAAAAAAGCAAAAATCAATTATGAAGGAACAAGAATTTCATTTTAAAGTAAATTACAATTATTCACTTAAGGAGTCATGTTCTACAAAAAAAAGTCATATTCCACAAGAGCTTATGAACTACCTAGGAAATCAGTCCAATCAATGTATTTGGGACCTACTTGTAGTACTTCTGAAATTTTTAATATATATCATTCCTCTTTTCTTTGTTCCTTTTTTCTCTTAACATTTCATTCATGAACTATAGTCATTCAATCTGGATCCCTTAAATTGTTATGTGTACACAACCCTATTTCAACATCATTGGACTCTCAAACTGTTCATACCCTTCAATCCAATTCTCTCCATTTTTATCCTCTCACCTCGTTGTTGGTTAAGAAAATTCAAATAAGGAACACAAGAAATATTAAATATGGGCATGAAAATTAAAATTGTAGCATTTAAATAGAAGAAAACCATTCAAAGACCATTAAACGTGATTGGTAAAAATGAACATAAGGAAATTCCATGAATTCGTGACTCATTTGCAAGAAAAAGAATTGAGAATTGTTGGTTTAGATTGAAATCACAAACCATTCCATTACAATCAACAACATGACATTGAAATAAATTAAGCCAACTTTAAATAAGAAATTCTTCAAATTGCTAAGTATTTTGACCTTTTCAAAATGTCAAAATTGATTGCAAATAAAGATAAAAAGTAAACAAGATAAGCATATAATTGAATTTGACAAAAGGTAAAATAAGGACCATATTAAGAACTAGGAGTGGTGTGACATCATAAAGTTCTAAATTACAAATACAAATGAATCTATACAAGCATGTAGGGCTTAATTTGAAGGAAAATAATTCACCAAGGCATGTATACATTGTAATTAATGTGTCACCATCATTATGCATGTATCAAGCATGAACCAAAAGTATTAACATTGCCTATAATATCACATTGAGAGTAGCCATTGAAATAACTATTAATTTGTCCTTGAACATCAACATGGTTGATGAACTTGGGCCTTTAACACACACACATGTAAGAATGAAAGTCAAATATGTGGAGTTTCAACTTTGATAATTTGAATATTTTAGAGATGATTAAAGGAAAACACCATTTTGTAAGTATTCATAAGGCCCTGAAGGATCCATAATCAATGAGTGGCATTTATTTCTAAATTCCATATTTCCCTTTAAACCAACAATATTGTAATACCTTGATTGTTTTGACATTTAACTACTAAATATGTGATTCATTTTGAAAACATATATTTTGTTGTAAGTATGTGAGAAAGTTACTCAATATTACAAATAATATAACTCATAATTAACATGTTTGTAAATAACATGACTTGGGATTCAACATTTCTCATATAACCTATGGATTATGATGTAACATATAAGATGCAATAATGACATATAAAAATATGAATCACTTCTATCAATGTTTGAGGGTGAAAAATAAATAATTTAGCACTCATAACTAATATTCATGAGGTTTTAAATAAGTTGAAATTGTTTTTGAAAATTATGTCAAATGTTTTTGAATTTTTTTCATATTAATGCAAATTGAATAATTATTACATTTTACATGGCTTGCGATCATCATTTGGATTCATGTAAATATAAATTGTAAAACTCAAAAATGTATTCCAAACAAACACTATGTCAAATTGTGGTTTTTATGACTACTAAAGTTATAATTATAATTCTACTCATATGCAATATTTACAATACCTTTAACTACATATTTGAATGAGATTTGTAGCTTTTACCATGTAGTTGCAAATTATGGTCATGGTTGTAAAAACCATTTGAAATCATAAATATGGATAGTTGTAAATGACCATCAAAGACCAATATAGTCATAATGTCCACTCATCAACCATGTAGTGTTGTTGGAATGTTCAAGATTTGATCTTGGCCATTGGATCAAGAATGTTTTTTTAAAAACAAAAAAGTTTCATCCAATGCATTGTGTGCACATGGCAATTCTTTAACCAAGTCAAATGTACCACATGTTGTAAATAAAATTCTTGAAAATATAAATATTAGCTTTGTATTATGCATTAACACATGGTTATTTTGACCAAAATATGGCAATTTACCATGTGTCAACCACTAAATAATTACCAAATCCCATGTGGCACAATGGATTTTAATGTTGAAAAATATTTGTAATTTCAATGTGAATTCCAACTAATGTTAAAAAATTGACAATTTTTGGTGGATGAAAAGTGGACACATGGCAATTTTTTGGTGCATCAAATTTATAGTTTCATATTTAGTGTTTGGGTTTCAAATTTACACTACACCAAAACTTGACATTTATGACTAAGACAAATATGACTATTGACCAATTCTAATCATATAGTCATATATGCCATGTTTTTGTGCCTAGTCATATTCTTGTAACCATGGATATGACTATATGATTAAAAAATTCATGGATAGAACTACATGATTAAAAAAATTCTTCATGAACACCATATAATCATTTAATAATGAACAATTTGAAACATTAAAAATTTATGATTTAAAAGGGAAAAGAATTAGAAGGTAGACGTACATACCGAATAAGCATATTATAAACTTGTAAATGATCAAACACATAATTAGTGCACAAATAAATAACTAATACCATTTCTAGAAATTTTGCTTTAAAGTCACTAATTATTTAATGCAAATTTTTGGATAGTGGCTAAAACAAATTTGGGGTTTTTTCTTTCATTTTTGAAAAAGTTTCTACAAATTGGAAAAGCAATTGCCAAAAAATTTGAGACCATAAAATTAAGTAAAAACTTGATGCCTATAATATAATCAAAACATTTAAGTTGAGAGTTTTACTAAAAAATTTATTTAAATGAATAATTTTTTTGATTTTTTTAACATTAAATAATGAAATACATTCTTATTAGTGATATCCAATGAATTTCAAAAGGAATCCACATGCCCCAAAATGACATTTTTTTCGTGTTTCCATGTCATGGGTAGCAAAGAATATAAAATTTGATCTTTAATAATTTATCAAAATATTTGGTCATAGAACTTGGAATTTTTGAATATTATGTATATATTCAATCGCATTTAATGAATTGAAAAAAAAATTTAAACTTTACCACTCACAATAAATTTGATAAAAAATTTATGAAATTAAAAAATATATGTGTATAAATTAATAATTATGATATTTAAATAAATTGAATACATTTTATAATGATAAATAAATATAACAAAACATTTATACCATTATTATTGATTCATTATTTTTTAAAAGGTGGGAAAATATTATAATATATATATACCCAAAAAAATGTTGATTTTAAATATGTTTATTTACAAAAGAATTTATATATGAAAAGAAAAAGAAAATCTTCAAGATATCATTGTTGTTCAAATGTATGAAATAGTGAAAATTCAAATGCATTTTCAATCAAATTACTTGATTTTTTGTTAATTTTTTTTCTTAGATGTGCATATCTTGGAAAAATATTTAAGAATGAAATTTATTTATTTTCATTTGGACAAAGTATGGAAAAGATAATAATGGTCAAAGTAGGGTACTTTTGTATATGACAAAGGATGATGTGAGATAATGTTGTAAATTTATCCCATATCCTTTGTAAACAAGTTCAACTTTGAAAACTATATAATTAGGTGAAAAGTATTGGCCTACACACAATTTATGCACTAAGTATATTCAAAATGCATTTATTACTTGTGATGAGCCACTAAAAAAAGCTTATCACCAATAAATAAATAGGACCCTACTTACCCACCTACTTAGACCTACCTACCTACCTACCAAATGGCTAGATTAAATTGAAATTAATATATAATATATTCGATGGCATTAGCGTCTAGGACAAAAATACGACTAGTGGATAAACGACATTCTATATTCACTACATAGTCATGTAGAATGGCATTTATGTATACAAACCTAATCATGGATGTAGTCATATTTGCCATGTTTTGGCATATTGTTAAGATTTTAGGTTTTCAGTTTCAAATTTTGGGTTTCAAGTTTAGGGTTTTGAATTTAGGGTTATAGGTTTCAAATTTAGGATTTCTAGAATCATGGATTAAGATTTTTGAGTTAGGAATTCTAGATCTAAGGAACAAGGTTTCCATTATTAAGGTTTCAGATTAATATACATCTCATACAACAAATACATCCTCAATGCATTAAAAATCAACATTACATTAACCTAATAACTAACATAATTGATCAATATGAAAATCCAATTTCAAGTATAACAAAATTACAACATTTATTTTAAAACAAACCTAATATTCATGCCAATATCATACAAGTCATTATTGAACTATAATGTTTGAATTCTCCCGAATGTACATACCTAGTCCATAAACAACTTGCATGTAATGTGTTCTATTTGCACATTACCAATTCAGCCCCACCTTTTCCAAAAGGTTTAATCACATTACACAATCATACTAATGTCCATGCATCCAACTAAATTTCCATATAAACCTTGCATTCCAAAGTCTAAAGTAAATATAACTAATAATTACCCCATACTACATCATTGACAAGCTTCAAAAATTTTGATGACCAAAAGACCACAACCTGAAGTTTTATGTCAACATGGGCTTTTCTAGGACCTATCATTGATGGACAAAAACAACAATGGCATCCTCCATATGAACCCCTTGACCATAATAACCACATAGTCAACAAGTATGGGTCCTCTCACCAACTTTGTTACCATTGAACACACATACAAGCCCTATTCAAACCTTCCACTTTAATATAGGGTCAATGAAAAAAACTTCAAGGCAAATGCAAATTTGTTTATGTTAAAGAACCTTGTCAAATTAGGGCTAAAAATGGTTACAATGACAAGATTAACATTAAACTATAATATGGAAATTACACATTATATAATAGTTCAAGTTAAATTTCAATGTAGAATAAATTGCCCATTTGATCAAAATCTTTCAATACCCAATGGCAAAAAAATTACCCAAAATAAATTTAAAATTCAAAACTTGTCCAACAACAACATAGATCATAAAAATAAAATGAATTAAATAAATTGGATTTGGCTTTGAGCTTTTTGGTGCATTAATTAATGCATTATTTTTGGTTATTGGAGTTATCCTTTACTTTTGTAAATATCAACAAAAAATCAACTTGAGAATCCTTATAAAGGCATGGAAAATGTTGTAGGGTTTTCAAGGTTAACTTTTGTTTTTCGAAGTCGACCCATTAATGACACCAATGAAGTCCCACTTACATTGTCCAAAGCACCAAGGATACTTGAAAGACCATGTGAAACTTGCTCTACACCCACACTAACTCCCACATAATTGTCTACTTCTCTATGTGTGTGTGTTTTCTATGTTGTTCTTGTAACTATTGCCTCCTACACCACCCCATCCTCATCATTTCCTATGTTCCCTAGCAAATTAATTGGTGGGTGTGTAGCTTGTTGCACCTCACTCTTGTGAATTGACTCAAATTGCCATCTATGGTCGAAGAAACTCCAAACTTTCCTACTAAAGCTTTGTGTGTGTTAATGAAAATGTTCATGCACATTGATTGTAAATGGTTAATTGAAATTGTGGTTTCATCTAACTTTTGATTAGTTTCATCTTGCTTGTGATCCATTACCCCTTTCTAATTCAACATCTTCTCCACTTTACCATAAACATCTAACACTAATCTTTTACCATCACTTAATTTTTACAAAACAACATGACACACACCAATAGTTGGCATTGGAAATAGTACATATTTTAACCATGTAGGCTTTTGCTCTTCCTATTTCATTAATTTCAATTTTCAATGTGTATTTAAGTCCACATGTTGCTTACAATGTCTATAAACTAGTGTAGAACAAATAAAATCCTTATTTGCACATAATATAAACAATGTCCTTGTGTGCACAATGCTAAAATGTGTCTTACATGACTACATCCATAATTACATTTGTAATTGTATATGTACAAATGATTACATGATTAATTAGTTGAATAGGACTTGTCAACATTCTATCATTTAATCATAAAAATGAATACCTATGACTTTTGAATCTATGTCATCATAAAGGACATCAAATTAATTAATCAATTATTTATATATATTATATAATATATATTATATGAATAATTTGATTTAATTTTTAATAATTTTTTAATAAATAAAATACGTATATAATATAATAATTTATAATGATATTATTATTATTATCATATAATTTCATTATATTTGTCCTATGAATTTTTGACATGTGTCATTATTTGAACTATGTAGACTAGGGAAGTAGAGAATATTTGACCAATATTCATTGGTGACCATGACTTTCTCAATTTTTGAAATTTGATCCATGAACCACAAGGGTGGAGATCAATTCTTTTATCAAAAAACCACCTCACTTGTGAAAACATAATGGAATGCACTTGATTTGACCCATTCTTCATTTAAAATGTTCCACAAATGCCAATTTTAATACCTAATATTTTATTGATATTTTGTTCAAATGAAAAATTAAAATTCATTTTTAATGTTTTTTCAATAATGTAAAATTTTAATTTATTTCCTTCTCAATATGGAAACTTATTTGAACAAAAACACGTTTTTAATTTGTCATTTTATAAAATTTCAATGGCAATTCTTTTTTAAAAAACTAGAAACATTAGCACATTATATATAAATGCAACGATTTTACAGCTAACATAATAATAAATAAATGATATGTCTCCTATATCTTAAACTTTTATTTGTTTTAAAAGTTATATTATACAATTTTGAAGTATAATGTTTCATTTATTCAAATTTATTATATATAATTAGAACATAAATATTGTACATTCAATAAAATATAACTTGTTTTTTTTATATAATTTACGATGTATACTATTAATCTAAATATTTAAAATTAAAATTTAATTTATGAAATATCAAATAATATTATACAATTCATAATTTTATGTTGCACAAATGTCAAATATAATATTTAATATCTTATTGATATTTAAACCCAAATGAGAAAATTAAAAAGGCCCCATTGTTAATTGTTTTTCAATTATGTTCACACACACACACACACACACACACAAGCATATATATATATATACTATGGAAAATTTATTTGAAAAAAAACACAGAAGTTTTTTATTTAGCAAGATTTCAATGACCAATTTTTGAAAACAAACTCAAGTCCGTGACTTATAAATAGGAAAGATTTTATGGCTAACATAATAACAAATAAATTTTTATATATCTCCCACATTTAAAAACTTGTATTTGATTTTAAAAACATATTAATGTACAATTTTGATCCATAATAGATCATAAATATTGTAAATAAAATAAAATAAAATAAAATATACTTGTTTACCATGAACTATACTATTTATGATGTGAAATATTAATCTAAATATTGAAATTTAAATTATAACATATCAAGTAATGTTATATAATTAATAGTTTTATGGATTTTTTTAGAGGACTTAAAGTTTCACAACACGTAACATTGGCAACAATGTGTTTTGTAAGATTTATTTATATAACTAACAATTGGAAATCACCTTTAAGAATATTTAACTACATCTGGTTATAAACTAAATGTGAAATAAAAACATTTTAATCAACCTTTTATAGTCATGGTAACAAAGTTAAAACCATATATACAAATGTGGCAATTTTTATTATTTTTCTTGACTCTACACTTAAAAACCTTTTTATTTCACTTCATATTTAAAATTTTAATTTGTAAAAGTTTTGGGCGAAATTTCATGAATAAACATTGTTGCTAAATATTGGCAACCTTTTGGAAACTAATTATATTATTTTCTGAAATACATGAACTTTATTAAAAATTTTGAAACAATAAAATTATGTGAAATTTGAAATATTGAAATTTTGTGAATATTCTATTATTAGAATGTAAAATTCAGACATGATATTTAGTATTTTAAAAATATGTACAATATATAATCAAGTTAGCAAATGTTACATTTGTATTAATTATGTTTCAAAAGTTATAACATATATAACACATATTTAATTAATTTAGGACTTTGTGAAACCTAATAGACAAAATGAACTTCACCTAGTGGCATTGTTTACATGAATATCATATTCCAATATTTTTCAATTATGTCATTTTCAAACAAAAATGACTTTGTAACTAACAATGCCATAACTACATCAATGTACTAGTACTTATTAAATAGTAAATTATTAGTTATGAGAACCAAATGACACAACTCCGATTTATAGTGCCAAAAAGGAACTCAATTTTTTTAATGTAATACATCCATGACAAACACCATGCTAATTGATTACATTTTAAATTCCATATATAAATTAAGTAGTATTTCACCTAATGCCCAATAAGTAGTTATGGTCATCACAATAATTATTTTACTTAAATTATGATTATTCTAGAAAATTAAATAGGACCTAAATTTATAAATTGTAGAATAGTCACAAATTAATCATAGGTGATTCAATTGATATTAGCATGATGTCACACTAATCACAAAGGGAAATTTTTTTGTTACAAAACTAAATAATTGTAACTAGTTGTAAATGTGTTAGTTACATATTAGTTTTTTTTATCTAGATGTAAATGCCTTGGTTACATTAATTTTCATAATTGTAAGAATTACATTCCAATAGACTACCAAAAAAATTTATTCTGTACTTACAATATATAATTGTTATTATGTAATAAAAATTTAGAATAATTTTATTGCAAATTTAAAATAATTATAATTAATTATTTTTCTTATTAATTATTATTGCTTATATTAAATGAATAATTGATAATATAGTATCAACATTAATTAAAATGATAATTCCCAATCATACAAAATAAATATTGTATTTACAACACTTATGTTTTAATAATAATAATAAAAATTGGTATCTTAATTGAGAAGTTATGTGCTATAGTTAAGATTTTTATTTCAGAATTTTATAATAATCTTAAAATAATGACCAAAGTTGCTGTAATTATTGTATCTAAAAACAAATAGACAATAAAATAGTTTTATATATTACTCCTTATTTGTTTAATTAGAGTAAAATGCTAATATCAAAACAAAAAAATTATATTAATTGGAATTATTTTATAGTGACATAAAGTCATTGTAATTATTTAATTTATTTGTAATTTAAAATTAAAATACCTGAATAATTAATTTAAGATTAAACTTTATAATTAAATTATTATTTAATTTTCAAGAATATAATAATTTAATTAAAATACTTTATGTTATGACCATAAGTACATGGATTCAAATATAATAAATAAAATATTTATTTCTTGTAACTACTTGTTCATAAGATATAATTTTTAGAATTAATTATAAATGTTGATATTTATTAATTATAAGTTACCGTAAATGGTTATTGGTACAAAATAAGTTTTTATATTATATAATTTATATTCTTATAGTAAAATAAATCAATTACTCTAATTAATGTTCCATTAGTTTAAAATCATTGTAATTATTTCAGATAAGAATTATTTATAGTAATATCATAATTATTTTCTAATTGAACATAATTATTCACAATCTGTAATTTATAACTTTAAATTTGAATCAAAATTGTGGTAAAATTATAATGTAGTTAGAATATTGTAATGATTATAATTGCAAGAAATTTTATACAACAAATTTTTTTAATAATAATATTCTGTAATTACTTATGTATGATAAATATTTTATAAAAATATTAAAGTAATTAAAGGAATTAAAAAATATTAATACATGTTCAGTAGATTATTGTATTCATAGTTATTAATTACTAATGGAAAAAAACATTCATTGTTCTATAATAATTTTTACAATAATAAATGTTGTTATATAATAACTACAATAATTAATTTAATGTTTCTTTTTAAATGAATAATTTGTGCAAGGGTTTATTTTATTTTTAAAAAATAGTAGTTCATTATTTGCAAGTCAGAAATAAATATTTATAATAGTTATTTTTAAGTATAATAATTAAATTATTCTTACATTAATTGTTTTATCTATAATTTGACCAGATGTTAAAAAATAAGTAAATATTTCTAAATATTTAAGTTATTTATTTATGTATGAGTTATGTATTGATTGTTGGGAGTAATTAGATAATTTATTAATTAAATATTTATAAGTTATTAGTTATTTAAATAGTTTATAATGAATACTTAATATTTGTAATGTATAGTTTATACTTTTTATATATGTTAAAATTATTCATTATTAATTAAATGACTATCTAATTATTTATTGAGTCATGTACGTGAATTGTTTAGAAAGCTAAAAACTAAAAGAAAAGGCAACTTAGTTTGTGAAGAAGTTGTAACTTCAAAACTTATCCCATATTGTTTGTTTTCCATTTATAGTTTAAACATTATATAAACAAAAGGTGTGGTCATCCAATTTCAGATTAAAAAATGTGTGCACATGGGATGAGCCATTCAAAAGGCTTAACTCAAAACAAAAAGAAAAATTATGCCCAATTTTAAACTACCTACTTCCCCAACCTATTTATCTACTTAATTAAATAGGTGTTTAGTTTGACATACCCACCTAGGTTGACCTACGTACTTACCTACCTAAGTACCTACCTATATGAATAGGCATTTAGATTAAAAAGGTAAAACCTATCTACCTACCTACCTACCTTTATTTAAATAAGTAAGTAGGTATTTAACGTAAGTTTTTAAGCACCTACTTATGTCCTTATCTAGGTACCTACCAACTTAATATTAATATTTTGTATTAATTTCATTCAAAATGTCACGTGGTATATTTCCATTGGGCCATGTGTCATAATATAAATCATCCTAGCATGTGAATTGAACTTCCTAGATTATTTCAAAATAATAATATTATTATTTTAAATAATTAAATATTGGGACACATGGTAACACATCATTTGCCTTCAGTAGTGGCCAAAATAGTCTCATCTTAATCGCATGTGACAATCATATATAATGGAACCAAAGGATGAACTTGTATTTGTTAATTTTTTCGTTCATCCAATACTTTTGTCGTTTGCAATTAATATCACATGCGACTTATCCAAAACAACTAAAGGGATTTTCATTGCAAATTTTACTTGTGACTAAAATTTAATTGTAGTGAACATGCAAAAATAAGTGTTTTTCTTCTAATGTGTAGGGCCTTAAAGCCCATTTCCTTAAAAAATTGACCTTCAAATTTTTTTCTATAATAAATGGTGGATTTTCCCAATTTTAGTGATCTCATATGACATGGCGATAAATGAATTATGAAAGTATGCATTCAAACTTAATTTTAGCATGACATTAGAATCACAAATATATTAAGATTACTTTTTTACACATCCCACATGTGGATTGTGAAATAAAAGTCCATAAAACATTTTATGGACTATGATCATGTATTATGTCTTATATCATTTCAAAAGTCCACCTCATAATGAGATGGTGATTTTTTAGCTATTAGGTTTAGTCACTATGTTTACCCATTAAATTTAACCATTAAGTTTACCTAAAGTTTAGCCAAATTTCAACCATTAAGTTTAACTTAAGTTTAGCCATTAGGTTTAGGCATTATGTTTAGCGATTAAATTTGTTGTGTTTTATTATTCCAAGATGCACTGACTTTCCGGAATGCCATTACACTTTGTTATAATCAGCAAATTATTGCATTACAAAGCCACATACCCTCTCCTCAAACTTGGGTTGTTTGCGAATCTATTGTGAAATCTCTTTCATCCATTGTGAGGTGTGTTTTGAACCAAAGTTGAGGCCATTAACTCCTTAGGGATGTTTTCCATTTTATTCTAACTACATGCCGAGAACTTCATGATGAGCTTACAACACCAAAAGGTGCCCAATAACCTTGTTGAAGAGGACATAAATATATTTGATTATGAATTGGAAAAGTTCATTTTTTGTATGAAACACCAAGTGCTAAAGGTCCTACTACCCTTTATTTCCTTTATGGATGGTTTTATTTTTTAAAAGCCATAACATGTTGGCTTTATGTTGGATCCCAAGTGCAAAAGTATGCGTTTGATGATTACTTATTTGGGTCGTGAAGCTGTTGCCACTCTGGTGGCAGATTATGACGAGCAATTATTGCTTCTATTGTTGGAGGTTTATAAAGGTTTGCTACCAAATAGAAGGGACTATTTGGATGAGTTTGCTTCATTTGTGGACTCTCATGATCTATTCGTGGAGACTAATAAAACTATAAATACCTACAAGGACATTGTATGCTACAAACTTAGTTCGTTCCATTAGTACTTTGTTGATGCAAAAACTTTTTCATGTGCTTTGACATGGTGGTGGATGGAAAAGCAAAAGTTTCCAATAGTGCTTGCAGTTGCAAGACAAATTTTTGGAATCCCAGCTAGCTAGGTTGAGATTGAAAGAATTGTTTCCATTTTTGGAATCCTCACAACACTCAAGAGATGTCGACTTCAAATTAACAATATGGACAAACTAATCTTTGTCAACAAGAATTAGTCATTTGATCTTCATGTTGGTTGTTTAAAACTATTTGATTTGGCAACTATTTGTGAAGCAGAATCTAACTTGACAAACGAGTTAGATGTCGAATTCATGGATGAAGTGAAACATGAAGAATATGTAGATGGGGATTTGTAGCTGCTAGAAGTCTTTCCTTACATGTGAGGATTAGTTGAATATGAGAATGATGAATTGATTACATGTGTTAAGGTTTTGCATAAAAAGTTTTTCCATGTTTATAGATTTTGAGGTCTTCAATTTTCATTGTGTTTCAATGTCAAACATGGATAGTTTGAAGATTTTGGATTCATGGTTTTTGAGGTTCAATTTGTGTTGGTTTGCAAAGTTTATAATTTTTTTATTTTTGAATTGTTTTGAAAGGTTGTTTGTGTCTTCAAGGATGTGTTGTTTGTGTCTTTGTGTCTTTCAAGGTGATTTTGTGTCTGCCTTTTTAGAGTATGTACGTTTGTGACATTTTAGGTTTGCCTTTTGTTTAGATTAATCTTTCAAAGTTTGTATGCAATGTTTGTGAAGGTCTATTGTTTGTTTTTCTTTTAAGGCCTACTAGCTATTTATCTTTTTGGGTATGTTATCTACAATTTGTTTATTTTGAGGGTTAGTTATTTGTTGATTATTTGTTTGTATGTTTGTCTTTGAAGGTATATGTACAATATATTTCTATTGCTTGCTTGCCTGTTTATATTTGTTTTTGAAGGTTTGTTGTTTGTTTATTTATTTGTTTATATCATTTAGGATTATAGGTTGTGTCTATTTTTGAAAATTAGTATGTGTCTTTATTTTTGAGGGGCTGAGTGAAGGTATTAGTCTTTGAGGTGAGTTGGATCAAACTTTTGATCTCTGGAACATGTTAGATGAAAAGAACATGGAATAATTTGATTAAAAACTTCAAATCTAACAAAATAAAGAATCATTCTAATTCATGCATGCTAGTTCAACATTAGGATGAGTTTTTATAATTAGGTTTAAAATTTAGAAATATAGAAAAAAAGAATGTTATGCCTTTCCAAAACTCTTTGTTATTGAAATTCTTTCTTTGAACTTTGGATTGTAGTTTCATAATCCTTGAACCCTAAACCCTAAATGTCAATAGGTTTTGTGAAAGTGAAAAAAATTGAATATGTCATTTCTAAGAACAGGGTAAAAGATCAAGAATTAGTGTGAGGGTTTTTGTCAAAGAACCAGAATAATCTAAAGAACTCAATAGGATATTTGATAAAGACCCAAGATTGTATACCCGCCTTCAAATGCATTGAACCCCCCAACCCGCCTCACACCTGTTGCTCACTTATATTTTAAAAACCCGGACCTGACCTGTTATTTGAAATTTCTAATATCCATAGACCCGGACCCGTTGCAGATTTTTGAAAAAAGAAATCTGAAACCTGGACCCGACTATTATCAAAAAAAATTACATACCCGCCCCACACTGGTTTGTACTGGTATTTTCCATGGTGGCAGAATGTGTAACAACATTCGAAGCCATAATAGTGGAACCCCCTGAATGCGAAACGGAACCATTGCTGCCGCAACGCCCTGCCCAAAACGCTCAGTTCCATAACAAACCACCACGTGCCACACCCTCATTGGTCGAACTGTGCGCGGGGAAGTTCCGTTTCCCGCCCTCTTCTTCGTCTTCTTGTCGTTGCGTCTCGGTTCGATTCTTCTTCTCCTCAGAGCGATACCAAATCTGCAGTGTAAACTCGCGATTTTCTAGAATTCGGGGGCCTTTTTTTTCTGCAGATCGAAACAGAAATAGCGCACGGATCCTCTCATTATTCTGCCATTCTTTTTGCATCGGTAGAAACCAGGGATCTATCTATCAACTAGTTTTGTAAGAGAAAGAATTGCTGTAGCAACATACAGCTTGATCGACTTGGATCCAGCCGCTTGTCGAGAAGCGGCGGCATCGTGAAATTGCGGACATTGTGTATATTTTCCAAGAGGACATTTGACATCGTCGTAGATTGAGGAGGAGGGGTGGGCAGGGGCCGCGGCAAGTAATACTTTGTAGTTTTAGAATGGGAGGTCCGCCGGTGGACTGTTTCCGTAACCCTGTTGGCGCTGTCAGGGTTTTGTTCGACAAGGCCTGCCGTGCGGCGACGTCGCCGGCGGACTTCACTCGCTCTGACTGGGGTGTCAAGGAACTCTTCGAGTCCTATTTGTTCGGCCGCAATGTCCATTGCAAGGTCGCAACTCAACTTTCTCCTTTTTATTGTCCACTTTTATTCTATAGTGGCATCTTGTTAGTAATCGTCATACTCTTACCCTCTACATGGCTTCCTCAAGCGGATTCGGAGGATTCTATCGGCGAGTCTCGCAACAGGCCTGGTGTGTTTTCTGCGTTGGACATGTCTTTTGACTCGGAATTGCTGGTTGTCACGGAGACAGCAGGTACCTGAGATCAACTCGGTGCAACTGGACTCCCTACCCGTCAATTCGCTTGTCAGGTTTCGCGGCATGGTACACTTCTCCTTCACTTGCCTAATTCCGGTCTTATCAGGATCTTGAAGAGCCTAAGAAATTCGTTCTTTACACTGCACACATTAATATTTCAGGGACATTGAAGTGCATCCATCGTCTTATACTTGTAAGGATGATCCGTTGCACGCCACCAATCAAGCTCTTTTGCTTCAGTAGGTTTGAATGTGGAGGAAGTTTGTTTAATCAGCTCATCTGCTTGGGATTTGTACTCTCTCTTTTTCTATAGAAAGATGATGACGAAGGCCCTCCACCTTTTCATATGTCACAGGTGCAAGACATGTTTGATGTGGAATACTACATTGGGGCTTACAAGGTTTCTATTGCTGGAGCCATTTTTCACTTAAATCAAGTTCCAATCTCTCTTGCCTATGTTATCTCCCACGGGATCATCTTCATGCTGTTTAATCACAAAGGCTGTAGAGAGGCTTACTGCTGGAATGAAAAAAACTCCCTGAATTGTAATTTCTCTCATTGATTGCTTGCACATTCTGCTGTTTTTCTAAATTTTAAAAGATCTATTTTAATATGCAATTCTGTGCTCTAGTGAATTTGAACAAAACAGTTTCAGTCTAACTTTGCAAGCATTGGATTCTGATTGTCCAAGCTATTATCAGACCTAGAGCATTGTGAAATTGGCAAACTCAGTAGACCTTACGTCAACCTGCAGCACATGTAATCAAGGTTTTGTTTCAACAGGAAGGTGGGGACTGGCACACGACCAAGTACATGGATGTAGCTGATGTGCCAACAGGGCAGGATACAGAACCACAAATGTGGGATCGTCGTCTTCTCTACTGTGTACCTGTATGGCCACCCTTCACACACTGATGCGTTGGCCTTCCAGCATTCCTAAGTTATAGAGTTTTTTGCGTGAGGGCACAATATATTTAGAATTTTATTGTTTGTGGGTTCTTCAGGTTCCAGGTGAGAATGAGTGGGTGAAGGAAGCATTTTCGCCAACAGATGGGCTGGGTGCAACAGCTTCTATTAGACCTCTGGTTGCAGTACAAGGTGAAAAAAGACCACGAGATGCAGAAGGTGCTGAGGTGTGTTCTGTTCATTCTCAAGAATGTTGGAGAACATGCAATTGGCATTATGGCTTGTAGCTTGTATCTGTATTCTCACATTGTTAGTACAAGTAGTTAAACCTCAGTATGTTATTGTATGTTCTGAAAATTTCCACATTCCTTGTCACAGGATATGGATGCAACTATGGCATGTGCAGATGAACTTATCGACAATAAGCGAATGGTACTTCTTCTATACCGTCACTGAAAGTACTTTGCATGAAGTGAGTTCATCAGGAACTCATTGCTTCACTGGGTTGCAGTTGTCAAGGTTTGATGAATTGCCACTGAGCTGCTGTTTTGTGATCAGAGAGAAGATGCCAGCTCATCTGCAACAAGTACATCACAAGAGGTGTCTGCTGCAGCTGTGCATACATTGGACCTAAATATGCCACTAAATGCTGTTGGTGGAAACAAGCTGGTTCCATGTCTTGTCAAGGTAGCCCTCCAGATTCCCACACCCAGATTTTTTCTGAAAGCCTAGTTATCATTGAAGGCTCCATCTATATTCTCTCCAATGGTGGACATGATACAACTGAGGTTGAATCATGAATGGGTGCTCTCCTTGCACTGGAGGCCCTGTATATGACGACATTGGTGTTCTATTCATTGTATCATGCTCTCAAAGTTCTCCATGTGGCTTCTCTCTTCTCTTCCTCTATCCTTTTTTTGTTGTTCTTTTATTTTATTCTGTTTTGTGTTCCTCTTTCTCTTTGATTTCATTGGCATCTCTTTCTCTTTTATATGTTGAGCTAGCCAGCATCTGGTTAACACATGACATTGACCTCCACCTGCTGCTGTGAGAGCTGTTGGTGTCAGTGGGGATGGTATGGTAGCCAGTCATTACCATACATGTTGCTGCTGAAGATCACTGAAGATGTATGACTGTCACTTTTACTCAAATAAATCTTAGTCTTTTCTCTGTTTTTAGGGTTGAATCTTTTTTCTTTATTTTCCCTCGTCCACTGATATGTTGTAAGGTCTGAAGGAATTGCAGAGTCTTAGGACATTGTCCTGGAAATTTGATGACCTTGTCCCTTCTTACTAATTCTTATTCAGTGGACTTGTTCTGTTTCAAGTCATTTTTGGTTCTTCTTCTGTGTACTATTAACAGTAATTGGGGTTCTAAGCTTGCAACGTACACCATGGGTTTGCAGCTTTTACATAATCTGCAATCTGGCAGGTCTATGATGGTCTAGATGCAGACATTAAGCTTAATGACATTGTGGAGTTCTTTGGGGTCCTCACCTTTGACCCGGAATTATCAGCTGTTGGATTTCCTCAAGCCAATGGAGCAAACATTGATGCTGAGTTTGAGTCTGCTTTTATTGAAGATCATGTCTCTGTCTTGCTGCCTGCAAGCAAGGTAAGACAAAAGATCATCAATATAATGCCAATGATAGATATGAACTCTTAATCTGGAGAAAAATGATTTAACTCACTAATGGCATATATACAAAGGCAAGCTGGTTCCTTGTGGGTGTCTGTTAGTTGTACTTACTATTGCATACACTCATTCTCTCTTTAGTTTAAGCATTAACTGATCAACTTATTGTGCACAGGTGCCACGCTTGCAATGTATTACTCTTCGAAAGATATCTCAGCAAACCCTTATTTCAACATTGCCCACTCTCCACCCTGGTGTTCCTGTAAGTCTTTTACCCCTGTCCAATGTTACCTCTCTGCTTGCCTGTTGTAAACATTCAGATGAGCACATGCACAGGTCAGATGAAGCAATCTTATCAATATGTAGTGCACCCTTTTGAAGAGCTTTAGTGACCTGGTACTGAACTTCTAAAGATTTCCTTGGATAGGCATGTATGCTGAGAGTTGCATTGGTCCATGCCAGGTACCACTGCCAGCTATAGAGCAAATTAGACAATCTCTTTTGGACTGCTTAAGGAATGTCATTGGGGGTGACTCTCTTGCTGCTGAGTATATGCTCTTACATTTGCTCTCCCAGGTATCATCTTGGCCCTTACAAGTTAACAGAGAAAATGGTGTCTTCCCAGTTTGGGACCTATTAGCAATCTTTCATTCCATCTTTGCACTACCTGTATAATCATGTCATCAAGCTTAGAAAAGATCCTGAAAGACTCTCATTCTGATTTGGTGTTCCCCTTCCATTTCAAAATGCAAACAATCCAAAACCTTATCATGATTTCACAGGTGCATACACGAGTTGACTCAATGGCACTTGGAAAGCTGTCCCTCAACCTTACAGGCTGCAACCCAGGAGTGCAGGGTGCTCCATCGCCCTTGGCTGTTTCAGCCTCAAAGACCATAGCAAAGTTGTTGCCACGATCACATCTTATGCCCCTCTCCCTCCATTCTTTGAATTTGGCATCCATTGCTCCTCGGAAAGATTATGCTGCCAACAGGTCAGATCATAATTTCTACCTTCTTTCTTCTTCATGCCACCAGTTCCATTCTGGTGACTCAGATTTGATCAGTGTGATGCAGGCTCATGACAGGGATGCTGCAATTAGCTGAAGGAACACACTTAACACTTGATGAGACAGCTTTGGAAGCTGGCACCCTCAATGCCACTGGTATCCAAAACCTGGCAAGCTTAAAGCATCTACTGGAATGGCAAAAGGTGATACTAATTGCTTTTGTCAATGCACAAATCTAGGTTACAGGTTCCAGGGTCAAGGTGATCACTGACTACTTTTGAAATGATATAGGTGGAATATGACTTCCAGTTCTACAAGATGGAGATGCCAGCTGATTTGCCAGTATTGATTCTTTCTCAGGTATAGGCCATTTCTTCACATCTTACCCATCTGATGGTCAGTGTTCAAGAAAAGGGTTGGCTCATACACACTCTGGATGTGCAATCATGCAACAGGCGAAATCTCGGATGCTCCCAGCAGATGCTGTTGTCCCCCTCATGTCAACTGCAACCCCTGCTTGTTCAACTCCTGATGAATTGGATTTTGCAAAGTGGCGCCTGTACCTTACAATGGCAAGAGACATGGAGCATACCTTACAGCCTTCTATTCTGAAGGTAATATACTACTTGAGCGAGCTCCCAGGAAGGTAGTCACCTTACAGCCTTCTATTTTGAAGGTAATATACCACTTGAGTGAGCTCCCAGAAAGGTAGTCACCATAAGTTTGCCACCTTCTCTGCAGATCAGTGCTTTCCTCAAAATCCTCTTCTTTGTTCCAATATGGATGTGAGCTCTCTGGCCATAACTATAGGCAGTAGATCCCTCTTAGGAGGGTTTCCTTCATACAGGTGAAGCATGTTCACTAATAGAGTCCCAAATTGTGTTAATACTGGCAGACTGTGGAGGATGATCTTGTGGCAGCTAGGCAAGAAGATCGAACTTTAGGCCCAGAGACCTTCCACAGGTACAAAAGCAAACCTTCACATCATTTGTTGTTTGGCCTTTGCTATAATTGGGATTCTTGTCAGGGAGACAAACAACGAGCAAAATGAAAGTAGGCATGAGATTAGTGGTGCTGTTTGTTGATGAAGATGTTATGGTTTCTAGGTGGTTAACAATGGCAAGGTTGATGGCTGTGAGCTACATGGAACCGACACTGCTGCCTGAACGCTGGCGCATGGTGCGTGATCTGGAGTTCCGTTGTGCAGAACGACTGCGCTGTTGTTAGTGCATATTTGGAGTGGGAGATATGGACATTAGATTTCTGGATACATGTATCTGATATGGAACATTGTATGGTATTCATACACCTTCAAGCTCTGCACTTGGTATACTGAAACTTCCTTCGTTTCTGTACCCTGGTGACTATATCAATAAGGTGACTCAGTTTTTGTAGGAACCTTCTACCACAAACCCTTCCAGAACTACCTTGAACCATTTACAATGATGCATAAGTAGCATCATATTATTCTGGCAAAAGAGTTGTCAGGAATCTGAGGATGAACTTCAAGGCATCTGTGAAATATGCACACTGCTGTTGCAACCCTTAGCCACAACTAAACAAATGAACTAGCTAAGTTGGTTACATATCATTCGTTACCATGGGCAGAGTTTCCCCCATTTCTCAGAGGTGTAACACGGCCTTGGGTCCTGTATCGCACCCTATGTTACTTGTGGTGACAAGAAAAAACTCTGAAACTAACTGCCTTGGTAGATCTGTGTGGACAGTTCAATCAACAAGATACAGAGATGGTTCTTATTCCTCCCCGGTGACCTTAGCCTGCATCATGCAGCAGATTCTATGTTGTATTGAGCAGGAAGTTTTTTGTGGCGAATTTTCGCCACCTGGCGACAGGAAAAAAGGGCTGGCGAATCCAACAAACGGATTTTTGAGAATTTTCTTAAAAAATTCGCCATCTCGATTAAAAAAGTTAGAAGTCGCCAGATTTAGACAGTGTGTTCCATTATGTCGTCAAAACTAGGCAGGATTTCAGAAAAGATCTACTAGTCGACCAGGACAGTCGCCATTTATTGCTAATTAATGCTGGGGATCCTCGCCAGTACACCTACTTGAGAAATATGAAAAGAAAGAGCCTGGTATTGAGTATTCAGTCTTAAAGCCTTAAACCCTAAAACCTAATCTTGAGTTCCAAAGAGCTTCTTCTACCTCAGAAATATGCATCTTGTACTCAAAGGGTGAATCATCCTTCAAAAGGAAAGCATCAATTTCCTTTCGCGCGGTCACTGGCTTTGGGGATAGGGATCAAGGAAAAGAGGAACCACAAAATTTGTATGATAATTAGAAAGCATTAAAAGAGGGAGGGAGAAATAAAAGGTACACTTTCTGTGCAAATTGGAACAGTATATTTTCGTGAAACAAATACTTAGATTTGAGATTTCATGGTATGCAATTCTTTGTCTTGAGAAACCAATTCTTTAGTTTGTGATTTCATGTCCCTTGAAAAAATTGGGCTTTTTCCCACTTAATCATAACATGTTGTTCATGTACGAGTGGATATTGTCCTTGACATTGTCATTTTGCCATTTTTCATGTTTAACAGAAAAGTATACTAACAGGAAAGCCTGAAATACAAGTCACCACATATACAAGATCTCGTTCGTAAATTTGAGTAAATTCAGCCCTTCCATGCATTCATTTTACTCTCTTGCTTCCCTACTCGCTGTAGGAACAACCCAACTTTACAAGGGTTGCAATTAACGTCATCAACAAGGATTGTGTGAATTGCATTGTATGTATGGTTTTGCTTCTTCTAAGTGATAACAAGTTATTCAATGCCCAACATATTCATGCACATACCAAAATAAAACAAGTAAACATCATGTTACCACTAACTAAATTTTGCATGGATGCATGGACCGTGTTCAGCAGGTATGACAAGACCACACGTAATACTATCTCTTGGACTGCCATGGTTGGAGGCTATTCCATGCACCTTTGCATGGCTAATCACAGATCTCTAAATTGGTAAAATGGATTCAAGTGTACACAGTGATCTCAACGTGGGTACCATCAGGCTAACATTGATTGCACAAACATGTAAACCTACTTCAAGCAGAACATGGTGCCTACAGCAACTCCAACAGTGCTTTTTGACAGTTATATAAGTGACCTGCATCAACAACAACAGTTCACAAACGATACCAAAGCTCTTCAAAGCAGCTTCTGAATAGTCAAACAATCATTCAACCTGATGAAGTCAAAATTGTGAACTTGGGCTGAATGAACAAATTGACTTTTGCGATGCCCAAATATACTGGCCAGGAAAAGGGCCTCCAAGTCTCCAAGTTGGTGACCAGTCCAGGGCTGTGGTTATGAGCTACTTTCATTCACCGTTTGCATCCTCAGCTTCATCAGTTGTGTCTGCTCCAACCTCTTCATAATCCCTTTCCAATGAAGCCAGGTCTTCTCGTGCCTCTGAGAATTCACCTTCTTCCATGCCCTCACCCACATACCAGTGGACAAATGCCCGCTTGCTGTACATCAGGTCAAATTTGTGATTGATACGAGAGAAAACCTCGGCTACAGCTGTGGTGTTACTGATCATGCATACAGCCCGGCGCACCTTTGCAAGATCACCGCCAGGCACTACTGTTGGTGGCTGATGATTGATTCCACACTTGAATCCAGTTGGACACCTGCGATTTCACAAGACAATTAAATGCAATGGCTCCATGCTATTGACATCAGTCAACTTCAAAAGAAATCTTTCAATGTATCTTACCAATCTTACTGACATACAAGAACTGGCTATGGAAAGGAACTAGGAAGGTCATCACAACTCTTGTATATGTTCTGGAGAATGACCAGTAAACAATTTACCAGTCAACGAATTGCACAGCACGTCGACTCTTAATGGTTGCTACAGCTGCTTGGACATCCTTGGGAGTGAGATCACCCCGAAACATCATGCAACAAGCCATGTATTTGCCATGGCGTGGGTCACACTTGGCCATCATGGACGCTGGATCGAAAACACTGCTTGTGATTTCCGCAACAGAGAGGTTCTCATGGTAGGCTTTCTCGGCAGAGATAACAGGGGCATACGAGGACAGCATAAAATGTATTCTTGGATAAGGAACAAGGTTTGTTTGAAACTCTGTTATGTCAACATTCAGGGCACCACTGAACCTCAGTGATGCAGTCAAGGACGAAATAACTTGCGATACAAGACGATTCAGATTGGTGTATGTTGGCCTGTCAATGTCAAGTGACTTCTTGCAGATATCATAGATGGCTTCATTATCTAGGAGCACAGAAACATCCGTATGCTCAATGAGGGAGTGGGTCGAGAGCACACTATTGTAAGGTTCTACCACAGCTGTTGACACCTGCCAACACATACCAAAAAAATCCATAGCTGAGAAATTTTCAAGCTCAAAACAGTATGTGGAACACTTGGCCACTTAATTCACTGCCAGAATACACAGGAGCCTATATGATGAAACAGAAGACTTGGCTTGCATCAATAACAGACAATAGACATACCTGTGGGGAAGGATAGATAGTGAAGCCTAATTTGGACTTCTTCCCATAATCAACTGACAACCTTTCGAGCAGCAGGGCACCCAAACCAGAACCTGTTCCACCTCCCACAGCATTGAAGACCAGAAATCCTTGCAAGCCTGAGCAATTGTCTGCCAGTTTTCTAATCCGGTCAAGACAGGATTCCACAACATCTCTTCCAACTGCAAAATCACACCAACAGATATTGTTAGCCTTTCATGCACCCACTAGGTGGGTGAGACACACCAGTCACAACAACACCAGGAAAATGGCAGAGTTTTGAATTCCAGCCTTCAGCACTACAAATGATGGCAATTCTGTGTTCTTAGCTAACTGTTGATGGCAAGAAGGCCACCACAGCAAAAGAACAGAACGAAAAGAGATTGGACCATCCACTTCTGAGCAAAATCATGACACATTTATAACTGCCCCTAAAGATTGCCCTGTGCCATATAACCAAAAGTGCAACAAAGAACGTCACCTGTGTAGTGCCCCCGGGCAAAGTTGTTAGCAGCATCCTCCTTGCCAGAAAGCAGTTGCTCTGGATGGAAAAGTTGACGGTAGGTGCCAGTTCGAACCTCATCAATAACAGTGGGCTCCAAATCTACAAGCAATGCCCGAGGTACATGCTTCCCAGCTCCTGTCTCACTGAAAAATGTGCTGAAAGACTCCATTTCCACACTTCCTTCACCCCTGCAGCCATAAATTCAGGCATTTCATTGAAAAAAAATTCCAAACTGAGAAAAAGGATGACCTAAAACTGTGTTGGGATGCAGGAAAGCCAATGTATGTCTTTGCTCATGCCAATTAAATCAGGCATGGTGCTTCTGTTCTCTTTGAAAACCTTCATGATTTTCTGTTATGAGAAACTTCATATCTACCATATAGCTTAACACATGGATCTCCATAAAAGCTGTCATCCAACACAAAGAAGCAAAAAGTGACCTACTCTTCCGAGTTGCAACACTAATTTCTATTTCAATTTCCGTGTAGAGGAAGCTCGTTTGTAGAATGGAGTTCTACAATCAAGCGCTCACACAGATCCTGAAAACAACCACTACCAGGGCGCATTTCACACTTCACGGCAAGCCGCGAAAAAACACACATCACAGCCTCTAAAGCTCCTTTTAGGAGTCCCCTTCAGTAAATTGAATGAGAATTGGAACTCGACACAAACAGAACGCGGGAGAACTGAGCAAGTGCTCATAGCAGCTATAAGTTCCATGACGCTAAAAGAAACAATCCAGCTATGACAAGAAGCCAGTTGCCTTAACGCGATGAATTCGCCTACTGACATCAAGGAGGAACACCTTGATATCCTCATCCTTACGAACTTTGTTTGTAAGCAAAAGCATGGTGGAACAATCTGAATTAGATTCTCCATGGTACAGCTTGCACCCGCCCATCTGGCCATCGGCGGGTTCGAAGCTTCAACGCCCGTTCCTGGATTTTCAGGAACCAGATTTTGATCCTCCCGCACGGAAGAACTTTCAAGAGGTGTGAGCAGCGGTGATGTGAACGCCGATCGGATCTCTATTTTGTTGGAAGAAGCGGTCTAGAGTCTTATCACGCTTTCTATCTTACACACAGCTTCCTACGTTCGCTGTGAGACAAACTGAGACCTAAACGGAACAACAGCATCTACATGCCCGTAACATCTGGAATTTCTCGACCAAAGGAAAAGGGAGAAAGACCGCCACAAGAAGATTAGGCAAATAAGTAACGAGCGGTTGAAGCTTTTGCAACTTCTTCTCAGTGACGAAGACATCCTGAATCGACAGACAGAGAGGGACACTTCCAAACACGACAAAAACGGCACATGATAAAATATCACGAGTAGCTATATTTCCTTTCCCCTGCGTTCCTATACCAACGCCGTCACACATGATAGATATGAATCCCAGGTTGCAAAACGTTTTCATGGAAGACGACTTATAGGTTGGCACTAGGCTACTTGTCGCAGACACATAGATAATGTCTTGAATTTTTTTTGTAAGAGAGGAAAACAACAGCGAACTATAGTGGGGGATGCAGGAGTCGTTAGAAGAGTACGTGATGAGATTGCCATCGGGCTGAATGCCATGTTCTAGACAGAAGAGCTCCCAGCATGCATTACCGAGTTGGATTCCCGCTTGTCCAACGTGAACACAGATTATTTCTCTCATTCCTGTTCTTCTTCCTAGAGCGACAGAGCAAAACAAAACAAAAGAAACCAAATAAACTCCGAAACAAATTAGCCTCGATTTCGCAAACACGCTGCAGAGATCCGGTGAGGAGGACTAGTACGAGAGATCGAAGAACGCGATGGCGGCGAAGAAGTTCGTGCGTCGATTCCGGCTGTGTTTCTTTTGTTCGTTTGTTTTCAGAACACTAGCGTTCTTCAGCCGCTGCTGCGTCGTCGTGTCTCCCATCTGCTTTTACCATTCTTACTCTTACCCCAACCCAATAGTCCCGTTTGCGCTAAAAAGATACCATTGGAGGGTTAAAACCGAGTTCACCTAGGGCCTAGTCACTAAGACTGGCGACTGTCGGTCATTTTTTTTGGCACCTTCTTTATCTTTATTTTCATAAGACACTTATTAAAAAAAAATTATAACCCCCCTTTTTTTGTTTCTAGTTCATTCGGACCCTTTTTTTCCTCAAAGAAAACTTGACTGGGTCCAGTGTTTTGTTTTGTTTTTTTTCGAAATTTGTGAAGTAGGAGGGTAAGTTGGCCATCATGCCGAAGAGGACTTCAGGTGAAAGGGGGAAATAGAAAACTTTAGGATTCCTCTTATAATTTAATGACTTATTGAAAGCTATTCTCACCAAATTGTGAAGATTCACCCAAAAAAAAACCATTGGATTGAGTATAATATTTACTTGTTCCATTGTTGGTATATTATCTGTTTTTCAGCCTTGCCTAGCAAGACAAGGATATTGTGTTTAAATTCATTGTCGAGTATAGTAGCTTAAGGGATTTTGTACCCTACTTAATAGGTCTATTTTTATATGAGGATTTTTTGAAAGATTATATTTTGGCTTGTGTTCAAACTTGAGATTAGTTCTAAAGTTATAATATCTTTTTAAAAAATTTAATAGGATTTTTTAAAGATTATATTTTTGCATGGTGAAATATTTGAGTTTCCATAATTCTTCTTTTGCCTTAAGATGCTTTTTAATGTAAATGGCAAGGCGACAGAGTGACACACCCTTTGTTTGATCTTATTTTTCAACCAAGTTCCATGGGACTAACTTTAAGCCCAAGTGACTCCACACCTGCCAATGCACCAATCAAGAAAAACCCATTATGGGGTTCATTCATGGATGAAACCCATTCTGCCTATGAATGTTTTTCTCAGCTCTATCTGCGTATTCCTCTTACCTCTACTTTCCATCCCCTTTGTTGTCATCACCCAAACTTCGACCCACCATCCCTGAAGCTCCAATATGGCTTAACACCCTTACAACTTTTCTTCTTTCATTTCCCCTCTTTTTAATTTTGAAATTTTGTTTTGTTGGTTTGCAAATAAGAAGAACAAGCACCAAACTAGAAAAGAAGAAGCCTTAGGAGAAGAAACAGTAGGTAGAATGGCACCCCACTCCCCTTTCTTTTCCTTTTTCATTTTTATGTTTCCGGTTTGTGGAGAAAAAACAGATAAAGAAGATGAAATGTTGAAACCCAGTAAACTTCATTAAAAAAAGCACCCAGCAAAGGGGGAAAGGATCAACAAAGACAAAGGACCCAAGTTCAAACTAGAAGTGCCAAAATTCAAAGCGGGTCACAAATGGGCAAAGGAACAAATTATGTTCCAGAGCCTTCACCAGTTGCAGGAAGCATATCAGAGGAAAAGGGAAGAAAACCTAAAAGTATAGTAAGCCTAGGAAAACCCTCACATGTAATGATGACACATTCCAAAATTAAAATGCCTTATGATTTCTGCAAGGCTATTAACATTCTCTGCTTATAAAAGGCATGTAGAACTACCAAAGGAGGGTTATTGGTGCCATTTGTAAACCATATCATGCTACACATCGATGAAAAAAGTTGTTTGTTTGTTGGTGTAGGCACCCAAAAATCTCAATGGCAAGAGGAAAAATGCATTTTGTTGAATGCCAATTGTGATAAAATTCTTCCTTTGCTTGAATCACCACCCCGCAAGATGAAATAACTTGAGAGACCAAATTTACTTAGGTGAGATTGGTGATGACAGCATTTGCCAAAATGCAAATGTCAACAATCAATAACATGATGTTAACTCTCCAATGAAGAGACTTAACAAAAGGGCATGGAAGGAGATGGGTTTGTTCATGCAAAACATGGAACCTTGCATTTTTCTCAATGAAAGCCAAAGCATTTCAAATCGCATTGTGGGATGTAGTCCATTTCCCACCATGGTGGCAATGAAAAAAGTGAGTCCCTATTTCAAAAGGACATTTAGTGTAAAGTTTGGGATTTATGTGAGTGAAATGACCATTTTTAAAGGGTATTGAATAATTGTTCAACTTATTATTTATCATTTTATTATTATTTAATTTTTAATATATACATATTAAAGTCACCCTATATTAATTATAATTCATTATTTCAAATTTTTATATATTTTATATTATAATGAAATTGATTATTTGAATGAAATGTAATTTTTTAAATTAATTAATTAATTAATTTTATCCAACAACCAATATATTGCACCTTATTTTTTAATCACGTAATTTTTACTTTTTTTTACTAGTGTCCTCCTTGAATCCCTACAAGATTTAAAGGTTGATGACAAATGCAATAGGTCTACCCCAAGAGCTAACAAATGGGGAACCCAACTTAGTGTGTAATGTAAAAGAAAAATATTAAATGATAGGCAAAAAGATGAAATGATTAAGCAATCAAAAAGTTAAGCACCTTCCCCTCGGCACACACAAGATTTCAAATGAGCACAATGTGAATCAAAAATCATGTTAGGAATGATATTGGAGAAAGAATGGTTCTATAATTCATTTGAAATGCTTTCATAAAGCCAATCTAATCCCCCCTTCAACAAATTGCATGAAAAGAGGAACACATGTGGATACATCTAAGGAAAGAGCTCCTACACTAACTTCAAATGGTCTTGGAAGGGGAGTGGATTGGAATTACTAGCACCTATTGTCTCCAATAAGAATTAGTGATGATCTAATAGGGATATAGCAACGATGATAAATGTAGTAAATGTTCAAGTCACTAGATAAGCCATTGGCACAATGAATTTTATGGAAATTAAACTCATCCCCATGAAAAATGGAGAAAAAAACTTGTCAATGCATTAATGGGGCCTAATGCAATTAAAAAACTTGAGCCCAAAAGTTTCCTAAAAACTTGGATGAAGCTCAAGTCAAAGGAGGCAAGCTGATGCTGAAAGACTAATTT
>Ga0116228_10000465_pt1 | contig 30741 bp, 25 predicted proteins | sample S1TSphfallax_2_FD_89694 | JGI IMG/M metagenome (GOLD analysis project Ga0116228, IMG submission 89694) | Host-associated microbial communities from peat moss isolated from Minnesota, USA - S1T2_Fc - Sphagnum fallax MG | ecosystem: Host-associated > Plants > Peat moss > Unclassified | place... | reverse complement strand
GTTAGTTTTAGGTTTAGGATTTGGGGTTTGTTGTCCAATTAGACAGCATGAAAACTTAGCAATTTTATTTTCAACGCATACTTCAAGAAGCCAAGCCTGACACATTTGGAGATGAATTTTAGTGTACTTGGAAGGTACTTTTTTTGTGTTCATCTCCCTCCAGGGGAAAAAAATAAAAATTATTACACCTGCTCCTTAAGAGTGGGAGGGATCCTAGGGCCTCTTTTCATTAGGCTGTTGTGATCAATTGTGCACAAACAAAGCTTTTCATTGCATTTGTTCCATCAAGGCATGCACAAAGTCACTTTAGAGCTCTATTGGTGAAGCATTGATCAAATGAAGAGTTGCATGAGTTATGAGTCAACCTATGGATCATTACAAAGTGACATGTATAATTTTTTTCCTGGGAACACATGTTATTTTTAAGTTTTCTTGAAAGTACCCTCCATATGAAATGTTTGTAATGTTCTTGACATAATGCTTAGGCCAATCCCACAACCCATTGTAGAATATTTAAGCTATTTTCAAAAAAAATTGGTGACTTATTATCCTGGGTCCTTCGTGGTAGCATGGATATTCATTGAAAAGGTTTTAGAAACAGGCCTAGAAACAAATTGAGGAGAACATGTCGCCACAAATAAAGCCCGAACAAGCAGTCCTTTTGAGACTACAATATGTTTGAATAGAAATTTGACAAACCAAATATTTATATATTAAAAAAAATTCAAAGTGAAAAACAGATTTCCTTGTTAATTATTTATGCATTTGGACATTCATCCTGAATGGGCTTGTGTTTGTAAAGTACTTTCATGTGGGTCAAGTAATGTGAAAAGACCAACTTTGAATAGGGACATAATACAATTTATGGTGTGAACATCTTTAGATTCAAAAACCACTAGTGTGGCCTGTACCATTGGCCCCAGTGTTACCAAGTCCTCAAGTGATTTTTCCTTCCAAAACCTGGTTTTTTGGAATTTATTTGAATTTTCAGTGGCAGAAATCACTTTTAAATCAATATCTCCCACATTCTGAATCCGATCTTACCAAATAAATTCCATTTAATCCTGCGCTGATACATCTTTCAAACAACACCAAAGGCACATTCCAATTCCTCCAAAAAAATTCAGCTATCATTAAATTTAGTTTTCAGTGAAGAAATCATTCAATATTCAAGAACTTTTGCACCGCAAGTCCAAACATCATGGAACCAAGCCCATGCACCCATCCACGTCCAGAGCTTTCCAAAGACACCAAGAACACAATCTGAAGAATCCTGGTTCAATGGATCTCATAACTACAAAACAAAACAAACTACCTTCCTTCTTAGATAGATAACTAAAAAGTTCATGTTTGGATATGAGATAGGACACAAGTAAGAACTGTTTGAATGATAATTAAATATTCAGTGAAACTTCATGCTTCTAGTGAGGAATAGTTATGAAAAATGCATTGGAAATTTTTTGGGGGATTATTTGACTATATTTCACCTTGCCATAACATAAGAACCATAAACTCAACACAGCACAGCTTCAGAAAATGTGTTATGCAAATGATACAAATTCAATGCATGAACTTAACTCAGTAGCTCTCCAAACTCAACCAATAGTAGTTTGAGGATGTAGCTGTAGAATGGAATTTCACATGCATACCTTATAAGCATTGAGTTAATTATTGGACCATTTGGGTCAACTTCACAACTCCAAATCCCAACAATGAAGCACTTCAATATAGTTTCAAGTTTGGACCCATGGGATTATGTACTAGGTAACCTACAACCTCAAACTAGTTACCAGACATAACCTACAGTTTAGAGGTTCGAGAGCAACAGCATAACACATCCTCTTGATGGATGAAAAGTCATATAACCTTCCTCTTGATAGATGTAACCTCATATCTGAGGTCCTGCCTGAGCCATGTATGCGTGAAATAGAAAGGATGAGAGGTTATGCTTGGTGATTGATCAGAAGCTCAAGAACCTCCCAAGAGTAGGTTATGTGATGGTGATACTAAGGACCAGTGTTTTTTTCTGTGGCAAAATTTCGTCATTTTTTGACAAAGAAATGGAGGATTTTTTGGAATTTTTTTTGCCTAGTGTAATTTTGACATTCATGTTAAAATCAACATGGTAGTAGTGGGTAGCCTCATTGATGCATCCACACATGTGACACATTCAGATGGGACCATACAAAATAATGGCATCATGTTTTTTTTAAGGTCAACTTGGGGAAAAGCATTCTTTTGGACCTAGTTCAAGTTGGCAAAAAGATGGATCTCATTACAAAAAAAATTGCTTTAAAATCATACACTTTCTGAATACTTCCAATTGAGGTAGAAGGTACCCTCCTATAGGACACATATGGAAATATAGATGGGAGTGCAAAAAAGCAATGATGGGCATGTTTTTTTGTGGAATTCAAGTTGGGGAAAAACATTCTTTTGCACCTAGTTCAAGTTAGCACAAAGTGGGGTCTCATTGCAAAGAAAGTTGTGAAAATCATGACCTTCTTAATACATCCAATTAAGGTAGTAGATATCCTCCCATAGGAGACATGGAACACATATGGATGGGATTGCAAAAAAAAGAAAAAGAAGGATTATGCCATCATAGTTTTGTGGGGTACAATTTGATGTAAAACAATCTTTTGCACCTAGTTCAAGTTGGCAAATAAAGGGGTCTCAATGCAAAAAAAAAATGTATTAAAAACCATAGACCTACTTAACTTAGAGCATTTCCTGCACAGTTCAGTAGGTGGCTTTACAAAATTATTTCTCACATCCAAGTTCAGTTCTTTACTTTTTTCCAACCCACCCTTCAAACTAAAACTGAGATTGCAAATAGGTGGGAGATTGAGTGAGTAAGGGACTATTTGAATATTACAATCACATTTTTTAAAATTATAGATAAATATAAAATGTGAAGCTACATTCAACATTGATATTGTCAATTTTTTAATTATCTATGTTGCAATAGACAAGTTTAGTGAAAATCATATTGCAAAATATGAATGAGTTCTAAGAAAAGATTGGACATGAACTTTTGAAACAATGGCACTATGTTTGTCATGCATATTAAATAAAAAATGTGGACTCAACAAATGTCATGTAGTTTCAAAATAAAAAAGAAGAATAAAATGTCAAATGAGAAGTTTAAAAGTAAGATACATGGAAACTTTTCTAATATATGAAATTTAAATTTAAATTTTTTTTAATGTTATGATTTTCATCATTGTTTTTTCATTTCACATTGAAATCTTCAATTTTTAACATTTAACCAATCACATGTGTAATGATATCTATAAGGTGACCTACCAATTTTTTTACCAAAAAAATAATAAAATTATAAGATTTATAATTTGATAATTTTTGTAATAAAATAAATAGTGTAAGATCTAAACTTTTCAAAATGTCAAATCACTTAACCATGTTTTTACCCAACTACTAATAGCAAACCACCTATCTAAACCAATTGATCAATCACAAACATGGAATAGCAGTCAAATCATATTTATTACACCTTTTTTTTTTGGCAAGTGTTACAATTTGATATGACTTTTATTAACCTCAACAAATTGTTTGGGCCAAACCAACATGTTTTGATTTTATTTTGTCCAATTTTAATTTGCAAGGTCACATTCTAAACACCTACAAAGTTGCCCTCAATACTTCATAGATATATTTCACATTTCCCATCAAAGAAGTAAGTAGCCTCCATCCACATTTAAAGGACATTGTCCCACACATATGAACAAATATGGGTTGGACCACACAAAAAAAATAATGGCATCATGTTTTTTTGAAGTTCAATTTCAAGAATAACATTTTTTTGCACCTCGTTCAACTTTCAAGTTGGCCAAAGAAGGTCATGATTGTTAAATAGGTTAATAAGAACAATGGTGTATTTTGGTGAGTTTACTTTTTTTTCCGTGACAACTTGGTTTACATTTTTGCATTTCAAAGTGATGGGCAATTTTAACAAATGTATTTTACATGGGTTGATAGAATTTTGACCTTTCCTACAAAAATGTGAACATCAAAGCATATCAAAAACATTTAAATGAAGGAAAAATGTGAACTTCTTATAGTTTATTCAAACTAAAAACTCTTCAATTTTTCATCTTGTGTCACACTTCAAACACCATCCTTTGATTCATATTCTCCAATTTTATGCCACATAATAACATTCGTATCAAAGCATTCAAAGTTTCCAATTTCATTTTATCAATGAAGTTTGCAAATGACTCTTAATAGCATTTTGTTAAGGTTTGAGGAATAATAAAGATTATTCATCTTAATTCACAACTTACTACTAACTTACAAAAAAATGTCTCCCTAATCTCATTTAGGCCTTGGGTGAACTAATTAGTAATAGCTACAATGATTCATGATAAAAGCTAAAAACCAAAGTACTTTTCTTGGGTTGCTTCTAAACAATATAAATACCATTACATTAAATCATGGTTGCTAAAAAAGGTGAAGGTACCAATGTAAGCATTGGTTCATTTTAACCCATCATCTAATGATAGGTGTAACTTTTTATTACATTTTTTTGATGAACTCATTTTCATTTTTCTTTTCCATGTAACATTGATTTTTATTCACTAGATTTCTTATCATGGGAAAAAGGTTTTTATGCCTTTCAAATTGATTGTGATGGGTGCAAAAAGAAGCTTTGAGCAACAACTTGTTTAAATATGGGTTGATTGTGAAGATGTTAATTTGGTTGCAATTGCAACTACATGATATTTTGTAAACCTAATCTAAATTTTAGAGATATTAAGGTAACCAAACCCATCATCAAACATAGGCCCACAACTAACTATCCAAATAGTGCAAGTCCAAGCCTATTAAAGAACACAAATGACCTTGCCATGATTCAAAATATGTCTTATGATTGAACACCCAATATTGAAATATGATTTGTGTTAACAATTTTTCCCACACCTAACCTTGAAATGATGTCTTTTGTATTCAACTATGGGTGTAAATATGGGCAAATATAAAAAACTTGCTAGCCAACCTTTATGTTATGGTAATGTTTGGTGATGGGAGGTGATTTGAATACAAAAGTGTGTACAACTAACTATAAATGTAAGAAAAGTTGGTGGGCTATTACTTTTGATGCTTGGTTATGGGTGTGATCTTAGGCAATTTTCAAGAAACCCAAGTAAGTTGTGCAAAGAATGTTTGTGGAATTGGTTTGTCACAGTGAACCACTTGCACTTGAACAAAAATGTGCAAAAATCCTATGCTCCAATGCACAAATATGACCTAAGGCAATTAAACATAGTAGCAAATTACCCTGATTTTGATTGGATATATACTAAAAATTGAGACATTAATGTTCACAACCTATAAAGGAACTCACACCTTGTATATTCCCCCCTAATCTTATGCATATTGCATTCCTACCAAAACAAAACATTAAATTTACAAATTGTTGGGGAAAAGTTATTTACAATTTAATATGAACCTTAAACTCATTCATTTATACTCTTTTCAAAATTATCAACATGTCCTCCTTATCAACTCATGTGAAAGATGAATTTCAATCCTTTTTAGAAATCCTAGTTCCTATTGTAAGAGTGTTGAAAGCTAAAGTTGAAGACCAAAACTCATTGTAAAAGCACATTAAATTGGACCAATAATGGTAAATTGAAGTCCCTTTTGAAAGTCCATTACCAATGTATTTGAATTTAATTTAAATTTGACCATTTGACATTCATAATTTAAATTGTTTTTTTTCAAGTTTGATTTAAAGTCAACCATTTTTAAATCCATTAAAAACTCCTTTCTAAAACAACAAACTTAAAAAAAATTAATAATCTTTATGCCAATAAGGACTTGCACAATAATCAAGTGTTGCATATTTGATGTCATGGAACACAAAGTTGGAACCATGTTTCATTCACGAAATGAAGTTTTAATGTCCTAAACTTGCATCATGCAATATCTTAAATGTTCACATCTATTGAATAAACACATTGTGAGATAAAAATTCATATCCAAGCTTTTACAATTTGCAACAGTCTGTTTCATTGAGATTGTAAAATCCATAATTCATTGAACATTCATGGTTTGGTTGTGTTTTTTTTCAATTTTGAAATAGTTAATGTGTTATCTTCACATAAGTGGGTCCCCTTTTTTTATATCTAAGATGAGTTAAAAATTCTATGCAACAATATTGTTCAAATCCAAAACAATAAATCACTATGATTTCTAAACCATTGTAATATGCAACTAACCATTAGATCTAAAATTCAAAGATGTAAAAAAATAGAAATTGGGTTTGAAAATATACTTAGAAGAAGGGAAATTAAAGCTAAAAATAAAAGATGATATAAGAACAATTTACTTAAACAAGGTTTACAAGGAGAAGTTCAAGAAGTTTCTATACTATTATTGGGTCCAATAATCCATAGTTCCACACCCTAGAGTAGTTAAGGAATTTTACAAAAAAATTCTAACAAGCTTCAAGGCATTACACATTGAGATCTATAACCACAATTTGCACATCAATTTTGATGTGGGAGGACTTTTCACACTTGACGCACTCTCGAGCTCCTTAATAGATTCAAATGTGAATCTAAGGTGAAAACAACGGAAGAGTGAAAAGTTGGGGCACACTTTTTGGCTTGAACACGTTGGGGGGTAAAACGGTGTGCTAGAGTTCCAAAATGGAACTAGGAAAATTGACAAGTAATTTATTTACTCACATGAGTTTGCACAAACCAAACAACAAGTTGGTTAATGCATAGTTCGAACATTTTGGTGCATGGACAAGCCATGGGTAAACATAGATTCACAAAACTCACCATGGCCCGGACTTGGGGGAAGATACCACCTTCCCCCTTATAGTATACTTTATGCTTGGCCACATGACTAGCACCCAAATGTCATTTTGTCTCGAGACTCCCAAGTGGGAGTTTCGAAATTCCCAAAGTTGGGACTCTCACGATTTTGGGGGCCCATAATTTTGTGTGCAAACCTCTAATTGAGATGAAATCTAAAGAAAAGTTGTAACCCTCGTTGAGAGCTTTCCAATAGTATGTCGCACGCCACCTGCATGCAAGGAAGTCGAGGTGATTCCCAACTTTTAATGGTCAAGAGTCAAGTTGGCAATAACTTGTGTTTTAAGTGTCCAAATGGGTCATGCGAGCTCATTTTAGACATTTGCGTTCCAAAAGCTTTCTAATGATATAAGAAACTTTTCAATCCAAAAAGTTTTGACCCCTATAATTGCTTTTTGAAAATTTTAAAATCCATCGAGACTCTAACTCCCAAAGTGGGAGCTCATTTGGGAGTGTGAGGGTTCATTCCCTCACACTCTCCTACACTCCCAGGAGCATGAGATGTGATTCCCTCTTGGCTCGCACCCTTGCAAGCCCTGGCCTTGGTTGCAAACCCAAGGCTAGGGTTGCGACAACACTTCTATACTATTATTTCTTATATTGGAACTTAGAAACACATGTGCACTTCGAAAATACCTTGACATAAACACATATATTTTAATTTCTTGTTACACATATAAGAAGGAGAAAGACATATGTCTTATAGGGATAAAATGTGGACCCCTTTACTTGTTCAAGGTTGTGGCCAAATGTATTGTAGTTGCCAATGATGTTGAATGTGTTTTGTAGATGACAAAGTGGCATGCTTTCAATCAACTAGTTATGGACAAGGAGAATGTCTAACTTGAACCTAAACTAGGAACAATACACAAAACACCAAGGTTTAATAAGTGGGAGAAACAAATGGACAAATGAATCATTGGAAGAAAGAAAGAGGGACAACATTGATATTGAAGAGTAATGCAAGCTCAAGTTATCAAAAGCATACTCTAAGTCCATTATTTGTTAGTGGAGGTAGGCATGGGGGCTCAAAATGCAATCTAAAATTTTAGAATGCCATGTGGCATCATTTCAAACATTTTCAAAGTAAAGATTTTTTTTCTTGTTGCCTTTCTTTCACAACACTTGAATTGTTCTGTCATAATTATATGGAAAATCCTTAATTACATCAGCAATAAAAATATTAATACACTTCATAATATTGGGCACTAGGCCTACTTCCATTCCAGGTCCCAAAAGGGATCAACTAGTTATATTAATGGCAAGATATGGTCTAGGAAAATCAAACTAGAAAGTGTGTTAACACATGACTAAATGTAGCTAGTTGTTTGGACTAGTTATTTGAAAATGCGAAACCCTACAACATTCCAAGATGAAGGTGGTAGAGCTCACGCAAACTAGGCCCACACCATTTATGAATATTACATCAAGGAACAATTGGCTAGTACTAGTTCAAGCATCATCATTTAGAATTAAATATTTGACAAACACAAGGAATCAAAGTCTACAAACTTCAAAGGTTTGATTAGAAATTCTTACACCTCAATTTAACAAACCATGGCAATGTTGTACAATCAACACAATTTAAATGCAATTCATATCTAAAATTTAAATGAAAAAAAAATTCAAATAGGGTAACAATCTAGTGACTATCTTTTGGCAAAAAGGTTCAAATCAAGCTCACAACATCATCACCAAGTCTAGAGAATAGTAACTATGAAATATGTCGTAAATGTAGTGAACGAGGTTTTGTCAAGGTTTTATATTTTCAAAGGTGAAAGATTGCAATATGGTCCTACACTAAAATTGACAAATCAAGGACATTTGTGGCCATGCAAAAGAAAGCTTTGATAACTTATTTTGTATTTGAAGAATTCTTGTTCTTTTAAAAAAGTTTCTTCCAATTTTAAATTCCCAAACCGACCATCATTGATTGATTATTGATGGCCATGGTTAGCATGTTACTTTTGAAGCAATAAAATAAGCACAATAGTTTGGATTACATATGATCATGTTGGCTTCACAAATATCATATGCTCTCTAACCCCTAAATGTTTCTAACTACTTTAAGGTGCAATCTAATAAAAGGAGCCAAAACACTTGTTGACTATAGTGAGAACTTATACTTGCAGTACTTTGAAAAACAACCATCTATTGTATTTAATGAAATAATTATCCATATTTTAGAATTATGTTTGTATACCCATGAAATTGAAATTTCATGAATTTGAAATCATTTACTATATTAAATTAATCTTTTTTCATATACAAAGCAATTGTTGACATAATGTTTTTTAACAATCTTAAAATTGAACATGCTTTAAGTTACTTAAACCTTCATCAAATGCTTTCAAATTTATTGTGGGTTCTAACATACTTCATAAGAAAGGTTACATGTGTTGATCCTTTTAAATGCACATTTATTAAATCATGTTCAGAATGTTGTTGATTTTGATTTTGAACGTCCTTAATGATTATAATAATTCACAATTTGTGATTGTGGTTAAAATTGAAGTTGTAAATTTGATTATAATGTAAAACTTTATATATATAATTTGGTATCAATATAAAGTCCAACAAACTATACTTTAAAATATATTTTTTGAATTTAAAATATATTCTCGATAATTTAATAAACCAATACATGAAGGTTATGTATACAATGTAGTCTTTGGGTAAGGATTTTGATCTTGTTGCTAGTAGTTCCATTTATTGTGACCACATCATCAAGCTTTATTGTGACCACATTTGGAAAATATGGAAATGGGATTATAATTAAAGGTAATTGTATAATGTTGAATTAACAAGATTACTTTAGCTAAGTGGGTAGACAAAGTGAATTTTCCCCTAGATGTTTGCCACAAGGTATTGAAGTAAACTTTATAGTACAATGCTTATAAAAGACTTAAAAACCTTGGGCATGCCTACTAATTTGATGTAACATTTAGATAAGAGGGGCATGTGAAAGTTCTTAAAACATATTAAAACAAACTCCTAAGTTGAACTTTTAATCATGTCAAATTATTCAAAACAAAAGAAGAAGATGATTATTGTAGTTTGGAACCAAAATGATGCATGGATAAACCATAGGTTAACATGAAATGACAAGACTCACCATGGCCCCAAACTTGGGAGGAACCACCATTGTTTTCCTTATATTGTAAGCAATTTTTACATATCCTTCAAAATATTACATCTTAATGCTCATCTTTTTGAAAATGACTAAAATTGTACTATGAGAAATTGTGTCCATCAAAACCACACTACCTTACAACTAAAACACAAAAAACAACTCATATACAACTATTATGCAACTATCTTTTGGGTATCACAACTAGTGTCCAATTATCCCCCTAGAAATGCGATGTATTAATAAATAAATTGCCATGTTAGAAAATCAATTAGTTGTATTATAATTACAAGTGAGTTGAAAATGGGTCTTCTCTACATTAAGCTATACACATTGTACATACACATGTAATCAACCACATTTGACTTCTTCAAGAGTTGTATTGTAGTTGCATGCAACAACTACTTTATAATTATTATAAATGTCCCACTAAAACAACAACTATGTTGCAACTAGGTATAATGTACATACATGCGATCATGCCACATGTCCACATCTCCACTGCCCATTATGGAATACATTTGCAATTAGTTTTCAATTATTATTCCCATTGATATAATTAGTACAACCATTAATGCACCACAATTAAAATCCTATCATTCAACTATGTTCTAACTATAATGCAAGTACTTATAATTTAATAAATATACATATTTATTAATTATGTATATCTTCATCATATGTGTTTCATTTTAGTGATTTAAAAATGTTATGCTTGAACTTTACCTCAAGTTTTAGAATCACCTTTGAAATGTAAAGGAAAAGGAGTAATGAAAAAATAACAAAAAGAGAAATAAACTTTCCAACTTACAAAACAAACTTTTATCCTTTTTCTTTTTTTTTCTTTGGACCCCTTTTACTTTCAAGCCTCATAACTTTTTGATTTCTTATTTATTTTAAACAATTTAAAGTGTTACAAGAGTGCCACCTAAAGTTCTACAAATCATCTTTAAATTATAATAACAACATAAAAATATCTAAGGATTTTTTTGGGTGTTCAAGAACTGGCCTTTGTAGCATTTGGTGGCTTGTTTTTTAAAGTTTTTGACCCCCTCTATTTTGGGGGGCCATAACTTTCTCAATTTTATTCCATTTTTGATTATTTTTAGTGCCCCAAAGGTGCGAATAAAAAGGGTTCAAGTTTTGTTCATACACCAAAAACAATGGAACCCTCCCCTTGAATCTGGCATGCCTTGAGCACTTAAATGTTATAATTACAACTCAATTACAACTTAATTTGTAACTAAAAAACAACAAAAAGATTTAACCCATATATTTTGTCTTTGAATCTCATGTTACAAACTATATAAATAAGGTCTCTCATTTTCTAACATTCAAATACAAATGGCATTTTGGGATGAATTCAAAAAACTTAATCGAAAAGCAAAACATAAAACAAGAAAATAAAATTTCATAGCTATTTTTTAGTTCATTTAATCTTGTGTTTTCTTACCTACCTACCTATCTAGTAGTTGAAAATGAGTTGCACCATATATACGATGAATTGCAACTCTACAATTCATGTAATTTGTCCGTTAACATTCACAATGTATAAATATAGTGAGTTGCAAATGTCTTTTGCCACGTGTTTAGATTTTAATAAATGGATGACAATTAATGATGTTAGCATGACATTGTGGGTGCAATTATAATGAAGTTCCATAGTAGTTGAAATGAATTGTTTTGATAAAATTGCGATTGTGTTAGAAAACACCCTTTTTTTCATATTGTTAGCAAGTAATGAATCTCATTGATTTTAGGGTTCATAACTTTGTCATCTCACCTTTGATTGAAAGCTCTCAGAGGCATAGTTGTAGCCTTTGAAAAAAAACTTTCCAAGATGTGACATGCTTTTGGGGCTTGTTAAATGGTATTGGGGGTAAGTGCCTTGTCAATTATTGGAATTATAATGGAATGTAACCTAATGCATGATCCTTAACTTTTGTGCACTTAGGGAGTACGCAAAATGTGTGGGAACTTTGAGATGGGACTAAGACAAGATGACAATCATAAGTAGTACACAAACAAGTTACCCACACGAACCAAAAAATGTTGGTGATTAGTGTAAATGAAGCCAACATTTTTGGGTCGTGAGGTTGTCTTGGATTCATTACACTTGCATAGCTTGAACTTGGGAAAAGGCCACCACCCTCTCTCTATAGTACATTTAAAACATCTTCATGGCCCAACTACATTGAAATGATTTTTTCCCTTAGGACTACAAAACATGTAGTCAATTTAGATAATCATACTTCACAACTACAACAAGAATTCTCAACATCTCCAAATATAACCCAAGGATTTTTAAGCTTGTCATTGCCCCATTTGCTTATGCAATATAGACTAAAGGTACATATTTGTTATTACATTATTCATAACCACATGTTATATGTTTGATGAATTAAATGTGCCTAATAGCAAAAGTCCATGGAAATGATAAAATACAAATTAAAAAAAATAGAAGGAAAAAAGTAAAAGCAATCATAAATAATGGGTGTTTGCATGCTACGGTGGACCCAAAAAACTATCGCAATGTTGCAAGTTTTAGTACAAATAAAATTTGAAAATTTTGGGGACATGATTAGAAAAGGAAAAATGGTAAAAAAGGTGTAGTTGAAGGTGGTTCCCATTTTAATCTATCATTATGTTGTGAAATTAAAACTAATAAAAATGATGTCATAGTCCTTTGGAGTATATTTGTAACATGCAGTCGCACGTCACATAACCATTATTTTACAAAAGGACTAAAAATCACTTATTTTAGTTGGAAAGTTTCAATACAAATGTACATTAATGTGTATATGTACAAAGAACAATCTTTCATCAATTTTTTTTCTTCAAATTCATTTAAAATCATGAAGTATAAATTTAAATTGAAAATAAACTTTTGGAAGTACATTATGTTATAATAATGAATATAATAATGATGTTTATAAGTTGTAAAATTTTCTTCCATTGAAGATATAGATGTCTTTGGCATTATTTTTATTTATCCATGAAATTGAAGTTGAATTTTTTAATTAGGAAAAAAATGGTATACTATTGCCAAATAGAGTGTTTCAAGCAAGTTTTATAATATAATTAATGTACATTTACTGAAAGAAACAAACATGAAACAATTTCGTATTGAGTTTTTATTGATTTATTTTATTTAAAGGCCAATATCAACTTAATGTAATTTTTAGAAAATTTCAAAATAAATGAATTTAAAGTTGTGATATTTTTAGTATTTTATGTACATCTAGTTTTGACTACATTTGGGTCCATTGTAGCAAATAAACACCCTAATGGCAAATACCCTTAACATGGTTGAATGTGTAACTCAAAAATCCATTGATCAACATGTTAAAAGAAAAATTCATATCAACTCAGTTTGTAATAGTCTTAAGGAAGCAAATGACCATTCTCAAATCATAACTTTAAATATGTAAGTTTATGAGTTCACCCACTAAGTTACAAATGTGTTAACCTTGGAATCACAACATAAATTTAAAGACAATGACAAACAAAGGGCAAGAACCAAAATGCAAGTAACAAGGCATGTTACAACAAGGTTACATCCTTCTTATGATAAAATGAATGAACATGAATGTGAAGAAAAAGGTCATGTGAAAAAGGAGGATCATGCATAGAAACACAAAGAGGAGGATCACAAATATAAGAAGACCATAAACAAAATGATGGATGAGGAGGAACACTACCATTATATGTAACAAAAATTGTCCATTTAAAATACTAGTAAGAAAACAAAGGAGTAGGAACATGGTTAAAAGGGCCATGAACTTGATTAGTAGTAGGGAGGAGCATGAATAGGATAAGTAGAAAGGATCCCTTGCACCTATAATTGAAAAAAAACACACAAATAGGACTTTGAGGCATCGAATGTGAAGAACAAAAAGGAACATTGGTCACTAGTGGTCATGAGCATGATCACAACCATAAATAGGGACACAAGCGTGAACAAACTTGTGAACATAATGAGCATACATAGTCATGATTATGAACAAAAACATGAACAAGATCATGAGCATAAAAAAGAAGGAAGGGGTACATGCAACAACAAAATGGGAAGATTACTTTTGAATCTAAGAGTTTAAGGTGTTGAGTGTTTATTCAAATTATATTAAAATTTGATTCAAAGATGTTGAAATAAACTTATTCAATTATTCAATTAAAAAAATCCAATATTTGAAGTCATTATGGTATTACACTAGTACCTAGTGTCCACCAAATATTAGTATTATAAACTTTAATTCATAGATGTTGAAATATTATTTTAAAACTTAGTAACTTTTTAAAAACTGAAATTTATTTCATTTTAGAAATACATTCATTGAGTACATTCAACCTAAACATTCATAAATTGTTTTTTACACATATTAGGGTCCCCACCCTTAAAGTTCATCATTGGAAGTTTATTCACTAGATTACACAACACTAAGGTATTAATCAAGAAATAAACCATTTTAATTGCCATGATGGCTAGCATTTAATGTATTATATGTGATTAACTTCAATAGCCACACCAATGTTTGATTTAACCGAACTACCACACACATCACTAATTGTTAAAATGTTGTTCATGGTTATATTTTTCCTAGTAGGTACTAAAAATGCAATTGAATCAATGTCCACCTATTGCATTGGGTTTGTTAAGTTGCATTTCCACTTTCCTTGCCATTAGTCTTGGTATAACTTTGTATTGTTGTGTGCTCCTTTTTGCAAGGGCACCCACCATTGAACATGCACCATTTTATAATGCCCACTGTTATCATCATTGACAACATCATTATGCATTTTTTCCATCCATGATGGGTACATTTTGAGATTGGACAATTGTGCAAGAATAAAGTCTTTTAATGTAAATCTTGTAAGTTAATGTACTAGATGAAGGTTTCACTTTTTAAGGCTCACAATATGGAGGGATAAGTGGATCTTCCTAATTATCTTAAATGATAAGCATAATTAGAAAATAAAATTGCAAATGATTAACCTTCCAATTGTTAGATAACCATAAGCCTTTCAACAATATCAAACTTTTGGTGTGGAAGTGCTTTTGACAAGATTTTTAAATACCTTCCCAATATTCAATATAGCCCATGACTCTTGTATACATATCATCTTTCATAATGTTCAACTTCCAAAACTCCAAATACTTTGAGATTCCACTATTGATGGATATTTCCTTTTCAATTGAAATTGAAAGATCGTTATCCCAAATAGCACAAAATGGAGTAAGTTTTAGAACTCCAATTGATAGCTTGGGGTGACGTTGATCATTAGACTTCCACAATCAAATTGCAAGGTCATATTTAAGATTCCACATTAAATCAATTAGTGACACCTTGTATTGCTTCACTAGCCACCTAGAAAAATCCAAAAATAAAAATAAAAATGTTTGACCAATATTTCAAGGCCATCCTTGAAATAACCTTGCACCCAAGATTTGAAATCAATAATTTCCTTAATTAGTTGGCAACAACGTTAGCTTGTGAACATATGAACATGAGTGGCAAGTAAGTGACCATGAACATGTGAACCTAAATGAATATTTTCAAAATATTTTTGGTCACATAAATAAAATACTAAAAAAATATACCTCATCACATCAAGGGAATATTTGATGACATGGATGAATATCTTGCCACATGTCTATTGTAGGCCCAAAATGTGCACAATAGGACACAAAGTGTATAGTGAGTAGCACCAAAATGTGTTTGGCCATCATTTATTTTTTAGAAAAAAGAGGGATGAATCAAACCAAGGGCAGATGAGGAAAGAAAAAGTAGGAAATACTTGCAACAATGACCTTTTGCTTATATAACATCTTCCTTACAATCCCCAACATGCTCTTGTGATAAAAACATAAGGATATTGTGATCATCATAACTTTCTATTAAATTTTGTCTACTAGTTGCCATCATATTGATTTCATAACTCTACTAGTTAATCATTGACCGATTGCAAGAACTATGAGACTTATGACTTGGATTTTGATTCACCATGCAATGACATCGGTCCCTTTTTTTTCATGAAAACATGTATTCCTAAAGTTCTTAACATTATTAAATACATATTTTGAACCACTTGCAATCCTCCAATGCAAAGTGATTGTCCCCACAAAAAGAAACAAGGCCTTATGTCAATGACTTTCCATTAGGTTGTTGTGGTCATAATACTATAATACCTGAACAGTTTCAGCATAAATTAGATTATTTTTCGTATTGACAAATTTTTGAACAATTATTTATTATTTATGTCAAAATTTTAATAAAATTAAAAGTTCAACTATTGGGTTTGAATCATAGACCTTCATGTACAAGGGCTTAACACTGAGACAATCTAAACACACTAATCTATTCTATAACTTTGAAGATATCTAATTATTATTTTCTATAATCATTACTTGTCGAAAATTTTAGAATTAAAAAATCAAATATCAAAATTAGGATTTAAAATTTAATTAATTATTCGACAGTTTGTTGCTGAAATCATTAAAGTACTACAGTAACCCAATGGAAAAAGACCCTTACTATGCTTGCTTCTGTTAGTCTTACATTGTGTGATGTCTAAATCTATACCAATTTGAGAAAAAATTCTTTTTCACCTGGTTGAAGTTGGCAAAAAAGGGCTCTTATTGCCAAAAAGTGCATTAAAAATCATAGACCTACTTAATACTTCCAATTAAAGGTAATAGGTAGCCTTAGGAGCAATGTTTTTTTAAAAGTTTTTTTAAAGCCAAAGGGGCAATCATACATAGGAAGATGTAGAAAAAGTGGCAATCATCTTTGGTAAGATTTAATCAAATATGAAATATAAATTATTAATCATCTTTCTATATTTTGGCTACACATTAAAAACCAAATGTAGAAATATGGCAACTTTTACTATTTTTTTTCTTGCTTCTGGTGATTGGAAAACCCAAAATTCACTTGATTTTTTATTTATTTTTAAATTTCACTTTTTGGCAAAATTTTGCCAAAAAAGAGGCTGCTTGGGACACATATGGAACGGGAAAAGCAATGGCATCATGCTTTCATGGAGTCCAATTTGGAAGGAAAACATTCTTTTGCACCTGGTTGAAGTTGGAAAGTAAGAGGGGTCTCATTGCAAAAACAATGTATTCAACTTAATACATCTAATTGAGGTAGTAGGTAGCCTTGGGGGACATATATAGAACAAATATGGATGGGACCATACAAAGTACTCGCATCATGTTTTTGTGGAAGTTCAATTGCAAGCAAAAAATATTCTCTTGCACTTGGTTCAAGTTGGCAAAAGAGGGGTTTCATTGCAAAAACAGTGTATTTAACTTAATACATTTAATTGAGATAGTAGGTAGCCTCGGGGGACATATATAGAACACATATGGATGGGACCATAAAAAGTACTGGCCTCATGTTTTTGTGGTAGTTCAATTGCAAGCAAAAAATATTCTCTTGCACTTGGTTCAAGGCGGCAAAAGAGGGGTCTCATTACAAAAATGATATTAAAATCATGTTTTTAATATCATGTTAAGACTAGTATCGTGTGGGCGACAGAGTTAGTTGGTTACTCGGAGGCCGTTTTGGTTCTGAGCACTCAAAACCGGTTTCAAACCAGAACCAGGGTTAGAGTAGTGTTTGAGAATCAGGTGGGGAACTGGCCCCCTGGTTCCAGTATGTGAAAGAATGGGTAATCAGACCTAAGTGGAATTCCTTAAGTGGACCTAATGCTTGGGATTGAAGCAGTTGTTTGGGAAAGAAAATTTCATGCCTAAATCCTAAACATGCTATCATGGGCCTTTTTTTTTTTGTTGTTGTTGTTTTTGTGTTCTTCTCCTACTTCACACTTGTTATCATCACTCTCCTCTTAGTTCATGTCTGCTCTCGTGGTCCTCCCTCCCCCTTCATACTTGTTGTCATAAGCCTCCTTTTCATGGCCTTTTCCTGGTTTGTCCTTTTGCCATTGCCCTCTTCCTTGTGTCCTTCTCTTGTTGGGTCCCTCTCTTGTTAAGAAACCAGAACTGAAGGTTCGTTCTAGAACCTAGGAATCGCACATTACTAGTTAAGACCATGTGTTTGTGTTTGTTGAATCCTGGGAAAAATATTCTTTTGCACTTTGGTTTTCAAGTTGGCAAAAAGAGGGGTACCATTACCAAAAAAAGAAATGGTAGGTAGGTATGAATATCATAGACCTGCTTAAAGCCTTCAAAAAGAGGGTTCCCATTACAAAAAAAAAAATGGTAGGTAGGTATGAATATCATAGACCTACTTAAATCCTTCAAAAAGAGGGGTCCCATTACAAAAAAAATGGTGGGTAGGTATGAATATCATAGATCTGCTTAAATGTTTCAAATAGAGGGGCCTCATTACCACCAAAAAAATGGTAGGTAGGTATGAATATCATAGACCTGCTTAAATCCTTGGTAGACCTACCTCAGAGACCTACCTCAGAACAGACGTACTTAGTCCTGAACACACACACACACACATTTCCAAACAGCCTTGTGAATGAAAAGTTGGCACAAATGGCAGTCGTCAAAATGTGAGGTTGCCACGTATGTCAAGATTTCACGTATCGCAGGTGTGCCATTTCTCTTGGGAGATATATTTTTCATTTTGGTTGCCTTTTTTCCAGTTCCCACTTGGATCCAAAACTCCGCCTTAAAGCCTCCTTCTCCCCTCCCTACACTTTCAGATCTTTTGATTGCATCGAGAGTCCTAGACCAACCTACCCTCTGGCGAGCTTTGGAGATGGAAAGCTGCTGTAGTAGCTCCCTTGAGAAGAAGAGAGAAAGGGAAGGAGCTATGGCGGCTTTGGTGGTGCCAAAGGAGGAGGAGGAAGTGCCGCTTCTGCTGCAACCAGGAGGAGGAGGAGCTGGTATGGACATCAATCTGCCATTCAGTGGAGATCATGATGTACATGCTCACTGTTATGTGGCATTGGGTGATCATGGGATCGTGGAGAGGGAAAACAAGGGAAGGATCACCAGGAGCTTGCTGGACTCGGATGAGGCTGGTGAGCTGCCATCTTCCTCTCATGGTGTGCAGCAGCTATTCCAGAAGAGTGGGAGGACCAGGGTGTTGATGCTGCTGCTGCTGGCATTCTTCGGCTGTGTGGCTGCGTTGTTGTTTGTGTCGGTCGGGGTCAGGAGTAGCGTTGGGGACTCCCAGAAAGAAGTTGTGGAAACGCGGGAGTTCAGCAATAGTAGCTTCACTCCTGCTCTAGCGTTGGTCACGGATACTTCTCAAAAGGGTGTCATCCCTTACCCCTCCAGAAGGACAGCGTTCCATTTGCGGCCTGAGAAAAACTGGATCAGCGGTAAGTAGCCTTGATCCCATATGTATGTATATATATGTGTGTGCTAGCCTGCTTCAGAAACTATGTAGCTACTGCAAAGATGTACTAGTCAGCTCATGTCCATTTCGTGAAAGCCTTGAAAATGGTGCTGATGGGTATGAGAAAAATGTGCTAATTTCTGTGCGATTTTTTGTTGTTGGTGTGCTGCGATTTTAATGACGTTGGGGGCACATTCTCATCAGATCCTTGTGGTACGTAACTTCTGCACTCTAGTGGTCCTTACTTTCTTCCTCCTGCACAGATCTGAGAATGCAAAAATAACCCCTTCACAAAGCTGCAGACTTGAACTAGCTGTGAGTATATTATGTTTCAATGATGTGCGTGTGAGGTGTTTTGGTTACAGGTCCTGTGTACTATAAGGGCTACTACCACATTTTCTACCAGTACAATCGCGATGGGGCATACTGGGGCAACATGTCATGGGGACATTCTGCTTCCAAAGATCTCATGCAATGGGTTTTCCTGGGTACTTCCCTGGAGCCTAGTGAGTGGTATGACATTAAAGGATCTTGGTCTGGCTCCATCACAATGCTTGACGGTGTTCCTACCGTCTTGTACACAGGTAAGCTCCCACAAAATGCACACTGAGTGAGTAAAAGAAAATAGAATATATGTCCTTTTAGAGCAGCTCCACCCATGCTCAGTATGTGGCCCTGCAGTAGCATTTCTCACAGGTCTTGAGTCTCAAACAGTCAAACTAGATATAGCCAATCCATAGCAGGTGTTAAGCTTTGCAGTGCCTTTTGGCAGCCTCAGCATCCTGTGCAAAAATGCTGGGACAAAACCATTTTGCTGAGCCAAACCAGCGTGTTTGGGTTTTTCTTCATCCAAGCTTTGCTGTACAGTGCATTGGTGGAGTGTGCTTTCATGTAGTAGAAGTGTGCAACTGTTTCATGTAGTTGCTGAATTTGTGTGTGTGTGTGTGATTCTGTGAACAGGCTGTTCGGAAGATGATGAGCAGTTGCAGGCTCTTGCATACCCTGCAGATCTTTCTGACCCATTGCTGAGGAAGTGGACAAAGTTCTCAGGGAATCCTGTCTTAAGAGCACCACCAACAATTCCTCTTGATGTGTTTAGAGATCCATCTTCAGGCTGGATCGGAGGTGATGGAAAATGGAGAATGTCAATTGGATCAAGACTTGGAAGAGAGGGACTGGCTCTGTTGTATACCAGTGTGGACTTTGTTCACTGGGAGTATATAGAAAAACCACTTTTCAGTGTTGCTGACACTGGGATGTGGGAGTGCTTCGATTTCTACCCGCTTGCACCTCTTGGTAAACCAGGCCTGAATGATTCAGTCCATGGCCCTGGAATCAAGCATCTATTGAAAGCCAGCTTGCAGGATGACCGACATGACTGGTATGGTTTGGGCCATTACAACACAGAGACTGATACCTTTATTCCTGATGACCCTTCCAATCCTATTGGACTGAGATACAACTATGGAAAATTCTTTGCATCAAAGAGCTTCTTTGATCCTGTCAAGCAACGACGGATCATCTGGGGATTCATCAATGAATCCGACCCTGAAGCTAATGACATTGTGAAAGGCTGGAACACTGTCCTGGTAAAGCTTCAATACTTTCAGTCATGTGCCGCTTGAGTGGAGGTTTTCTTTTACTTGGGAAACTCTTATCTGTAGCTCACTTTCCTGTCACAAATGACAATTGGTTTCTCCACATTTGGGTTCTTCATTATGTTGAAGATTGAGAAGCAGTGAACAAAGGCTATTTGTTTGTTTGTTTTTCTTTTCTTTTTGTTTTGTTTTGGTAACTCTGGCAGCAGGCTTACCCCTAACCATCAAGGTACTTATGTCCTCACAGAGCATGAGGAGAAGGGGGGACCCAGTTGGGCTTTGAACTCCCAACTGTCAGCTCTGCAGCCGAACCCTTGGCCACTAGGGTAGCTCACTGCTCCTCAACAAAGACTAAGTTTGATTGATGCAAATGTTGACAGGGAATCCCAAGAACAGTTTGGTTGGATGGGACCACAAATGCTAACATCATCCAAATACCAGCTGAAGAAATCAATAACTTGCGGGGAAAAAAAGTGAGCAAGAAAGGGGTTCAATTGCCTCCTGGCACACTTGTTCAAGTCGCTGGTGCTGTTGGTGATCAGGTATTTAATCCTTCACTTGCAGATATTGCTTAACATATTGGCATATGCGCAACAGCCCAGATAACCCAATCCTAAATTTTCTCTATACTTTTGTTTTTGATTAGTACAAACTTGTGCGATTTTTGCTCAAATGGTGCATGATTTCTGAATCATTTGAATGTACGGGTGAAGAATTGACTCTGTGTAGTGTGTTCTCAAATGTGCAGTTGGACATAGAGATTGTGTTTGATTACCCAGATGTGAGCAAAGTGAGTGATGAGGAGAGAAATGTGGATGAACATTTCCACAGTGATCTGAATGCACAAGCACAAGGAACATTTGGACCCTTTGGCTTGCTGGTTTTAGCTGACAAGGAACTTCAAGAGCAATCTGCAGTGTTCTTCTACTTATCCCACTCAAAAAAACTGGGCTGGACAACAAAATTTTACTCTGACCCAACAAGGTGAATTTTCAATGATCATGAATTTTGTGCAAATCAAAACCATTTGACTACAATCTTAAAGAGAAATTCCCAACTATGGAAAAAATGTTGTGAAAGTGTCTCAACTCCTGTATAGCAACTCTCAGATATTACTTGTAATATTCCTCTTTGATTGGTATATCCTTCTGTGCAGATCTACCCTAGCTGAAGGGATTGACACAAGTTCTTATGGAGCTGTTGTCACTGTTCTACCCTCAGAGGATTTCTTGTCTGCACGGATTCTTGTAAGTCTTTATTTTTATAGATTTCTCTGCATTTCCAATGTAGTTTTACATACCATGACATTGGTACTTTTAGACTAGACACCAGTTGGAATTTAAGCAACATGGAATGTACAGGAGATTTTTAGTTCTGGCTGTCTCATGAAAAGTCTCTGACAAGCAAGCTGGTATGGCAGGTGGATCGCACTGTAATTGAGAGTTTTGTACAAGGTGGGCGTATGACCATGAACACACGCTCTTACCCTACAGTGGCATATGATAGAAATGCACTTGTGTTCCTATTCAACAATGGTACTCAAGCTGTTAATGTACGAAGCCTTCAAATCTGGCAAATGCAAACTTGCACCAATCTTAGCATATAACATGGTTGCGATTATTTTCTGCTTTGCCCTCATTGGGCAGCAATTTAACAACCCCAGAGTGTAGCACTCTCCAAAGCAGTAAACTTGGGGCTTGATTTGGATTCATCATAGAGGACTGGCTTTGCAACTATGAAAGTTAGATCAATCAATTTACGGTCCCTCAAATGTGCAACCTTCTATTGTAGATTGATCACTTCAACTTAAACCATTAGCTAAATAACTGGAAAACCTGATGGACAGTTTCTCTACATATTTTCTTTTGCAGAGAGTGATTGATGTTATACGGTATGCAGTCTGTACACTGAGTTAACTTATTTGTGAAAACACTGACAACCTTCATGGTCTTTGATTGTCCATTGAGATTTTTTCAACACATGTTTTGAGAGAGGGAATGGACTTGTGCTCTCTTCCATTGCTAGCAATTATGTAGAGTTTTTATGGAAGTTTGATTTGTGATTACAATAAAAAGATGGCTTAGTGAATACAAATGTGCTGTTGAACGAAGATTAAATTAGTGACCCTGCACTAATTAAACCTCTGGAATTTGTAACACTGTAGTACGAAATATTTTAGCCAAAATGAACTATTCCAAAATGAATAAACTGCCTCCAAATGTAAGATCAACCCAAGGAACCATGGATGGAATGCAACCCTGAATTGGAACTTAAATAATAATTTGGAAAATATGGGTCTCATTTCTTCAGGATGATTTGGCAATCCAAATACTCTTTGGAGGGACCCATAATGACTTAATGGTTTTGTCCTCTCCTTCATGCCAGGGACAATCAGATTCCATGGTTCTGATGCTACCACATACGGAACATCTGCTCCAAAAGGTCCCATTTCTTTTGGAGGTTCACTTTCTACCACCAGATTGGAGGGTTGGGCTTTCATGCAAAGCTAAACTTTTGAAATCCAGACATCATTTGTACTATCTTAGTGTATTCTGCATCTTCTGAACCAGACCTAAGAAATTTTTTCAACATTACCATGTTCTTTCTAGATACCTTCTTTGCATGAGAACACAATTTTAAAACATAAACCCCAAAGAATCTACTTGCTGATTACACCAACATACAAATAACCTTTGCATCTAACCTGTTTTTTTCCCCCTTCTTTTTCTTGGAAAAGCTCGTGTTGAAACAAGGGCAACAATACTGTTGGGCAACCAGAGAAATTTATTCCATATTGGCAAAGAACAAGGGGAAGGACTCTTTAAAAACCTGAAGATTGGGAAAATTGTCAGGTTTTCTTAAACTTGCACTATGTAGTTAGTTGATTGCACAGCCTTGCAATTTTAGTTGATTATCCTCCACTCTAACCTTTGCTACTTTCCTACTTGTTGCTTTCCTACTTTTTGCCCATCTTTGTCTTGCTTCACCTCCAAGAGTAACCTTTCATCCGAATGGGTTGAAAGTTAAATGCAATGTCATCACCCAAACCTTTGTGTTGTTCAGCTTAATTAGCTGATGTGGTTAACAAAAGTTTATCAAGCCTTCCATATGGTTCTTCAGTGATCTGAATCAAAAATCTTGTGACAAACTCCATCTTGTAAAAGATGCCCATTCTTTTGATGAGTATGTTGTAACTTTGCACATGTCTCTGAATGAGAATATTCCACCAACCCATATGGAGTAATGCTCTTGAAATCCAACAAGGCTCCACATCCAGCACACCCAATCCATATTACATACTTCCATTGCATTGAGGGTAGAGTAACCTGCTTCCAGGATACCCTTGAAATACCCTTGGATCTCCCTTGAATATCCTTAGATCCCCCAAGCACATGTCTAACCATGAGCTTCCTCTTATTGAGCAAGGATTTAACAAGAGACCAGACTATTATGTGAGGCATCAGCATGAGAAGAGGTTAATTTGAGTGGCTACAAATATTTCCCACAATAGAAGACAAAGGGATTGTATGGGTGTTGATGAGTTTGTATTGTGACTTTGTTGTGCCAAAATTGGGGGAAGCTGACCAGCTACCTTTACTCACTCTCAAATAGGCCATGGAGTTGAAGCCAGTAGAACCCATCAACCTTGATAGTGAGGTCCACCTATTTTTGGAATGCAATTGTCAGATACCATAATGGCCATAAAAAGTTGTTCCATAATGGGCCTAAACTCTGGGGCCTCAGAACTTACAACTTCCCTGCATAGTACCCACTACACAAGTGCTTGGCCTTGTGGACCCCAAATTGAATCAAAGTAGGGTCCATATGTATGTTTGTTTGTTTTGATCTTGTCATGCATGGTCATAAATAATGTTCTTGCTTTGACCTTGCCAAGCAGTGAAATTGGTGTGCATAGCGTATGAAATGAAAAGGAAGCCATGTGGCAAACTCCCATGTGCACTCTTGTTTTCCCCTAGGTATTGGTCTTGAAAGTAGAGAGCCTTTTATTGATGTGTCAAATATTTTTGGGCAAGAGGCTGGAATGCTTATTACACGCTCAAGTAAAGCTGTCAAAGAAATTTCCTTTACATGTGTGAATATACAATATACCCCTTAGAAAAGAGGAGGGTTCTTACACTTTTTCCTTAAGAGTGATAGGTGTAAGATCCCTATTGCTTCTAAGGAGTAGGTGTAAGAACCCTCCCCCTCTTAGGCCTTGTGATCTATGTAGGTTTATGTTGATGACATTTTACATGTTGGCATCATTTTACAATGGATAACCCTCATGGGTGAGGGACCTTCCCAAAAAGTGGGGCTGACTACCTTGTCCTAGGCCCCTTGTTTTGGGAGTGCCCCCACCTTAGGGTTTTATCTTGTAGGATGGTTTTAAAAATTATTGGCAATGTGAATACTTGTTAGTGCTCTATAACAAAGCAAAAATTGTGACATGACAAACTAATTTTTTGAAAAGGTGGGATTTGACTATGACTTCTACACATGTTTATCAATTAATTAATTAAATTTGAAGATTTCCTTTCAAAAACAAAATATTTCAAAAGATTTTTCTTTAAAAAAAAAACCTCTCTTTGAGAACTTGAGTGAAAGCATATTAAGATGTAACACTTTTAAGCACATGTGGAAGTCCATAGTTGCTTAAATTAACATTGCATAAGTAGTGTGAAGGCATGATACTTTCAATCACACGTCATTTTACAAGTTATCATTATAAACTTATTATTTTAAAAAATCAACTATAGTTTACCTTTTGGAGATTTTAATTTAAAAGGCAAGCTTCTAAACTATTACTTCCATTAAAGACTTAGTTTTAAAAAATCATAATTCAAAGTACATAGAAAATTTTATCATCAAAATCCTTTCAAAAATTCCTCCTTTGTATCAATGTTACCACATCATATTACCATCGAGTCCTTTACTCATTGAAAAACATTTTATGAAAGTCTATGGAGTTCATACTCATTGATTATGGCTTGTTATAGGTTTTTGGGTAACTCTTTTGAAAGTCCATTATGTTATGGTTGTTCCAAAACTATCCATGAAATTCATACAATGTGATTATATTATATATAACGTTGTAATGTTGAGTCCATTTTTATTTTAGTCGATTATATTTAATCACATAGTCAATTACAAATCGAAAATCTTGCATTTGTGACAATATTTTATGGATAGTGTAGTGTGTTTTCACCCATTTTTGAAATTTTTTACATTTTCAAAAATAATATAAATTGTGCCCAAGCCACCAAGGTACTATGGTAGTTGCATTGTTTGGTTTCAAGTCTAGTTCTAGCAAAAGGTTGGAACTACTATCTAGTTCAAATACCACTTCTTAAAAGAAGTTTGAAACACAATTTGGTTCGAATTCCACTTTTAAGAAGTTTGAAACACAATTTGGTTCGAGTTCCACTTTTAGTCTAAGACTCTTGGCATGGAAACTACTATTTAGGTACTTGGAATTAGCCAACTCATCACCTCACATGCTTGAAGGGTTCTTTAATAAATGAATTCATTCAAATGTTATGTCATTAAATTATTGTTAAATGATTCATTCCAGTAAAACATGAATGATTTTTAAAAAGATGAAAACAATGGGTGAAATTTCATAGTAAAATATACGTAGAGGAAATGATTGGAATGAAATAATAATTAGAATGAATGTAGTTTTAGAATGCACTAGGGCCTTAATGAATGTGGGTAATTGCTCATCTAAAGGATGAGAAATGAAAGTTCTACTAATAATGGAAGCTAGCTCTAATGAATGTAAAATCATCATGAAATTTCCATTGAAATGGGATAAATATCTTTACCTTCCCCTCCCATAACAAACCAAGCAACAAGGTAAGATCTTAGGTAACTTGAGATCCATTCATGGAATCGACGCTTGAAATGACAATGGAATATGATTTTTAAAAGTTGATCAATTGTCCGAAAACAATATAATGATAATCAATTTGGGTTGGACTATATCTATAATTGGAACTTGAAATGATAACTAAAAGATAGAGAATGGGGTTCTTGTGTAAGTGTTGAGTGCAATGTTATGATGGTTGAAACTAGAAAACGTTTTAGTATGTTGCCTACATGAAGTGATGATTTCATGAGTAGCATATTTCCAAAGGTAGCTATTGAAATAAAAGAATCCATGAGAAATAAGGAAGGAATTTATATGGGAGATGTTGTTGGAAAGCTAAGAGAGTTTTTGTTTAATATATTTCATGAATCTTTGAAAAATATGGAAGAAATTCATTTGGGAGATGTTGTGAGAAAGGCAAGAGACTAAATTTGCCTAATATGCAAGGTTTAAATGCATGAATGGAATAAGTTTGAGTATTCTAGTAATTTGTGTGGAACAAAGGAATGAAATAACATATTCATGGATGTGATATTAAGAGTGGTGTGAAGTTGAAACTAAAAAGGAACTTCAAAACTTGGAATGTTAATTTTTCAAGTATGTGTTGAGTTTATGAGGTTTGCATTTGTAAGAGGCTAAAGATTGGACTAGGGATGATGTTTGCAAGATCAAAGATGTTTATTGGTGGATGGAAGATGTGGGAAGTTGAAATAGTTATGAATGGCATGATGTTTTGTTGAAGCTTACATGTTGAGGGTTAGTGCAAGTTACATTGAACCAATATTGATGTCATAGTGGCATCCTAGGTAATTGCAAAATTAAGGTGAATCATTTTTGGCACGAACAACACTCCATATAAGTCTATATTATAATGTTAAACTTGCAATTTGTTAATGGTATCCTTGATTAACTATGGATTAGTGGTGAAAATTGGACAAATTTGATCCATTTAAAGAGCCACACACCTAAACACCTTTTTAACACACATGTTAGGAAAAATAATAACAATATAACAAAAAATGATTGAACTAGGGACTTTTGAAAATATAAAATCCAAATTAATTACTCAAAAGTCCATAACATTTTTTTGGTTAAGGTTTGTTTAATGTTCAAATTCTTTTTATTTAAGTTTTTTTCTTTCATGTATTATAGGTAGGTAGGTAGGTTATGAAGATAATTACAATAGTTAGGTAGGCTAGAATAGTTAAACTAACTAAGTAGCTATAAGTTGTAGGTTAGGTAAGTATGTAGCTAGGCTAGGTGGGCAATTAGGCTACAGAGGCTATGTGGGTTAAGTAGAATGTGTGGTTTATCATTACAAGGAATCTTATCCACACCAACTCATGTATTTGCAACTTGTGTCCAAATCAACCATGTTTGCAATTACATTTTCAATTGTCCTCTGTGGCACCATGGTCAAAATGACTTGTTTCACATGTTTTATTACAACATGGTTTTTACTTGTAAATGCAATTACGATTTTAGACTACTATTTTGGATCAAAATGAAAATGAAAAATAAGTTCATATCATCCACAACTAATAATGTCCAGTAATAAATGAAAACTTAGTTTTTTTTGTGACTAATAATGTGATTCATAAGTGATTAAACAACATGCATAACATTTTGGTCAACTTGAATTACAATCATATATTACAATTACAAATGTACATGTGTTAATGATCGGCTAGTGCATGCAATTAAACATCTTAATTAAAGTTGTTTAAGTTTAAATATTCCAAATAACCTAAAAAAACTTTAAGTATCGTATAAAATTTAGGTTGCCTTTAGATACATTAAACAACATGTTTACCTTAGTAGCCTCTAGGTACCTCAAGTAACCTTGGCGACCCTAAGGTTGTCTAATTAGTTTAAACATGTGAACCTTTAGGTAGTATGATTAATTTAAGCAAGTAGGCCCCATAGGTGCCTTAATTAATCTAGGAAGCTTTTAGGTTCACCCCTAGGTACCTTAGTTACTCTAAGTAGGCCTTATATAACTAAAAAGCCCATAGGTAAACCCATAGGTAGTTTAAGTAGCCTTTAGGTAACCTATGTAACCCCTATGTACCTTAAGTAACCTAAGGAACCTTCAAATAACCTAGCTAGCTCCTAAATAGCCTAGGCAACCCTTAGGTAGGCCCTTAAGTATTTTAGTTAATCTAGGAAGCCCTTAAATAACACCCAAGAAACTTAAATATCTAACTTATAAATTGGCTTATAGGCACCCTGGTTAATTTAGACAACCTTTAAATATCATAATTAGTCTAAATAAGTGTTAAAGAACCCCTAGGTAACCTAAATAGCCTAGTTAATCTAATCAACCTTTTAGTAAGCCCTAGGCCCCTAAGTAGCTTATATATTTTAAGGTAAGTTGAGTATGTCGTTTAGGTAGGTTATAAAATTATTTATTTAAAATGTGGATATATTTTATATTATATGAAAATAAGTTGGTGCACATCATAAATTTAACATGCAAGAAATTAATAATGAAAATCGTGTGAAATTTGTTCATTCATAGGTTTGTACATTTTACACACAAATATCATGCGTTGGAAACATGTTTGGCACATTGATAAATGTGTTGATAAATAAAGTACAAACTTATGAATGAATGCATATCACAAAAAAATTGCATCTTCGTATAAATTTGTGTCAAATATGTTTTCAATGCACAATATTAATGCATGAAATGCAAGAATTATGAATTAAAAAAATTTGCACGATTTCCATTAGTAAGTTGTGAGATGGTAAGTTTGTGATGTAATGGTAAGCATTTTGCCCCTCAATGTGGAGGTGAGGGGATCAAATGTTTATTATTGCAACCTATCTATTATAGTTTAGGCTAAGTAGTTTAAATGTTTACTTGAAGCCAAGATGTCTAACTTAAGCCACCTTAGTCCATGTTTTTAACTTCAGCAATATAGTCTAAGCACATTAGGCACCTTAAGCTAGCTAGGCTAAATTACATGGCCTAGCCTAAGCTAACCTAAGCTAACACATGGTGCCATTTGTTCAATTTGGAACTTGACACATGTAACATTTTAATAATAAAAAAACTCTTTTAGTTTTCACATTTGAATTGTAAAACTAGCCACACATGACCATACCACATAAGCATATGTCATCACACATTTTAATCATGAAAATTAATCATAAATGATTGTGTCACATAAGTTGAATCTTAGTGCGATGAAAAGTGGTGTAAGTTGCACCACAATTTGTATCCAAATCTAGATTATACAAAATTATGAATTTTAGTTTAAATATATCAAAACCTTTCCTGGAACATGAACCGAAATTTGCCCAATGCCCTAGACCTACTAACATAAGTTGGTTCCTTAAAAACTATTATAAAATCTATTCCTTACAATTAATTTAGAAGATCTTTAACCTTTTTTGACATATCCATCAATCTTGCAACCTTCTTATTTCTTCATGGATTCAAACCTCTTTAAAAGCATTAGCCTACTAGATTTACTTTTTCTTCATTTTTTCATTAAGATTTGTTAGCATGTACATGGATAAATTTAAACTTTGTATTAAAAAGTATTACAACAATATATTTGATTGAAAATTTAATTGCATTCAAAGTTTTCAATACAATGAGATTTTTTTATGATGGTAGGAAGTTGCTAAAACTTGTGCCAACATATTGTTTAAGACCTTCGTTTTCAAGTTTTATTCATTCTAAACAACCAAATTCCATAGCTAACAATGCCCAAGTTAAATGAGTAGGTTCTTGCATGCTAGAATTTCAATGTCCAAACTATTGATTATGAGTAAGAAAGGGGTGGTTTTGAGAGCTCCATTGCTTTGTCCAAGGTTAGTCTTATGCTTAATTTCCTCTCTTTTGTTAGCCATGGCTTTGATTTTTTTGTTCTTTTGTTAGTGGTTTGATTTTCAGTCTTTAGTTTTCTTTTGGTATGTCCTTTAATTCATCTTGAGCGCATACTAACATGTGGAAAAATAACTT
>Ga0116228_10000464_pt1 | contig 30746 bp, 34 predicted proteins | sample S1TSphfallax_2_FD_89694 | JGI IMG/M metagenome (GOLD analysis project Ga0116228, IMG submission 89694) | Host-associated microbial communities from peat moss isolated from Minnesota, USA - S1T2_Fc - Sphagnum fallax MG | ecosystem: Host-associated > Plants > Peat moss > Unclassified | place... | reverse complement strand
TTATTTATTTATTTTGCAATTGCTAATTTTTTGGAAAATACCTAGGTACGTACCATCCTAAAAACCTAACACAAATTTCTCAAGCACATTATTACCTTCATTAATGTAGTCCCTTACTAGGGCATGCCAAATATTTTATTTTATTTTTCAAATTTCATTTCAACTGTACAAAAAAATAATTTATGAAAATTTGGCAATAAATATAGGTACCTTCTTTGACATATTTTCTTGACTCTAAAAACCTCTCACACAATAAGACCTTTTACAAGAAATTCTACTCATTTTTTTGCAAAAATGGTGAGAAATAATGTTCCAAAAAATCATAGGATAGAGAAATATTGTCAATTATTTGATATTTGTTTTGCAATGGTGGATTGGCCTAAAGCAACTAGCCCTTGGGCTTCCACCAATTTTTGTATTTTTTCCTCTCTTGTAATTTTCTTAAATTACAACATTTCAAATAGATAAATTCTAGAATATTTGACATTTTTAAAAATAATTTAATTATTGCCAAACCTGAAAAAGGTATTATGATACTTTGTTGCAATGTAAGCTTCTTGGTGCAAGTAAGAATCATACAAAAACATTAGATTTGCAATATAAGACTTTAGAACGTTTTGTACAAAAATATTTTGGTCAAGACTAAACATTAGATTTGCAACATAAGATTTTATAACACTTATACAAGAATATTTTGGTCAAGACCAATTGTGACAATAGTTGCGAAGCAACCATTATATTATATGTTTAGCATGGAACCTAACTACTAATAGTCTTTGATTGCAACACCTTTCTATTATTTTTAAATGTTTGTTTTTTTGGTGTTGCTCCGTGATTTTACAAGTCATTAGACTACTAAGGTCATTTGCTAAATTTTACAAGATCGAGTTGAAGAAGATTAGGTATGAAAAACACCCTACTTCACACCTAATCCTCTTTTACATTGAAAACTTAAGCATCTCAAGGTATTCAAAACTAAAACTTAATATGAACCACAAGGATCACTATTAGCATAATGTCATGCTTCAAATTAATTAAGATTGTCATTGATGTGAATGATCTTTTATATCAACATGGATTCTAAAGGATTGAAATCTAATTTTTTCAAGGGGTTTAACTAATAGATTAGCATGTTGTTGACTCATTGGTGTGTACTTTATTTTAGTTTCTTGTAGTTTTCATCTTTCTCTTATGTAATGATGTTGGAGCTCAATGGTATGCTTTGTTCTTGTGTGGTGTACAAGATTATTCACAAGTTGAATACTTGAAAGATTGTCATAAGAAAGTATATGCACTCCTTTTAAACAACCAAACTCCATTAAAAGAACATTTAACTATATAATCTCTTTTGTCGTATTCATTATTGAACAATATTTTTGCTTTCATCATGGATAATGCAACAATGGGTTGCAACTTGTTATTGCAACTTATTACACTAGAACCAAATTTGAACAACATGCCCATAATTGATCTTATTTTATCAAGTTTTGTTGCCCAATCAAAATTAACAAGGTGCATTATACACAATGGCCCCACCATTAATTTAATATCAACTGGTCATAACTAGGGAAAAAGTAAAAAATCAATTTATTTTAATGTATGTCATCATGTTGTTGTAAAAGAAAAATTGTCATGATTTATTTTTTCATTTTTAAACATCACATTAGCCATGTGGAACCCAAAAGGGATCTCAAATTAAATGATGACATGTTTTAAGAACCTATTTAAACATTATCTAAAAAATTACCAAACTAAAACCAATAAAAAAAAATGTCACAACATGATTTTCAACTTTTGGAAATTCTAATGATTTTTTTCTCAAATTAAAAAAGGAAGAAAAGTGGTCAAATATTTTCTTTTCGTATTTATTTTTCACATTTGTGCAAAATTTCAAACCAAAATATAAATGAAAGTGTATTTGAATGTTTTCAATCACATTGTCACATTTTGAAAAATTACATGAATTTTGTGTATGATGGGTGCCATAACCATTTTTAAAGAAAGTAGTTTCATATTTATTTTGTGAGTTATGGATCGGTGATAAAGTCGCTTGGGGTTTGCACATTTGAAAAGGCGGAGGAGAAAACATTCTTTTCCAACCAAATTAAGATGAATCATCTTACCTCATTTCTAGGGGGTAAAATCTTTTGAAGCTGCTATATTCTACAATGATTCTCAACACAATATCCTTGCATTACAAGGCAAGGCCAACAAAATCATTGATCTAAAAAAGGATCCCAAATGATTTGTCCCTTTCACGTAATGCAAGATCCTCACAACTACATCTGGAACGTATTGTGGTGTTGCAATGTATGTGTTCACACCATTCATTGCGAAAGATAACTAGAGCTTAATGTGCATCAAGAATATTAAGCTCCCAACTAAACTTTGGTAGTAATCATGGTCAACTAATTTTGACCACATGTCTAAACACAAATGTGTTCCGTCTTCCATGGGTATATAGTAGGTTTAATTGAATGTATCATCCCATTTTTGTCAAGTTTTGAAAGCAACTTGAACATAGCAAAAACAACCAAAAACATGGAAATATGTGAGTGTCAGTTTATGTTGTTTCGAAAGTTCATAAGGGGTGGTATTTTTTGTAGTAGAAATAAGAATATGTTTTTGAATATAACATAGTGGAAATAACTTATGCCCAAAAAGACTTTGGTAATTGTGTAATGTGAATCATATTATGTGCTACTTTGACAAGGGTTCGATTTTTGCATCCAAGAATACCATTAATTTGTTTAAGGGTGTATGGTATTGTAAGTTGGTGTAACATGCCTTGAGTAGTACAAAATGCTTTAAAAAATAAAATAGTATTATCCCCCATTGTTAATGCATAACATTTTGATGACGCAATCATTTTGTTTTTCCACGAGAACCTTGTATGCTTGAAACATAACAAAGGCCTCAAATTTTTGTTTTAAATGATAAACATAAGTGTATCAAAAATAGTCATCAGTGAAGGAAATAAAATATTTGGCACCCTTGAGAAAGAAAATTTGCATGAGTTCACAAATATCAAAATGCACAAGATCAAGGATGAAATTTGATGGGGTTTCATGTGAAATGGGTGAAAAAGAATCTTGTGATGTTTGCCCATAATACAACCTTCATAAAGTGGTAGATGCATAAAGTTTGGTATGATGGGCATAAAAGGCAATGCTTTAGTTTGAATTCCTTTCATAAGAAGAATATTGAGATGGGCCAATTTATGGTGCCATCGAATAGTTTCATGTGTATTGTTATGTGTGCTAGCAATAAAACAAGAAGGATTGATATCATTGGGATTGGTAAAAGTGGCATCAAATGCAATGCCTACTATAAATAAAGAGTCCATTTGAGGACATTGAAAATGAACATGCTCACCTTGTGGTGTGAAAAGTTCAAGGGTACAAAATGTGTGATGGAACAAAAAAATTGGTTACTAGATGGCCTTTTAAAAGTTTGATGGTCATCAACTTTCACTAAATAAAACGTTGGGAAACACAATCTATGTGCTCATAAGTTTGTTTCAATTTGGTCCTTACCTTGCTCGAGGTTTTCTAGGATCGAACTAAATGAAGTTGAACATCTCCACAATGTAGGAGTATATCTAAGTGGGCTTTGTCATCATACAAAGTCCAAGCTTGAAGTGCAACAATATACGTGGTTCTAGGATCGGGATCAATCTCATTCATTACAAAAAAACAAATCATTCTTCCTAAGGAACATTTCAATCATGGTGTTTTAAGTGCGATAATTTGTATTATTGAACCTTTCAATTGAATAGGTTTTCATATTTTGGCTAGCAATGGAAGATATCAATGTGAATCTCAATCAATGGATTGATAATTTGCATAAAAAAATGTCAAAATATCCACAAATTGGTGAAGGATGATTGATGTAAAACAAGTAATACCATATCCTTTCTACCTTCAATTCTTCTTATATGTTTGATTGAAATGTGATATCATTGGACAAAACATTTGTAAAATTATAACGTGTGAATAATTTTTTTATTGCTCTAATACCATGTTGAAAATATAAAATAAAGAGAAAAGATAGGTACATAGAGAAAAGGATAAGAAATCTTTTCTTGTTATTGTTTTTCATCTAATGTCTTGGTACAAGAAAGTTTATATGTAATGTTTAGGTGAACCATCACACCTTTTTAGATGTGATTAATCAATCTTACTAATCAATCTCATTAGAAGTTAATGCATTGTTTAATAGCTGAATGGTCACATGTCACCAATTAATCATCAACATAAACGATGATCATCACATACTTTTCTTTCCTCTATCAAACTATATAACTTTTGATCGAATTCACTTCTAACCATACCTTGTTCTTGAAAAAATGAATTGATTTGTGAGTGCCATGCTCAATTTGGTTGCTTCAAGCATAAAATGCTTTCTATGATTTGCAAACACAATTTTCTTGTCCTTTCACCTTAGATCCTTTGGGTTGAACCATGTAAAGATATGCAAAATGCCATTAAGAAACTAGTTTTAACCAATGTGGGGCCAGTAATTTTTGTTCTGCCGGATATTAATTAGGTATATGCACACACACACACACACACACACATATATATATATTCATTGTGTTTTACTTTTTCAAAAACCAAGATCCCTTTCTTGCCTAGAATTTTTTGAAAGTTAACTCCCTCCTTCACAACATAATCGATGATTTTAAAATTTCAAATATCCATAATCAGACCCAACATGAGGAGAATAATAATGTAAGGTGTCTTTCAAAACTTAAATCAAAATTTGAAAAAATAACCTTTTTATACCTAGATTGTGTTACTTTTAGGTTTGCAAAGAAAAAAAAAACTCTTTCACGATAAGCTTAAAAGATTTAAGATTGCTTGTCAAAACCTTAAAAACTCAGAAAAACTCGACCTTGTAGGACATTATTAAACACCCAACACGTGTTTTCTAGGGAGTCTTCCAAAAACCTCAATAAAATAACCTTTTTGTACTCAAATGGATTTCTATTTAAAACCCGAGCCTTATATTTGGTTAATCATGTACCCTAACCCTTGCCCCAACCTCATAATTGCCCCTTTTTGGGTTTTTAAGACTTGGACTTGAATGATTATTTGAATTTCTTAAAAATAAAAGATTGGACCCGAATGATTCTTTGAATTTTTAATTTCCAAATACATGGACCCAATTTTTACCAAAAAAAAAAAAAAACTTTCCCGCATTGGTTTTAACATGCAAATGTTAAACAAGTTAATTATTCATCATTGCCATTTGATCATTGAGTAATTTTTTTTCAAAATTGATTCCTTTCTTTCATTCATTCAAACCCTCGTGCAACAAGATGAATTTTGAGCTTGTCCAAGTTTCCATTTGTTGTATTTTTCACTTTGAAAACCCCATTTGCTATTATGGGTAATCCCCTTGTGGCAAATTAGCTAGCTCCCAAATTTTGTTTTTGATTATGGAATCATATACTTTTGTTGCATGGTGATCCTCCAACCTACATGTTGCACAACTTCATAGAAGTCATTTGGTTCCTTTCTCTCTCTAGCTTGGTCATGTAAATGTAATCCTTGTTGTAGAATGGAACATTTCATCATCAATTGGACGTGGTGTCCTTATTGGCAAATCATGGGCTATTAGTGTTGGATTGTATGATTAAATTGGAAGAGGAAAAAGATACAATAGTGTGAAAATTAAGTTGGCATTGTTGAATATTGCACTCTTCCACAAGGGAGTTATTAGTAAATGACTATGTTTAATTGGCTAGTTACAATGATTAGCGTAAGTGTCGATATCTAAATGTTGTCATGGTGAAGTAATGTTCAAAATTCATGTTTCATGGGTGGCATGGGGGAACACTTATTTCTACTTGGGCTTTGTGTTATTACACACTATTTATGATAATCAATTGATTTTGTGGAAATTAAATTCCATTCAAATGAAAACATTGAATGACATTACATAACAACTTGAATTGAATTTAAATTATTAAATCAAAATTCAAATATAATTGAAGAAAAATGGGATGCAAATTGGTGCAAAAGGTATTGAAAATATATTCATGATTATATTGTTGAAAAAAAATTCAAAAAACAAAAAAAATAAAAAAAATTCCATTCCTCTTTTATCTATTAAACATATTTGGGCTCTGCATTGTTGCACACTACTAACGATGATCGTTATAATAATAATAATAATAATAATAATAATGTTTTCATATGGTTTTCAATAATTCATCATCATTTATGTCAATGTAAAAACTAATTCAAATTAATACACATTTCATTAACATGAAAAACACACATGTTAATTTGTTTTTTTAATATCCATGTTGGTGGATAGGGACAAAAAGTGAGGTAATTATAAAATGGAGATAATTATTAGGAAAGGTGGGAGATGATTATTAAGAAAGTTAATAGGAAAAGGAAGTAGTTGATTAAGAATGAAATGAAATAGTTAAAACTTGAAAATGAGATAGTTATATTTGAAATTGTCTTGAGGTTGTATGGCCATGGAGCTACTTGGTTGTTCATATTACAATCAACTTGTGTGAATGGTTGAAATATTAGTTGAAGTTGTTGCAATGCAAGTAGTATACCCAAATGTTACTCAAGACAAATTCTTTGAGTTTTATACCCATGTGATCTTGGAGCATGGTAGCAACTTGAAGTTGCTTCAATAGGTGCATTTTAGCCATAAATAGCCATTTGACAATCACAATAGCTATGAATAGCCACTTGACAATCACAATAGCCACTTAGTCAATATATGAAAATCTCCATAGAAAACACTGAAACGTTTTCGTCTCGACGGACGGTAGTATGTAGACGAAAGTTCGATTTTATCGTTAGGGTTTCGTCCATCTCTTGCTTTGCTCACGAGACGCGACAGTTACATGTCGTCTCGCCAGAGAGCGAGGGAAGAGAAGAGAATACGAAATGCGCAACGATCTTTCGAGGTTGATTGGAGTCGTGCAATCGCATAATTAAGAACTCCGGAGGTCTTTAGTGGAAAATTTCCGTTGTGGGTGTTTGTGACCCAGGAAGAATCGTGCTTTTTTCCAGAAAGTTCTTGAAGGTTCTGAGCTGGGTTGAGTGAGTAGTAGCTGCGGAAGTTTCATTCATCTGTTTTGGTGTTGATCTTCGTTTGCTGCTTTCTTTCTTTGGTGAGGAAGGGAAAATAAATTCTCCATTATATCTCCCTCTCTGTGCCGTCTATTTGCTCGTTTTGTTCCTTTCTCTTTGGGTGGGTTTCTCCTCTTGATTTAGGGTTTGGACGGGAGTTTGTTAGCAATTTGCACGAGTTCTGAGCCTCCTTTTGGGGCTGGTACCTGCTGAGGGGAAAACCTCTAAGCTCCTCCGTTGTTGAGTACGCTCTCTGTGCAATTGGTAGAAGTTTGTCTGGAAATTAAGTTGTCAGATCAGGTCTTAGGGTTTTGAAGAGAGTAAGTTTTCAGATCAGATCTTAGGGTTGTGAACAGGAGAGCGATGGAAGAATCGAGAATGGATCCAGCTCATGCATCGGTACGTCTTCTTACCCTCCTTTCATGTATTCTGTTTCCATCTTCAATCTGCACAATGGGTTTTCTTTCAGTTTGAATCCTCTCTTTTTTTCCACAAAGAGCCTGTGAATGAGCACATGGTCTTATAATCCGGCACGCCGTCCTACAAACTGCAGAGTGTGACCAAAATGGTACGGTCTGTCCTGGCAGACCGAACTTTGTGTCACTTGGCATTGAAGTTTGCCACAGCTTGGAAATCTGAGTGTTGCGTCCATTTTTTCTGGATGGATTCATACGTTTCCTTAGAAAGACTGTGGCCACAAGCCATGTTGAGGATTCAGTTTTCTGAATGTACCATAGAATTTCTTGCTTGATTGATTGAGAGAGATAAAAGGCTTTCAGAAACTCACTCTCCTGTGACATTGAAATTGGTCTAGGGGGGACTAGAGAGGAGTGCAGGGTACTTGTCTTTAGCTATTGTAGTAAAAGACCTTGTTTTGTGGCTTTTTTGGCATTTGTGTAGGGAAGTGCTTCATGGGGGGACGAAAAGTTTCCTCCTCACTTTGTACTCAGAAAGATGAATGGGAAGTCCCTTGTTGTACGAACAGGCTCTGAGCAGCTGCAGGCACTGGTATCAGATCCTTGTTAATCTTGTAGAAATCTTGAGTTTTCTTCATCAGAATCTCAAAGATGGTGTAGCTACAGCGAGTTGGAAAAAATCTAGGTTTTCAAAGTCTGCTTATCCAGTTCTTCCTAGTTGTTTACTGGGACTTAATGGTGTGTGTCAAAGTTGGTAGAGTTGGATGTGGAATAATGTGGTGTTGAAAAATGCAGCGTCTTCTTTAGTCTCTTTAAACAACAATGTCAAAGTTGAAGCACTTTGGTGATAACCTCTATTCCCTTCTTGAAGCTCTCCTATGTTTTGGGTATGGCTTGAGACAAACTGAGTTGCTTATATTGAATGAAGCCCCCCCCCCTGCCTGTGGAATGTGTACCAAGGCATTGTTTCATGACCCTTAAATGATCCATCTCATTCCGTCATGGACTGATGATCAATAGGATATGGACTTGCAGGATCTGATTGCATCAGTAGCAAGGGATCTGGGCCGAGAGGTGCGAGTTTTTGTCAGTCCTGCAGCCCTTGACTCTGAGGATACATCCACTGTTGGAAAGCCAAGAGCTGCTCAAGGTGAGATCTATTGGATTTAGTCAAGGAGACTGGCCTCTGTTGCTAAGAGCTTTCTCTCCATCACCGGTGTGCTAGGGTGCACTGCCCTGTTACCAAACAGGACAGATTCCATGTTACTCTGATCCAAGTTCAACAGATAAACAGGCTTCTAGCTAATGGTGGATGCCATTGAATGAACTCAATGCATGGCTGTTGGCTGATTGTATGTTTTGAATGGGACAATAGGAGTACTATATACATTGTAAATGGAGGAATGAACAATTGGGGTTTGTATGGAAAACCTGTTCTTGACCAAGAGTTTGCTATTCTCATATTAATTGGAAATTGGAAACCCTGCTCGATGTAAATCTTACACCCAGTGCATTGAACTTTAGACATTTGTCAATTCTGACAGCATTTCTATTGTGCAGAAGAGGAGCCTGAAGATTTTTATGACTTCACTGCTGAGGATTATGCCCGAATTATGGCTAGCAGAAAAGAAGGTATATTCTGTTTGTCGATGCTTTCTTTCTCTTTCTTCATTTCTGTCTGTTGGTACATTGCTTGATTCATGATTCTGCATTGCTCAGCTGCACTGTGTGTCCTCATTTCTTCACTTCACAATCTTTGGCTGTAGAAATATATCTAAAAACTAGAAAGATTCGAGAACAGGAGCAGGCAGCAAGGAGGGCACACATGACAAAGGTTAGACTGAATCTTCTGAATCATGAAACCTTCCACCGAAGTACAAAACTTTTTTCACTGTTTTGAACATGCATGTAATCCCTGGTTTCTTTTTGTTGGAGGAGGTTTGATGGTGTTGATGAAATGTTCCTCATAGTTAGTAGCATCTGATTTGAGCTTTGTGTTCTGCAGGCCGTCATACGTGTCCAGTTCCCTGACAACTTTGTTTTGGAAGCAACTTTCCGCTCAGTTGATTCTTTGTCATCACTCATTGAGCTCTTGCAGAGAGTGCTTGTACGACCAGACTTGCCATTTTATCTATGTAATGCTTCTTTCTAATGCTCTAACTTTCTTCTCTTTCTCATTCCCCCGCCCACCCCCCCCCTCCCATCTTGTCTATTTCCTTATCTTTCAGGATTAGGAATCTTTATGCAGCTGAGTCTGCTGAGATCATCCCAAACATAGTTTGACATTGCATGGGTGACATGTGAATGGTGCAGATACAGTTCCACCCAAACAGCGAATCAAGGATCTACAGCAAAGTATGATTGATGCTGGGTTTTCTCCTGGTGCTTTAATCTACTTTGCTTATGAAACATCCAAAGGTTCATACAACCGAACCCAATCTTCATGTACAAATTTTCACTTTTATTTCTTTTATGCGCCTTAACTTGGGTCAGTCAACAGCTCACAATACAAAAAAATTTAGGTTGTATTTTGGGATCTGTTATGATGTCAAGTTTCCAGCTGCAAAGACTAAGGGTTCTGGAGTTCCAAGTTTTGTTGCTGGTGGAGGTGGTTCAAAATACTTTGGGTTAGAAAATGATAGGTGTCCAGGATGGTCTATGGGTCACTCTAAGTATGATGGAGGGTATTGGGAGTTGTGAATACATGACTTCAAAATCAAGTCTACTCATTGGTTTTTTTGTGCCATGAGTAAGAGAAATGGGTGTAAGGTTTAGGTGGGAAGAGATGATCAGACAGGTGATGAGTTGAGAGAGAACGTGTATATTATCAGTTTGAATGAATGTTTGTGGGTGTGAGTTTTTGTGTGCAGGGGCTGAGGACTTTGGAAGTGGACCATATCTGCGACCTGAAATTCAGGTGTTGCGGGATCTCCATCTTTTGGCACCATCCTCTAGTACAGGGAAGTCTGTACAGGAAGAATGGAAGGAGAGAGAACAAGCCCCAGATGATACATCTGATGTCCCTAAACGACCTCTGAAACCAACTGGAAAACCAAAACCGAAATGGCTCAAGATGTAGGCTGCTTTGCAGTGAAAGCTGGATGGACCTTACATCTTCTCTTTAATGCTTGAAGGCAGCTTTTGTATTTTGTCAATATGAGAAATGTGTGATGTGGCCGCTGTATAGTTTGCTGCAGGCACATGGCTTGCAGATGTGTTTGTGCAATACAAGACCAAAAGAAAGCTCCTTGTAATGTTTTCAGCAATGCCAGAACTCTTGACCCTCACAATGAAATTTCTGTAGAAAGATTTAGTCAAGCATGTGAACCCAACCTCAAGGACCTTACTCTTGTGTAGTAGTACTGTGCTATATTTGGATTGCAATGGAATTTTTTGCTGTGCACTATGGTTGTATTCCTCCACTATAGTTGAGTAGTAGGTCTTTAATGGGAGCATGATGACAATTGAGGCATGAGGTCAAACAGCTGGGCAGGTGGAAAAGAGAACATGGAAGGAAAAAAAGCAGTCTGCCCATTCCAAAAGAGATAGAAGTTGGAGGCAAGAAAGAAAAAAAAAGAAAATTATCCATCCCCATTGCAAAAGAGAGAGCTTGGAGAGCAAAAGAAAAAGAAAAATTGTTCAGCTGTTGCAAAGGAGAAAGAAGTTGGAAGGAAAATAACTAACTGTTCATATTTTTTCAGGAGGTTTCTAGGAGGTTTGTAGGGGAGTATGTAAGTACATGGTAGGTTTGTAGGTAGGTCTGAGTGGCATAGACACACATGACTATTTCCACTATATAGGTTCTCAGATCTGCAATCTGAATTGATGCAAATCTGTAAGCTTGCTTGCATGGAAATTCAGGTAGATTAAATCTGCAACTGGGTTGCATTCAAATTTGATGGAGATCAAATCCACAAATTGGTTGCATTGAATTGATGTAGATTTGACTTAGCACCTTTGGTTGCATTGAAATTGATGTAGACTGAACTGCAACTTGGTTCCATTGAAGTTGATGTAGATCTTGCAAAACTTGGTTTTGCAACAACAATTTGTTTTCCAGTGCTTCAAATCAATACACCAAGGATATAGGTATAACAGATTGTTTGTGTGTGTGTATTATTCAATCCTTTCTTTGTAAAACTGCCATTTTGTGTGTTCAAGATCACGATCACTTTCTTCTTCTGTGCCTTTTTGTCATGATCTACAACACATTTAAAAACACAAAATTGGTCAATGCTTTGTCATAGAATCTCTAGATAGGGTTGTGTTAGTTCTTAAGAAATCTAAAATTGTGTTTTGATCATCTTCTTTTGTGGTTTGAGAATGACAGATGAGATCAAGTAGTAACCTTTTTCCTTTTTGTAATTCAACAATGTAAATGTTAGAAGAATTGCATGAAATGGGGATGCAAATTCAACAACATAAATGTTAGGAGAATTTGCATGAAAAATGGGATGCAATTTGACAATGTAAATGTTAGAAAAATTGCATGAAATTGAGATGCAATTCAACAGTGGAAACGTTAGAAGAATTTGCATGAGATTTGGAAATCTCACCAAAACCATTGTTGGTGGCGGTGATGATCCCCTCCATTGAATTTTCTTTGCACCATAATAAGAATGTCATATGCATGTTTTTAGTGTGTATTTCCATCTAGGAGAAAGAAAGTGAGACAAATCAAGCAACAAATTTTGTGTTTGAGTATCTTATACTTGATTTTTCTTTTGAACCTTTTTTCGTGATCTGATGTTCAATTGGTGTTGAAGTGTGAAGACGAAATTTTGCACTCAAACAGAGACTTACTTCCAGATTTGGCAAAGAGTGTAATTCCGGAGAAATGGCCTGTATATGTGGAACGAAATTTCTGCTCCCAATATTGCTTACAGTGTTATTATCAAGCTTCATAATCTGCACTCTTGGTCAGTTCCTCCTCTACATGCTGTATATATATATATATAAAATTTCCATTAATTTTTTTGAGCAACAGATTCTCCCAACAATTGCAATCTAATCTCAACAGTATTTTTCTTTGAATTATGAGCATAATAAATATGCCGAGGTCCATTCAAATTGGACACAATCTTTCTTTCAATTTTAGTTGGCGACATTACCTGTACAGTGCCAAGACAACACAATTTCTTGATAGAACGAGCTCAAAAAAGTTCAGTATTTAGTTCTTATGAATTCATAACAAAATGCAACGATCCTCATCAAAAAAATTCATAGGCCAACAGCTTGAAATGTTTCGGAATTGTGGTACAGGAAAGTTGGAGTGTGAGGATCTGTTAATGGAAGAATGTGCATTTTCAGTGTCATCATCAGGTGCACGCTGTGTCCTGGAAAAGTACATAGGCAATGACAATGTCACACATATTGAATGTCAGGTACATAATCTGCCACAAGTTTATATCATCACTGTGACAAATTAGCAAGTACCACACATTTAATTTCAAATCCTTTTGCCTTCTGCTCCATCATCACCTTTCACTCTTTCTCATTGGATTTGTCAGGTGGGCATGCATATTCATACATTCATAGTCATAGGAAACCAAAAAGGACCTCAGATGCCAATGAAAATTGCCAAAAAGAAAAGGATATTCCTATGTGGTGTCATTTGGAACTCACGATAATCATGACAAGTTGTGCTAAATGACTGACACAAGTGTTAAATTGACTAATATGTGCCCAGGTTTCTTATACCATTTGTATCCTTCTCTACAATCAATAATTTTTATACCCTAACAATCTTTCAATTTTGTGAAAGTTTCAAGGCTAAGCTAAGCAGGTGTGTGTAAATTTTGCAGTTATCCATAATCTTGGCAGAGAATCAACAAGAATGGATTGAATCTGATGAGTGTGTGAGATCATGTGGACTTGAGCGGATATCATTTGGTCTGTCCACAGATCTTCTTCTTGACTCCCAATCCACAGCCATGTTGTGCTCTCCTGAGTGTGTGAATAACTGCCCCAACATCATTGACCTTTATATCAACCTTGCAGCTGGCGAAGGTAAAAAGGCAGAGAGCTACAGTTTCCTGTTGCTAATGAAAGTAAGAGTTATGTTGCAGCAGAATTGAGAGCTACAATAGGACCATGTTTATACAACAAAATTTGCAACAAGCAAGTTCAGAAAAGCTCTATATCCCTGCCCCACCCAATTTCTGAATTGCTATGTAGACACTTTCTTTTGTGTGGCTTTCGTTTGTTTCTTTTGGCAGGACTGTATCTACCGCAACTGTGTAAGAGTCCAAGGATGATTTCCCGCCGCTCAATGGTTGATCCCATCAAGCTAGCCAAAGAACATGCTCAATACATGTCAAGTTTACACCTTTCATCATTGAGAAATGGTGGAGTTATATCACCCAGTAGTTTCCGAGGTGAATCTGGTGAGGGTTTTGGCAGGGTGATTGGTGTCAGTGCGCCACAACCGTCTCCAGCTCCTACAGATGCACCTACATATGATCAAGCAGGCAATTCACAACCCATCAATATAGCTGGATCACCAACTGCAGCTCCAGCACTTACTCCTTCAGGGCAATGGAGCAGATCACATGCAAACAGTTTGCAGCCTGGAGCTCCAGTGGGTTCACCTGGTATCCAGCCAGGATCCACGATCATCCCAGCTCCCAGTCCCTCCCCATCCACAACAGAAGCTGATACCTATGCACCATCTCCAGTGCTAGTGGAAGCAGTGACACCCACTTCAGAATATCTGCCCGTCTTTGCAGCTGACTCTGAAGATCAGCTTGATGACAAGGACTTAATGTACGAAAGTTATTTCATCTAGCTTATTACAGTTTAGCCTATCATGCAGAAGAACCACCCACAGAAAAGGAATTGTTTCTAATAGTTGGTTCTAATAGTTTCTAATTGTAAAATTGGTTGACGTAAACTCTCCTGTTACATGCCCACCTAAATTCAGGTGCAAAACCTGAAAGTGCAAGGCTTGAAAAGCATTTTGAGAAACAGATACAAAATGACTTATTAGCACATGCACAAACAAGTGAGCAAGCTCATGTATACATCTCTGTTCAACATGCATATGCACAGATTCACATATACTGCAACTTGATGTTATCCAATGTTCTCACACGACTCCATGTCCTTGGTGTAATCTGTTGCAGTATGTTATTGTGAAATTTTTAATTTCAAAAAAAGGAAAAAAAAACAGCGCTTCAATTCTCATAAAATATTTTCTTACCACTCACACACAAATGTTGGCTCCAACTTTGCATTTTTACATGGTATCTGGAAATCCCCTTGCAACTCACAAGCTCACAACACTAGACCTGCAGTATCATCATACAACCCATGGAAGGACTATCCACCCACCATGTATACAATAATCTAGTGATTTCAGATCTTTCTCTTTCCCTTTTCTTGTTGCAACTGCTTACATGGGTTTCTAAGCTTCTGGGTTTACTGTAGGGGTAAAGGCACTGTCAGTCCAGAGGTAGATTTTGTGACTTTGACCGATCAGGCAAGACCTTTATGAAGTACACTGAACAAGAACCAGCTTTTTCCAGATCAAAAATACTATCAAACTCAGTTAACAACTATCAAGCAGAGAGCTTGAGCTCCATGTTGGAGATTGATCAAGTCTTTCTGAATGGGCATACTCAGATATGTATGCTTTCTGCAAAATGTGAATCAAACAGTACAGGAAATGTGCACTTTACCTCACTATGTAGAGAGATGGTCTCATGAGCTGATGATCTCGTCAATCTCTGATGTCAACTCATTCATTATTTTCCTTTCTTCACTCCCATTACTGTCAATGTCCACTGCATTCCCTTTGCTCCTCACCCTGGTTCTTAGATGTCAAGGTCACACATTTCACAACTCACATCAAGAGACTACCAAAGAGCTTGACAAAAGTTCCATATTTTCTGTGGATGGTTATATGCCTGCACAATTATGTGTAATAGAATTTCTAACATCATCAGAAGAAGAAACAACTATGCAAACTTCTACAGATTTTTTGCCCCTTCCAAACATCCATGAAAGAAGAAGGCACAACATGCAACAAGAACTAGAAACCAACACTTCAAAAAAAAAGTGGTAAAGGATATTCAGGGTTAGATTTTTGTGGTGGGCTGGACATTGGAGGGCTTGCTTTTGGTTGTGCTCTTGGTGGTGACAAGGTTGTTGAGCTCATTGAGTGAATATGTGCTTTCAGAGGAGAGATTGATTTTCTTGTTGGAGGAGTCATTGTCTGAAGAGGACTACTACTACTACACTCATGGGCAGCAGGGCCATCTTCGCCACAGAACAGAGACAAAATATAAGTGACATATACACAATCAAAATGTCATGAGGAACCATGTCACAAAACCACCGCTTATTGTTGTGATAATCAATGTGTAAACAAAAATCTCATCCTCAAACATCAACACATGTCCAATCATATGATGCAAATGGCAAGTGTATTATGTAGTGTCTTGCTGTGACTTGAGATGCACTTCCAAAAAAATATGTACATCATTCATGACTGTCATTCTTGCCTTTCCCCTTCAATGCACTTAACACAGAAACAGCTTCTGGGTGGCCATTGACAATCTTCCTGCAATTTGAAAAATTGTTGCAGATTAGCAAGTATTTCTGAATGAAAGTGGAAATATCAAAATGATAGTCTCCTTTGCAGAACTTGAGAAAGCATAATTTGCACTACCCAACAAAGATCAAATTATACAGCACAACAACTACATGAACCAGTTGGTTGTTGAACACTAACAAAAGGAACAAACTGGGAGTGTAATTACACAATTTTCAACCAGAACTCAAGGTTCATGATTCAAGAGAAAATAATGCATATCTTTTACCTCTGTGATGATCTTACAAGGGACGATGATGCATCATGCTCATCGTCCTCACTATCCCAATTCCCTAATCCCAATTCCTCCTCCACATCCTCAGCTTCTTCTTCTTCTACAGTCTGCATGGTGGTTGCTGTCATTTTCTGCATCAAGTTTTCTTCAATTGCATTCTTTGGAGGCATGATGATCAACTCACCTCGTGAAGGTGGCAGATCAGTCTCCCCTTTTCCTCCTCCTCTCTTCTGCATTGACTTCGAAGAGAAAGCATTGGAGACATACTGTACTCGTCGATCAGGAGGAGACTTTGCATTCTGGGTTGCTTGAGTCTTACTGGAATTTTTTGTTTCCTTTTCACTAGAGCTACTACCTCCTCCAACATTGCTTTGTTCATTGCTGTGGCCACTACTACTTCCACCACTTACATGATCTTTTTCATCATATCCGGAGTTCTTGGCTTTAGAGCTCTTCTTGTCCCTCTCCTTCTCCTCCTCCGCCTCCCTTGAGCCATCAGAGCCCTTGCTACTCTCTGACTGATGACTCCTACTTGAGCTGTAATTGCTCTGCTCAGACTGTAATTAGAGACAAGCAGAAAGATCACAAAACTACATTGAATATTTGCATACCACCCACCATGTAAGAGTAGAAAGATTTCTCATATGCAACATAAATTTTGCAGAGTAAAGATTGAATGGGATGATTTTCAAACACTTCAAAAGAAGCATAACTTCTTATAGTTGGAATCCTTCAATTCCAGACTATTATCAAGGCAGGCAATCAACAACTGTGCAATTATGCTCATAAGAAAATGTTCACATGTTGTAGAATAGTTAGAGGGAAAAAAAATTGTCAGGGAAGTTTGTATAGATCTACCTCATTGCCATCACTGTCACCAGTCTGATGTCCAGAAGAACATTCTGTAGCAATATCAAAATGAGCTTCGATAATCTCCAAATCACGGTCATGCACAGCTCGCTGAAATGCTCAACAAATGAACAAAAATAAATCCTCAACTTTCTGGTGATCATGCACCAAAAGAATCACAAAACAGACATAAGTGGCAGGCAACTTTTCATTTCAAGGCTCATGCATTTGGAGTTGTATGCACCCAAACAATAGAAAGTAAGGAAAGCAAAGACGGTAGTCAAATCCTGTTGTAGAGGGAGAAATGTGATCAATCTGGAGAAACTCAAACCTGGGTGTGCCAGAGAATGGCACCCCTCTCATACTCCATAAGACGGCGTTCACTCCCATGAACTTGAGCCATGCGCTGTGATCTCTGCTTTTCCAGAGCCATAGAGACAGAGGTGTATGCAGTGTCACTGCACAAATTGAACAAAAAACATCCATCAAACAAGAAATGACCAATCAAAGAAAGGGTCCAGAACTCTGCAAAGACTTCACTTTCAGAAATCTTGAGGTTAAGAAATCTGACAAACCCGACACAGAGGAAAAAGCCAAGGAAAAATTCCAACAGAGAAGAAACTGTGTAATATAGAAGCACCAGATTCAAATGGAAGACTGAAAAGGACTAAAAAATGTAAGACTTGAAGCTTACCTGATGCCGCTTGCAGTGGGTGTGATTCCAAATTTCTTGAGTTCCTGATGAAGTTGCTCATCAAATTGCTGCATGCACCATATCAACCCAAGTCTCTTCAATTATTGACCAGTATCTGTGACAGTTTCTATGACTGCACTGGGTGTTGATCCAAGGTGAAACTAGCTTTGAATGCAAGGGTGGAAAAAAAGAAGGGGAGTAAATATGGGAGCACAGTAGCCATATAGGGCAGGAAACAAACATCTGCAATCTCATTGAAAGTGGCCTTGAAAGCACTTGGTGGATGAGGGTACTTTGCAACCACATGAGGCCTGGAAAAATAGCAACAGAGAATTGATGATCAACATCAAGGCTCTTGGAAATGAAGGATCACACTTGCATGTACCCAAGGTATAGTACGATGTAAGAACAATGAGAGATTCATTCAATCAAAATTTCATGCAAGATATGTTGAGAGATTTGAATGGAAAAATGGGCAAAGAAAAAAGCTAGAAACTGCAATCGAAAACCTGTGACATTGACTAGCTTTTGCTATATCCTGTTGTGTGCAAGAAAGAGAATTACAACGTCGGGATTGGCACATAAGGATGCTCTTTCAGCCACTTCTGTTTCTCAGGAATGGCAATCACTGGTGCTTCTTCTCCCACATCCATTGCTGCAACTTCAGCAATCTCCGCAAATTTGTGTGCCTGCACAACTTGTCAACACACCAATTTATGGCATTTCACTCGAGTCTTAACAAGACTGTTGTATCTCTGATCAGCTTGTGATTTGCATTCCTTTTTGGAGACAAAACATAGAAATGAAAAAATTACGTTCACCTCTTCATCTTCCTGCTCCATTGCATGCCTCTCATAATCCTCTTCCTGCACAGTTAACCAGTGCAAAGACTGATGTTACTGAAAGCATCTTGCCATGAACAAAAAAATCTGTCACCCAAAAAACTCCAGTTGTTTACTGAGGAAAAAGCAAAGCAAAACAAAACAACCCTTGAAGAAACTCCCATGCAGAAACCTCAAATTGAAGCTGCTTGATTAGAGAGAAAAATGGGTAACGTTTTTGAAACTCACCTTTGGCTGGGTCATCTCCATGGGGGGATCACACACAATTGAGAAAAGGTGAGGTTCAGATGTAAACCTGCAATCCTTTAGCCTCAAGATTGGAAGAATTTTGAACTTGACCTGGAGTTGAGGAATTCTTGTTGCTCTTATCAACAGAAGGCTTCTTAGGTGTAACAGAAAGCTTCTCCTTCTCCTTCTCCTTCTTCTCCTTCTCCTTCTGATATGGATTGGGTTTCCAAGGTCTCAATTCCTGAGTCTTTGAGTGATTCTCTGGTTGCAAGATCTTCTTCTTCTTCTTCTTCATGTGCACTTGATGTGGAATCAAGGTTCCAAGCTTCTTCTCACTGTCAAGTGCAGATTGGAACTTTGATTCCATTTCAGGTGCTAAAAACATTACATTTCCCTCTTGTGGAAATCCAATGTTGAGGCCAGACTTAGAAGAAGAAGAAGAAGCAGAAGAAGGGAGTAGTTTTGATGATGATGATGATCCCACATACTGTGGAATGCATTTTGTGTTTGCTGGGCTCTTGGGGAAAGATTTCCAAGGAGGAATCTTGGAATTCTTGAATGTAGAATGAGGTGGCTGCCACTGAGACAATTGGTTGCTGTTGCTCTCTTGAGAGCTCCTGATTTTTCTCAATTCATGGATTGCAGACACAACTGTATGTTTAGGTTGCTTTGTTACTTCTTTTTTGAACAGCCCAAGAAGCAGAGGTACTATCTGTAAACACACAATCTTTCTCAGAAATTCATGATTTTGATGATGACCCTATCTCTCTCTATCTACAACTACAGCCATAAAACTGTGTTTGACAACTTAACTCTAGTTTGTTTGAAATGTAGTGAGCTTACACTTCCACCATATGCCTCTGATTCTGTGTGATGGGTGTAACTGTGGAGTCCATCATCCTTGTCTTGTCTTCGCTGAACTTTTCTGGTATTGGAATCATGAGCTCGGTCTTTTCCTTTCTCTTTCAACAAAAGCCGCTGGACTGCTTTCTTGCGCCTGCAAGAAAAGTCAAAATATCTGGAAGCTTAAAACTCTTATCAGCAAGTCATTTGTGCCACAAAATCTGGAGATTCAGGAGTGAAGTGGATTCAGAGTGAGAAAATTTGTCATGCTTCTTAAGTACTGATCCCTGGTTTCCATGCTCATCTTTGTTCCTCACATATAAGAAATTTTCATGGAGGCATTGCAACCAAAGATCTGTTACAAGCTACATCTTTACATGACAAATCTCCACAGTGCAAATCCATGGAGATCTGCCATGTTCAGGATCTATGAAAATCATCAAAGAAACATGAAATTGTGGCAGTTGGCATACCGCTCTTCTTCAGCATGAGCAGTGAGCATATCCTCCTCAAGTTGAGCTTTGAGTTCTTCAGCATTTTGAGGTTGGCGACAGTTCTTAACCCAACTCTGCAGCATCACAGAGAGTTAAGAGCTCTGAATAAATGACCGCGGAAAAACAAACAATTGCTCATCAATTTATCAATCTCCTCTATGCAAATAATCTATGGAGTCACAAAATATTCAGATTTCAGGCAGGCAAGTTTTGAAATAAAACATAGAGATCTTGATGAAAATTTACTTGTGACTCTTGTGAATGTCTTGACTTTTCTTGCAGAGGGTTGGATCTTAAACCCTTCCTATCTAGGGATGTCTCATATGCTTGTTCTAGATGTGCAGCAGCATGAGAGGCTTGTTTGGCTGGTGAGCTTGAGTGCCGGTATTTTTCTTTCTCAGGTGATGAATCTGGAGACCTTGTCTTCTCCAATCTTTCCATGAAAAGTTCTTGTCTTTGCCTTCCAGAGATAGGCCTGGCAAGTGCTAGCAATGCTTGGTCTGTGTCTGGTGTCCGTGACCTCTTTTCTGCTGGCATACCTCCTTCATGCTTTCCCTTCAATATCATCTCAAATTGCTCTCCCTCCATCTACAAAATGCTCATGAGAAATTAGTACAGCACCAAAACTCACATGAGAGGAAATCCAGTTGGTACGAAGATGAAGAACACCAGGAACTCATAAAAAGATGAAGGACCACATCATGAATGTAATTTAGATTTTACTCAACAACCTGATACTTCTTCATACCAGGCTTATGTTCAGAGGCAAGGAAAGTTCTTCTGAGGCTCCTGGGCTCAATATGCAATGTGATGAAAGCCTAGAAAATGATGCTGCCAAGTGCTTATTATCACTGCACCCAGAAGATTTTTCAGGTTGCAGTTGGACACTTATGCTGTTGATAGGAGTGTCCAAGGAGGAGGAGGAGGAGGAGGAGCCTTTTTTAACATCTTCTGCTGCTTTTGGTGTTTCTGCGGCATTCAGCTTGTCGTCAAGCATTCGTGTGAGAATGATTTTCTCGTTTACCTTGTGCATTGTTTTCTTGAGATGCTGATTCTCCATTCGCAGTTCTCCAACCTGAATCATAGAAAAAACACAACAGCCCAACAACATGTGCTTAGTACCAAAATCTTAGACTTCTTTCCATAGAGATCAAGGTCAGAGAAAAAAAACACCAAATTTACAGAATAGAGAGTTGAGGTGCTCAATAGAGTGTGAGGTGAAGAACTGACCCGAATCTCCAACTTTGCAAGTGAATGCTCCTTTCCTGATCTTAAGTCAGACACCTGCACATGCCACAAAACCACACCATACAGTCAACAACACAGATTCCAAAACCAAACCACAAAAGCTTTTCATCATGCTGTAAGCATGACTGGGAAAAAAGGAATTGTGCAATGAGATCATCATACACCTCATTGTAGGCTGTGTCAAGCTCCTTCAAAAGCCTCAAATTTTCCTGCTCACATGCCCAGATCAAACTGGCAATCATATCACCCACTGAAGTCCTCTGAAATCCTCTTGCAACTCACATTTTCATGCATCTCCTGTCACTAGTGTATGCTTCAAGAAGCAACCTTTTGGGATTCAGTGGTTGTAGAAGAATACAACACGAAAGCAAAAGGTATGGAAGGATTTGTACCTGACCAAGGCTCTTGACTTGACACTCTAGAGCTGTGAATTTTGTCTCCAACTCATACAATCTCTGAAATTCCAATGCAAGCGACATGAGATGGCAGAGATGCTTGGTCAATTATATGCATATCTTCAATTGTAGAACCAATGGAAAAGTGAGAGTATTCTTCCTAGAAAATTCATTTGAGCAACAAACAGATTTGTACCTCTTGTTCTGGGCCACTGTCTTTCTCCTTCACCAAATCTGAAGTATATTGTACATGTCGAGTTGCCTTCTGGTACCATTTCAAGGACCACCACTGAAAACTTCACACTACTAAAAAAAGAGATTTGCAGATTTTGTGTGAAAAGAGGAGGAGCTGGAGAGCTTTTGAAAACCAAAAAAAGTATGTCTTGAAGAATTTCATAAGCTTAGGGCAACATGTATAAAACAACAGAGTTTGCTGAACAGAGCTTTACTGGTTGCGGAGCAGAAAGAAATTGTGACTGGAGAAGCTGAAGACAAGATTGAAGTTCCTGTAGCTGCACATTACTCTGTCGCAATTCTGCCTGTAGTGTTTTCACCTGGATTACAGGCCTCCTCCAAGGACATTTTCTCAATTAAGAAAACAAGATCAGAAAAATCCTTCAACCTCACTCATAGCAGCAATGTGATGTTGATTTAAACACCAAATTCAAGAACCACAGTTTTGCTCCAAACTCTACCTCTGGCTACCAGAGTGATATGGCCCTCCACTCTCCCAAGAACAGCAACAAGCTCAAAAAAAAAGACCAACGTCCCAAAGAGCTCAAAGGACTCTCAAGGTCAGGTTGATTGGACGTGCAAAATCCAGTAGCTTCAGCAAGGTCAGGAATTGGCACTTGATGGTGTACCTGTGCATTTGCAGACATTTCTGCTCTCTGTAGGTCAACCTGCAAGAATTGAATACCACTTTAGCTCAAATCTGAAAGATTTGAGCATGAAGGTGAACAACATATTGCAGCTTTTGCAATGCAATGTGGCAATTGCATCTAAATGCATCAAGTTCACATACTAAGACACAGAGGAGCATAACAATAGTAAAAGAAAACCTGTGATTTTTCACGCAGTTGTTGAATCTCTGTTTGCATGGCTATAGCTGTCTCTGCCTTCAACTGAATCATCACAACCATCAAACCACCAATGTAACTCCTGTCAAATTAAGAGGGAACAGAACCCTCAAGTCCTGGAAACAAACAAAACACTTCCAAAGATCTCTTCTTTGTAGGAGATTGCATAAATATTGCCCTGAGCTTCACATTCAGACATTGTCTTTGATTACAAAGTATTTGTCCAATCTGTGTTTCCACAATATATGACTGGAGAGATGAAGACCAAAAGGCAACAAGGAAAGCTTCATTTCTTTCTGGGAAACAGAACTTCAGTCATGTAGCTAGCACATGTGAAAGAAAGACAAGAAAGACAAGTGTGGCATACACGAGCAGCAGTAGCTTCCTCTGCTTTTGATACAACCTCCAAAAGTTTGTCCTCCATTATTATCTCTTGTGTCTTAGGGTGCCTTCTGGCAATATGAAAATCCTGAACCCCTCACACACACATACACACTCACACCCGATTCTAAATCTTGTCGATCATGAAGAGATTGACAAGAAGATTCATTGCACACCCAAAACCATCAAACCAGTGCATCCAAATCCATCTCACATGCATGCATGATGGAGAACTCAATAATCTCTCATTGAAAAGGTGGACTTACAAGGTAATAGGATGACTCAAACATCTTCTCACAAAATGGACAGTGACGAACCTGCACAAGATCACAAACTTCAGCACAAAAAGATCCCATTCTATAATAGCAAAATAGATTTAAGAAGCTCAGCTCCAGCAAAATGAAAATCTTGCAATAAAGAATACAAGATCAGTAAGAGAGAGAGAGAGAGAGATAAGAGCTTCTTTGCTACGTGAAGTATAGAAATCTCGTTGATTTTCCTGATGTTGTATTGCCTAACCTGTTGTGTATTGCTTTGCATATGACACTTGCCCTGCATCTTGAGCATCACTTCATAAGTCTTCATTGTCTGGCATCCACCAAAAAACACATGAGCAATTTCAGTTCCAGTCCAAAACCACTCACTCTCAGTATGATGTCTCATGACCTCTGTGCAGATGTAAGAGATTTGCTTTTGATGATGCAACAAAATGCTCCAGACAAAACCATTTGAAAACAAACAAATCTTTGTCAACCCAAGAATCTCAAAATGTGCTCTCTCTCTCTCTCTCTCCAGGTTATCTGACTTCTTTGTCAGAGTTGCTGCATGCTTTGATCGCTCAACTTCCATAGGTTTTTCTTACTTGAAGGATTATCTCCAAAAGAAAAACATAAACTCTTTCATCCTCACTTCAAAAAGATGAAACAAAAACTATTACTGATTGCAAAAAGCTTGAACCCTGAATCTGAAAGCCCTTGTGAACAGATACATGCTCTTCTTCAAGAGAGATTCATGCTCTTCAGTGAGAGAGATGATTCATGCTCTTCTGCAAGAGAGATGCATGCATGTGCTTCTGCAAGAGAGATTCATGATGCTCTTTTGCAAAAAAGAAGAGAGAGAGGATTGGTAGCAAAATTGTAGAACCTTGCGAGCTTGCTTCAACTCATGACGGGACTGGAGAAGTGCAGCTCGCTGTCCGACACATTGAGCTCTCAACTTTTCTCCTCTCTGTTGCATACTTGCTCCGGCTAAGATTAGCTCAGACTTGTGTATTGCCAAGAGCTCTTGCACATGCAACAAATACTCCACCTGCAAATTCCTCATTGGAGAATAGCAATCCCCCCACCCCACCATTTCCATTTCAGGAGAAAAGATTCCATGTACATGTTTGAGAGAAAAAGCTTGAACATGTAAGAGAAAGCATTGAAGAAACTGAGGTTGTTGTTGAAGAAGAAGATGATGATGATGATGTACCTACCATCAACTGAGAGAGACGGAAAAGTTTCACAAAGTTTGCTTCTGTGAAATTGCGAGTGTCTTCACCTTGAATGTCACCAAATGCAATGGTATCGAGCACGGTCTCAAGTGTATCAATATCTGAGAGAGAGAGAGCGAGAGAGAGAGAGAGAGAGAGAGAGAGAGAGAGATTGTCATCCACAAGAAGAAGAAGAAGAATTTAGTAGATTGAGTGAGAGCACAAGCAAAACCAAATGCAAAAAAGATGATTTCTTCCAAAGATTGGATTGGGATTGTCTTCATAGTAGGATGTGAGAAAATTCAGAGAGCAAGGCAGAGATGTAGCATTGCAGTGAGCGAGTTTCTTTTTGTTTTTCTTACCAATGTCGCGAATGACTTGGTCCACATCAATGGCATGGATGGTGCGCCAGTCAATTCTTGACAAGCGTTTTTGGAATACAAAAGAACTGGATTTGAGAGTAGGAGGAGGAGCTTGGAGGTTTTTGTGTCCACCACCACCATCTTGTTTGTTTCTCATTGTTGCAAGTTTTTCCCAGCTTTTTATGAGAAATGCTTCTTCGTGGTTGTCATCTCCTTGACCAATTGTCTCACTACCAGTGTAGTCTGTTGAAGAAATGACTAGTCTTGCTGCTGATGGATGCTCCTTCACCACTTTGATTCTTCTTGTTCTTGTTCTTGTCGGTTCATCAAAGCTTGCACTGTCAGGGTTGCCACCACTAGTGCTGACAGGAAGAAGGTCATTAGATTTGATCTTCTTGTGTGAGGGAGAAGACGTGGTTGTCGTCTTCTTATGATGGCTTCGACGTCGTCGAGCTGCTGCTGCTGCTGCTTCCTTTGATGAACCCACTCTTACCTTTGTCATCCAGAAGCTCCCCAACCGAGAATCACCACTTGACACTCCTCTGGCCATCTTCAAATCTCACAACAAAACCACACAAAACAACACATAGTGATTCTCGAGCTTCTTCCCAAATTTCTTCAACAACCAAGTTTTGCTAGCTACTCCAGAGAAACCTTTGAGACAAGGCCTTTTGAGCAGCTTTTGAGTATCCAAAGTACTGCAACAACTACGAAGAAGAAGAAAGAAGAAGAAGGAGCTTGGAGATCAAAAGCTTTGAGAGATGGTGGTGGCGAAAGAGGTACATCTTTTGAGCTCCGGACACAATGCTTCATTCCCCCCCCCCCTTCCCAGAGGTTTTGTCTTTTGCACTCACATCTCCTCACATCTCCTGACTTGTACCTGTACCTCTGCCAAGAGCAAAGGCTCCAACTTTCTCTATACACTCTGCAACAGCAAAAGCAAAAGCTGCACCTCTTGTCATATACCTCTGCAACAACAACAATTTAGCTGCAGCAACTCTTTTGCTCCAACTTTTCAATACCTCTGCAACAGCAAAGCTGCAACTCTCCTCTACATGTGCAGCAGCAGCAGCAAAGCTCCCAACTTTCCTCTACCTCTGCAACAGCAGCACAGCTCCAACTTTCCTACAAAACCAACAAAAAAAATGTTCTCAAATTCACAGATTATGCTCAAAATTTGAACTCAAAACTACGAATTTGGATCAAAATTTTGTGGTCAAAAGTGTGAATTTGTGCACAAAAATCTCCTAAATTGAGAGATTGGGTACTTACCATTAAGGCTTTTTTTTGAAAAACAGTTAGGCTTTGCTTCTTCACTGCATAGTGAATTAGTGTACTTCTTAACTGTCAGTTTTGGAGCTTTTCTTGCCTCTCTTTGTTGTTGTTGTTGTGGTGGTGGTGGTGGTGGTGTGTCATCATGATCATCATCCCATTTTCATCCATCTATTCCATGCCATCATGATCATCCATCTATTTTCATCCAAAATTTAATAATAAATTTTGGAGCCTGCCCAGACAGAGAGTTGTGAAGAGACTTGGGTGGTCTTTTCTCCAAAAATGTTTTTTATTTCAATTTTCTTGTGTTGCCTCCAAAACTGGCAATCAACCACAAGAGGATTTAGCCAAATATGGCTATAAGAGCAAATAGAGTAATAGAACACATAAGAATCCTATTACATGTTGACAATCCATTAGAACCCATTAGCTAAATATGGTGAATTCAAAAGAAGAAAGATAAAAATTTGCTCAAACCCTTCAAAATTCTTGGTGATTTCATAACTCTCTTTTTGAAACATGGTGATTTTTTTGGGAATTTTTGCAAGAAGTTCCCTGGACCAGGTTCCTTGCCTTGGGACTTCTTTTTTTAATTATCACAATTTTTTTGCCACAAAAAAAAATCATTGAATGGGGAGACATGATGTTCCATCCAGTCTTTGTATTTTTCGCTCTGTTATAATTTTCTTATAATTAATTTTCTTAATTTTGGCATTTCAAACAGATCATTTCTATAAAAAATCGGCATTTCCAAAAAATAATTTAATTATCACCAAACCTGAAAACCTACCGCGGTAGGTATCGAGGCATTAGGCACATGTGCCCAAGCATCAGTTTTAATTTTTGGGTATAAAAATTTTGCTTGAATTTGCAATCCAATAATGTTGTTGAAGACTTAGATGTGTTCTTTAGGATGCAATTTTTTTCTTATCAATATCATTTTATTTTCAAAAAAATTTCAACATAAGCTTTTTCTAATTGGACTTAGGTTTGTGTTACATGGTTCATTGTTTCTCATGCTTTTTATAAAAACTTGTCATAAAGTCATTTTGTGGGTGATGAGGCTCCTTGTTTGATTTATCCTTCATTCTCCTCAAGTGGTTTCATCGTTCACCTCCATGTTTTAGAGTGCGCTCTCACTTTGCTTTGTAGTTGTGGTGAGTTTGTGGTAAACTAAATATGTTCCATAAGTAATGTTTTAATAGGTGATCAAAAAAATTAACCTTCAAACATCAATTTTCTTACATTTAAAAAATTTCTTGTGGGTTGTGATGGGTTTGTAAAAAACAAAATGTTGGAAAAATAACTAAACCAATAGTCTAAGCATTTCAAAATTGTGAACAACAATCACCTACACCTTTGATGTGTGGTTGCAAAAGCAAAAGAATCTTGAATTTTTTACAATCACCTCAACTTTTTCTTTCTTAAAGGTTAACAAAATCTTACATTTGTTGTATATGGGTCATTTATGAATGAGTTTACATCACACATAGTAAAAAAAATTGTTTTTCATGGAATTTCAAATGAAAGAAGCAAGTCTACATTGATTTATTCTTCAAGTACATATCCTTTTATGGAATCACTACATCTTATTGACAAAGTCTAGTTCATAGCCCTCAAAAACCAATTAACTATTTATCTTTCTCTCACACACACATATATGAGTCAAAATAAGCTATTAAGAGTCAATTCAATCATGATCAATGGTTTTTTTAATATGTTTACAAATGTTATAAATTAAAATAATATTAAAAATGTGTGTTGTATTTTTATCATGCCCTTTTTAATGTATTAATTTAATAGTTATATAAGTTTGAAAATAATCCAATAAATATAAAACATAAAACATTTTAAACATGTTTTAAACCCATAACCACTTTTTTCTATGCTTGAAAAACAATATGTCACAATGTAAAAGCATTGTTTAAGCACATTGTTAAACATTGTCTTAAGATTCTTTGATCAATCTTATGTTATCGTATCATCTTATTTATATTAATCACAATCAACTCAAGAAGCATCCAATTACCTTATTTTTACACACACACACACACACATATATCAAAACCTCGTGGTTGGGGGGAAAAAATCTATATTTATGGAATTATTCTAATAGTTAAATTATTTTTTAATTTTTAATTTTAAGCTTCACTTTGAAAGGCAAATTTTCAAAAGATATATGAAAAAAGATTAAAACATAATAAAGGAGATGGAGATTTTGAAAGGCTATTTGAAGATTAGTTGGAAAGGCTTTGTTTTTTCATGGGTAGGAAAAAATAATGAACTAGTTATTAAAAAAGGTAAAAATAATGATAAAAGAGGTGGAAGTCTTGAAAAGGTATTTAAATAGTTTTTGAATAATAATAATCAATCAATATAATAATTCCAATAATGATGATGATGAAAATTGGTTTGAGGTAATTAGATATAAAGTCCAATACTTGTCACTAATACAATTCCAACGTGATCACCTAATTGACATTTACACCTTCATTTTCAAGCCAAACTATCCCAATCTTTTCCTAATAACTATGACCTACCCCAATAAGTACCTCGATCCTTACCCCTACCTGTCAATGTGAATATGAGAAGACAAATTAACATGTATTTTTTCATGTTCATGATATTTATGTTGATTCAAATCATATTAAAATTTAGATTGACGAAAATAATGACGAACTATTGAAAATCATATGGGAACATAGGAAGAAGGAAAAATTAGTTGATCATCATTGGTAGGGGAGAAGGAATGTGGAGCCCAAGTTTTTAAATAACATAATTACACCATTGCATAGACCACTTGAAGCCATAGACTTTTGATAAATCTAGAGAATAAGCTTCTTGAGGCAATTCAATGTTCACACAAAAACATTCAATGCTGAAAATAATATTATTTTCATAAACTTAAAGATGCCCACACAACAAACAAATCTTAATATTTAGGTTTGAGTTGGTAGGTTTGACACTTTCAAAGAATTTTGCAATCACCATGTGTAAAATTAAAGAATCTCTAGTTTAGGTTTGAATTACCTTGCATATTTAAGATTTGACAACATTCCTTGACATATGGTTTATTGGATGGGAAGAATACTTGTGAGCTTTGACATCTTCTTTTCCAACAAGAACCACGTGCTTTGATTAATGGGGGATTAGTGATTCAATGCTACATTTTTGAATGGTCAATGAACACAAATCCCCCCCCCCCCAACCACCAATCTTCTAATGTAACCAAGGATCATCCAATAGAAAATTTAATTAGATTTGGTTATAAACTAAACATGATTTTTTTTAATGCAATGATCTTTTATATATTTGGCTAACTATTATAACCTATTGTTGGAAATTTGGAAATTTTGCTTTGAAATCTAGCAAATCAATTTTTCATAAAAAATTCTTAACATAGGCCAAGAATTAATTTTTCAAGTCAAAAAATTTCAAGAATAAACTAAAGGATGAACATGGGAACAAATTCAAGTAATTAAATTTTTCATTTTTGATTTAGTAAATAGTTGATTGATTTAATAAATAGCTCATTTGACTCAAAGCATGTGAGCCTAAGACTTTGTAAATTGACTTTTAGTCATTCATTGATGGAGACACGATTAATGAATCAAACTAAAATGTTTTCATTGTCCAATTTTCAACTTGCATAGGAAAACCAAAAAAATTAATTAAATTTTTGTGGGTGGTTTTGAAACCCACACTTTGTAAGAATAATCAATACATTGTAAGAGATGATTGAATCATGTGCACTTGGCCCCACCAAAACAAAACCTTGATCATGTAGTTTGTTGAAGTTTGGGTAAGCAACAACCTACAACAATTTTAATTCTATGCATGAATTTTTTATCCTTTGTTGTCATTTTTGGAACTTTTCTAGTAGTAGTTAGGTGCAACTAAACATTTAAATCCACTCTTCTATATGTTGCCTCAACAAAAGAAAGATGCTTCCATTTGTCAAATATATGACTACAATGACATCAAGTCAAATCACAATCATCTTCAACACAATAAAACTCATAGCAAGAAATATGGAGAGCATGCAATGAAACCCCAATTGATACCAAAATTATTGCACTTCAAAACCTTAGATTGAAAATTCCTCATGGAATAGATAAACAAACCTCCAAAACGGAAAGAACCTTCATTTCTTTTGGCTGCATCGCTTGCCACAATCAAATCCAACTTGGAACACAAGTTTCACCACTTATGTGAAGTTAAGGTTCTTC